>Ga0180222_1002123_pt1 | contig 17145 bp, 14 predicted proteins | sample eDN5th37CKraftOP_FD_151336 | JGI IMG/M metagenome (GOLD analysis project Ga0180222, IMG submission 151336) | Enriched Organic Plus compost microbial communities from Emeryville, California, USA - eDNA 5th pass 37_C Kraft OP (version 2) (version 2) ... | reverse complement strand
ACCCGAAGGTCAAATCCTCATCAGCGCCTCGTCTGCGGTGCCGGGCTTCTAGATCAGTCAAACCAACCTGTCAACCACTTTTTTTAGAAGAAAATCACAAACTTAATCGAAGCTCTTTTCTTCCAACATCAACAGAACTTCCGCCCCGTCAACGCCGCCAGCCTACTCAAATCAAACATCACTGCCCAACTCTTTCAACCAACTCCAAGGACGCATCAGCCTGCCGCTTGCGGCGCCGCCGCCCTCGTTGTGGCGCCATATAGACCCCACCAATCAAAACTGTCAACGACCAATCATGACTTTTTTCAAAATTTCTTTCCACAGGTACCAAGTCAAAAGGACCGATCAAAGAGGCCTTTCCAAAACACAAGCAAGAGCGTTATGCGCTATTCTGGTTCGTATTCGCGGGCACCGTCATCCTTGGCAAATAACACGCATGCACCCTGAGATCCGCGCGGATCATACGCATAGCCTTTAGCCGCAAGTGCATGGGTCATGTCCCGGATACCGGCCAGTCCGTATAGATGATCGTGCAATTCCAGGAAAATGCGTTCCACACCCGGCAAATCGGCGTTCTGCAGCAGATCGCGCTCGGCCCCCTCGATATCCATGACGAGGACATTGATGCCGTGGAGAGCGATGAACTCATCAATATTGGTCGAGCCTAGCTCTATGGCGTGTTCGTAAGGCCCCTGATTCTCATCCATGGACGACATCCATAGATCGCGCCGGACATAAAAGCGGAAGGAAGAAGGCTCACCCGCGGTCAGAATGCCCTGCGAAAGCACGACGTTTTCGAGACCGTTAGCCTCAACCACACGCTGGGCAAGCGCCGCTGTCGACGGATTGGCCTCGAAGGCCCAGACAGACACATCCGCAATCTTGGCAATAATTGATGTAATGATTCCGATGCCTGAACCGAGTTCCAGAACGCGATCGCCCGGCTTGACCGCCTTGTAAATCGAACGTGCCTCCTTGGCTTCGTAGCTGCCGCTCGTCAAAGCTTGCCAAATGATCGGCGAAACTTCGTCGGAAGTGATCGGTACGTTAATCCCATGTACTTTCAGCAATTTTCTGCGCCCCGATTGCCCACGAAACCTTTTTCCGAATGAACCGGCAAAAAAGTTCCGGCTGACTGAATACATTACATCGGAATGTAACTCCACGATGCAATTACATATGTAACATAGACTGATTTGCGTTTTCGAAGCCAGTTATCATGCGATGATATCATCCATGACGTGACGCGAAGTCGGCTTGGCTGTGAAGGTGTTTGAGTTTTGAAGCCGGCATAGGCTTGCCTATCAGATAGCCCTGCACCTGATCACACCCCAGTCGTTTCAGACATTCAAACTGCTCCTCGGTTTCAATGCCTTCCGCAATTGTTATCATTCTGAGGCTGCGCCCTACCCCGGTTACGAGTTCGACGATCGCAAGTGCGTCCGGTCGAGTTGTCACATCGCTAACGAAAGTACGGTCGATCTTGATCTTGTCGAACGGAAACCCGCTCAGACTACCCAGCGAGGAATAGCCTGTTCCGAAGTCGTCCATCGCGATCTGGATATCCAGCGCCTTCAACTGGCGCAGCGTGCTCAAGGTTTGCTCGTTCTTGTCCAGCAGAACCGACTCAGTAATCTCAAGTTCCAGCCGATCCGCACTAAGTCCGCTTCGATCCAGCGCATCAATAACGCTCTGAATGAGGTTCAGGCTCCGGAACTGAACGGAAGAGAGATTGACTGCGATCTTGAGGGGCTTGTTCCAATGGGCAGCTTCCAGGCAGGCTGTCTTGAGTACCCAGTCTCCGAGAGCATGAATAAAGCCAATCTTTTCAGCAACCGGTATGAATTCGGCCGGTGAAACCGAACCGCGGACCGGATGGGTCCAGCGAAGCAAAGCCTCATAACCGCATATTTCCCGCGTTAACGTGCAGGCTTGCGGTTGATAGTAAACCTCCATTTCACCGTTCTCCAGTGCTTTCTGAAGATCGGCCTCGAATGCTTTCTTTTCCCGCAAGCGTGTCTGCATTTGGAATTCGAACACACTGGCGTGACCGGGTCCAAGCGCCTTTGCTTCATAGAGCGCAAGGTCGGCATGTTTGAAAAGCTCTTCTGTATCGGGCTCGCCTTGAGAAATCGCAACACCGACACAAGTTCCGATTTTTATTTCCAACTCGCCCACGTGATATGGCTGGCTGATGGCCGCCATCAGGCGACCTGCAAGTTCCAAGGCTTCATCTTCCCGCAATCCTGTGGACAGCAAGGCAAATTCGTCCCCACCCAACCGGCACACCATATCGCCGCGTCCGCCAAGCTTGGTGAGCCGTCCAGCCACGGCCTGCAACAATGCGTCGCCCACATCGTGCCCCAGCGTGTCGTTGACATCCTTGAAACCATCAAGATCCAAAAGAAAAATGACCGCCGACTGACCTCCAGCCTGTGCGGCTTCCAGCCTTTTTTCAAGATCCTGGCGAAACAGAACACGATTGGGCAAACCGGTCAAAGCATCGTGATGTGCATCATGCTCAAGCCGAAAGTTCTGGGACTGGAGTTCACCGGTCGCCTGCCGAAGATCGCTTGTCAGGCGCTGCATGCTGCCATGCGCCCTATCCAGAAGTTTATTGTGGCGAAGCAGAAGAATAACCAGAACCACGCCGCAGATGATGAGGCCCGCCGCCAATCCGGTGTAGACGAGATGCAACTGACGCACTTCTGCCTGTGCGGCATCGATAAGCCCTACGTCATACTCGACGGCCGTTGACGCGAGCGCTGTCATTGGTCCGTCAAGCATATTCATTGCTTGCAGGATCGTTTTGATACCGTCTACATCCAACTTGTCCAGCTGGCTATCGAGCGTCTGCAGAACATCGCTCAATTTCAAAAACAGATCTCGGTGCTGCGGGTCGTCCTGAATGAAAGATCGCAGATTGCCCTGCTGCAGCAATTCCAGCCGACCCAGCATAATATCAAGACGAAGCCGTAATTCGTCGCGGCTTTCTTCGTTCATGTTCAGGCCATATCCAGCCAGAACATGCTCGAGCCGCATATATTCGGACACCGTCTGCCCGACGGCCCAGGAGTCGTTATAGCGGGAGAATTTCTGAAGCGCTGTCTGTCGTTCGGCAATGACATAGGCGATATACGCCGTCGCCACCACGAAACAACAGATAATAACGCCTAGAATTCGTCTCACGCTTGCCTCTATTCAACTACTAGCTTGGCGACCTGCCAGGCAGAGCGTGTGTAATACGTCTGAGTTTGGAGTTGTGGGTCGCTGTCATAAGGGTAGATTATAAACAATGGTCCTTTGTCGCGAACCGGCATGTAATTGCCATCCCGTTTTATGGCAAGAATAACATTGAATCTTTTGAAGTCCTCCAAAGGCAACGAGCTGACATAATCGTTCAAGGCAACAGCCGTCACCTTCGTTCCCTTCGCGCCGACAAGCGACATAAGCTTGTCCATCGAAACGCCTTCGAAACGTACGCGACCATCATACCAGGGATTTGTCGTTTCCACGGCCACCAATCCGATTGCTTCCAGCATGTTCCGGTCAAATTGAGCCGTATCGCCAACATTCGTATTCGAGATGTTGCCGGATATGACAAGAATCGGTTTGCCCGCCGGCTTCGCCAGCGGTTCAGCGATTGCCCCGGATAACCAGGCAAGGGGCAGGGCCAGACAGAAAAGGAATCGGATGAGTTTCATTGCATTCTCCATAATAAACTAAATCATTAAATAGAATTGCCTAAATCAACGTGAAGATCGCACGAATTTTGTACATTTTCATGATTTTCTGCAATAAATTGAAATATCAAAGCGCCACTGATGCAATGTAACTTCAAATCGCCACAATTGGCGAACCCCTCAAATATTAGATAGGCTTTATATAAAAGTTGCCTTGAAATATGCCATGCCGGATAATCAGTTGAGGCGCTGGTGTTCGCCCTAAACAAACAGGGCAACGCAATAACGTTGCCCTGGAGGAAATAGCCGACAGGATCATTGATTCAGCCTGCAAGTTTTCCCCCTGTCATCGGCTTCGTCACGCCCGTTGTGCTGGGAAAGCTGATCGGGAGGCCGCGCAGCACACGGACCGCCAGAAAAGCAAAGCACTCCGCTTCCACGGCATCGCCGCGCCAGCCAAGCGTTTCCACGGGCACTAGTTCCACTCTCGCACGCTCCACCAGCATCCGCATCATTGTCGGGTTGCGGCGTCCGCCGCCGCTGACTGCAAGCCGCTTGGGGCGGCGCGGGAGAATATCCAGGGCCTTGCCTACTGCCGAAGTCGTGAACGCGGTTAGCGTCGCCGCACCGTCTTCGTCATTCAGGCCATCGGCCATTGCGTCCGTAAAATCGAACCGATCCAGGGATTTCGGATATGGCGCGGTCAGATAGGGGTGCTTGAGCAATTCTTCGAGACGCGCTTCGTCTACCCTGCCCTTTGCTGCCAATACCCCGTCGCGATCCATTTCCCCCAACCCACGCGCCTTCACGAAATCGTTGATAGGCGCATTGGCTGGCCCCGTGTCGAATGCAACAAGCATATCCCCGCCATCCCACCAGGTGATGTTACCCACCCCACCGAGATTGAGTATCGCCGTATTGCCGCTCGGATCGACACTGCGCAACAAGGCAGCATGATATATGGCGGCGAGCGGGGCCCCCTGCCCGCCAGCGCGCACATCTGCTGTGCGGAAGTCGTAGGCGACCTTGGTCCCGAGCAATTCGCTCATCAGCCTTCCATCACCGAGTTGCCTCGTGTCTCCAGCTCGCCCAGCTTGCGGCGCCCGATGCAAAACAGTTTGTCCATGGAAGCCGACGACACCGATATCAGCCATCGAAAGCCCGCTTTCCTCCACCAGTTCGCGCACAGCAGCAGACTGCGCGCGCGTCAACGCTTCTTCCGCCTCGACAAAAACAGCGGGTTCGGATCCTTTGAAATTCCAGACGCGCGCTTCGGCCTGCGCCTGTTCCAGCAGATCGCGAATCCAGCGCGGATAAGGCTTCAGCGCATAAACTCCGAATTCGGTTACGGTTTCGCCGTCCGTTTTCAACAAAGCAACATCGATGTTTCCATCAAGAACGGTGCCGGTCATCAGGCCGACGGCCCATATTGGCTGCATAGACGTCTCCTATCCCAATGATATTGCATCGCCAACGCCCTGACGCAGCGCCAGGATACCGCTGTCAAAATGGCGGGTTGGATGAATGCGGTTGGTGAGCAAGGTCCATGCCCGGCCCGCTTCAAAATCGATCCACAAGCCGGTTCCAGTAAAACCGGTATGACCGATCGTGTCCTTCGAATTGAAGCTTCCGCCCGACCAGCCATCATAAGGCCGTTCCCAGCCATGTGTGCGGGTGGCGGACAAGGGCTGACGCATATGCGCGATCACGTTTCGCGATGCCCCGCTGCCATCGAGCAGGCCAAGCGCGAAATCAAGTATGGACGCAGCCGTACCGAACAGCCCCGCATGGGCGGCCCCTTGCAACGCCGAACAGTTATCGTCATGTACCTCGCCGCAAAGTACGCGGTTGCGCCATGTGCAATTTTCCGTGGCGGCGCTCTTTTCCGGCTCTGCCGAAAAGGCGAAGCCCTCGCCCGGGTCCAACTCGCGAATGGACTTGCCGTAAAATCTTTCCAGCGCAAAGCCAAGCAAGATGAAATTGATGTCTGAATAAACCGGTTCGCCTTTGCGCCATTCGCGCTGCAGAACGAATGCGCGCAACAGTTCCGGATCGCGCCCGTAGGTGTATATCGGCTCTACTGATGGAAAGGGCGTCTGGTGTCCAAGGCATTCACGGAACGTGACCCTGCGTTCCCAGGCGTCGTTATCATACTGCCGAAAGTCGGGAAGTAGGGTGACCAACGGCGCATTGAGATCAATGACGCCCCTCTCAGCGAGCGCAAGGATGCGAGGCGTCGTGAAAATGACTTTTGTCAGCGACGCAAGATCGAACCAGGTATCGATTGTCATTGCTCGTCTGGCCGGTACAATCTGCGCATAGCCGGTCGCCCTGACAGCCCGGTTGCCGGAAAGATCGACCATTCCTAGCACACCGCCAGGAATGCGGCCCGCGTCGCACGCGCCTTTCATTAAAGCGAATGCCTTTTCAAAACGGGCCCTAAAGGCGATATCGACGGAGCTGGAAATGTCTGTTTCAGTCATGATAATTATGCCTCGGCCCGAGCCCTGTGATCGCGGCCATATGTTTGCCATTGTGCGGGAGCCGGCTCATAGCCCAGCGGACGCACGAGCGAGGGCACCTGACGTGTGTCGAGGGCGAAATTTTCATTGCGTCGATCAATACGGGGGACGGCAGAAATCAGCCGCTTCGTATAGGAGTGCTTCGGCGTGGACAGAATCGACGCTGCGTCACCGATTTCCACGATTTGCCCTGCATAGACGACCGCTATGCGATGCGCGATACGCTCTACCACTGCCATGTCATGCGACACGAACAAATAAGCCAGGCCACGTTCTTTCTGGAGGTCAATCAGCAATTCCAGAACTTTGGCCTGCACGGAAACATCGAGGGCTGAAACGGCCTCGTCCAGCACCACCACTGAAGGATTGAGTATCAAAGCCCGAGCGATACAGAGCCGCTGGCGTTGCCCGCCCGAGAACTCATGCGGGTAGCGTTCCAGGCTGTCGGCGGGCAGACCAACACGGTCAAGCAATTGTAGCATCTTCTGCCGCGTTTCCGGCCCAGCGCGCCCGCCAGCCGCAATAACCGGCTCGGCAAGAATACTGTCTATGCGCAGACGCGGATTGAGAGATGCATACGGGTTCTGGAAGACCATCTGCACCAAAGGTGTGTTCCGGGCATCGCTGGTGCCAGTCATGCCGATTTCAAACTTCCCGCGTGAAGCGCTGACAAGTCCGAGGATGGCTCGCGCCGTTGTCGATTTTCCCGATCCGCTCTCCCCCACGATCGCCAGCGTTTCGCTCGGAGCGAGATCGAAATCGATGCTTTCCACGGCATGGACGGCCCCGACCTTGCGGCCAAGAACGCCGCCTTTGACGGGAAACCGGACCGTCAATCCTTCGACCGACAGGATCGGATTCGTGCGAGCTTCAGCGGTGCGCACGGTATCGGTTCGCACTGCTTTTCCGCTTTCAAAATGCGGTACGGCCTTCAGGAGATGTTGTGTGTAGGGATGCTGAGGATGGTCGAGAACAGCGCTTAGCTGCCCCTGTTCCACCGCCTTGCCATGCTGCATCACCATGATCTTGTCGGCCATACCCGCGACCAGACCAATGTCATGCGTGATGAAGATCATTGCCATGCCGGTTTCGCGTTTCAACTCTGCGAGCAGCGCCATGATCTGCGCTTGTACTGTGACGTCAAGTGCAGTGGTTGGTTCGTCGGCGATCATGAGACGCGGATTGCAGGCAAGTGCCGTTGCAATCATTACCCGCTGCAACATGCCGCCGGAAAGCTGGTTCGGACAGTATTTGAGCCGCCGCGCGGCATCTGGGATACGTACACGATCAAGCGCGTCCTTGGCAGCAGACGCAGCCTGTTTTCCTGTAAGACCGCGATGAAGGCGGAACGATTCCTCAATCTGTGTACCAATCGTCAGCACAGGATTGAGCGATGTCATCGGTTCCTGAAAGATCATCCCGATTTCCGCACCGCGGATTTTCGCCAGCTCCACTTCGTTCGCTGTTACAAGATCGATTGCACTGCCGTTTCTACGATTCAGCTTGACCGCACCACCAATAATGCGCCCACCGCCAAAATCCACGAGACGATTGATCGACAAGGCCGTTACAGATTTGCCGGAACCGCTCTCTCCGACAATCGCCAGCGTTTCCCCCACGGCGAGATCGAAACTCACACCGCGCACGATTTCGTTGGCTTCGGGATCGCGGCCGAACCCCACGCGAAGGTCTGAAACAGAAAGAAGCTTGTTCACGCCGCGATCCTCCGCATCCTCGGATCGAGAATATCGCGCAGGGCATCGCCCAAAAGGTTGAAGCCAAGAATACCGATCATGATCGCCAGTCCCGGAAATGCCAACAGCCATGGCGCGGTTTCCATGAGATTGCGCGCATCGGCCAGCATGAGCCCAAGAGACGAAGCAGGTGGCTGTGTGCCGAGACCGAGGAAGCTCAGTCCTGCCTCAGTCAACAGCGACCAGGCAAGCGCCAGGGTGATCTGGACCGTTAGTGGTGCGACCAGATTAAGCAACAGGTGGCGTGAAAGGATGTAACGATTGCTGCTGTGGAATGTTCGCGCCGCGTCGACAAATTCACGTGTTTTGATCGACAAGGCCGGGCCACGGACCACTCGCGTGAAAATCGGGGTGTAGACGATGGCAATGGCAGCGATGCTTGTTCCGGTTCCCGGTCCGATAACGGCAATGATAAGAAGCGCAAGCAAGATTGCAGGAAACGCCAGAAGCACGTCCATGACGCGCATGACGGCACCGTCCCACCAGCGTCCGAACCATGCCGCAGTCAATCCCAGAACGGTCCCCGCGAAGGCAGCAACTCCGACCGCGGAAAAGCCCACCACGAAGGACTGCGCAATGCCTGCCATCAGGCGGCTCATGACGTCACGTCCGAACAGATCAGTTCCCATCCAGTGGGCAGCACTTGGTGGGCGCAGCCTGTCTATCCGATACTGCATCAGCGGGTCATGCGGCGTGAAACCGAAATAGCCGAGACAGGCCATAATCAGATAAGCCAGAACGATACACCCGCCGATACGGCCACTGGGATGGGCAAAAACGGAGCGCAATATCTGCATCAGTTTTCCCCCAGACGAATGCGCGGATCGAGCGCGACGTAAAGAAGGTCAACAAGCAGATTGACGATCATGAAATTGAAGGCAATGAAAAGAATGCTGCCTTGCACCAAGGCATAATCACGCTGCAGAATGGCGTCGAGCACCATGCGTCCGAGCCCCGGCAGAGCATATATCTGCTCGACCAGCACAGCGCCTCCCAGAAGATAACCGAATTCCACTCCGCTCAGCGTCACGACCGGAATCAGCGCATTCGGCAAGGCATGGCGCCAAACGACAGAACGAGCCGAAGCCCCCTTGCTGCGCGCTGTGCGAACGTAATCATCACTGAGAACATCCAACATGGCCGAACGCGATATGCGTGTGACCGATGCTGCGAATGCAAAGCCGAGCGTTATGGCGGGCAAAATCATCTGCAGGAAATTCTGCCACGGGTCGACCCAGAAAGGTGTAAATTCGCCCATTGCCGGCAAAACCCCAAACCCCGCCGACAATATATATATGAAGAGGAGGCCGAGAACGAAGCTCGGGGTCGACTGGCCGACCATTGCGAAGATGCGTACCGCCAGATCGGACATTTTTTCGCTGCGCGTTGCCGCATAAACTCCGGCAGGTAGGCCAACCAGCAATGCAATAATCATCGACATCAATGCCAGTTGCAGCGTCAGCGGAAAGCGCTCCAGTATGACTGTTAGCACCGGCTTTCCGAATGTGACCGATATCCCAAGATTACCTTGCAGCACGTCACCCAGCCAGCGCCAGTACTGCGTGATCCAGCTTTGATCGATACCGAAATATTGCGCCAGCGACTGCCGCTGTTCCGGGGTCAGCAACCCAGCCTCGGTTCCAAGCATGGCAGTGATGGAATCTCCTGGCACCAAACGGATCGCAACGAAAACAAGGATCGACACCCCCAGCATGACCAGAGGAAATGTCAGCAGCCGACGCGTCAGATAATTCATGTCAGGTTACTCACGGCCTGCCGTTCCGCAAGGCACTTGGAAGCCACGCCATAAAGGATGACGTGGCGGATTTCGCAACGTCACTGCCCGATCCGCAGCTTGGTTATGCCGAAGAGCGATCCGGTTGCGCGAGACTCGAAACCGGTGATGTTTTTCTGGTGCGCAACATAAGTGTTGGTCGTATAGAGCCATATCCACGGAGACACTTCCGTTATGTGCTTGTCAAACTCGGCAAAAATCACCTTGCGCTTTTCAAGGTCCGTTTCAGCTCTTCCTTTCTGCATCAGGTCATCGAGCGTGTTGTCGATATACTGCGCGACCTTCTGCAGATTGCCCGCCTTGGTCCAGTAACGGCCATACATCGTATAGGGATCAACCGAACCGCCGTTCAGCGCCACCGCCATGTCGAAGTCACCTTTCAGCCATGTATCGACATAGACGTTCAGCTCCATCATTCGGATATCGAGCTTGATACCGATTTCTGCGAGTTGCGACTGAATCACCTGCGCCTCGGCCGCAGCGGTGGCAGGCTCTCCATTTGCAGCGATGACCGTTGCCGAGAAACCGTCGGCATAGCCGGCATCCGCCATCAGCTTCTTCGCCTTTTCAACGTCGCGCTTGTAGCAGAAAAGCGTGTTCGGGTCGCTTGCATAGGCAGGCATTGTCAGCGGACCTGTTACCTTTCCTTCGCCCAGCAAGGCCGTGTCGAGCACGTCCTGACGGTCAACGGCGCAGGATATAGCCTGACGCACGGCCAGTTCCGTCATAGGCTTGCGCGACGGGTTCAATTGCAGGACATGGTAAGCAAGGGTGGGAGTGCGCACCAACTCCAGAGAGCTTTCGTTCGGCACCATCGTTGCGACCAGCGGGTCGTTGAGGAACGCAAAATCGATCTGTTTGGCTCGAAGCGCCGCGAGAATTGCCGTCTCGTCCGGCAGAACGCTGATGTCGATCCCATCGATCGCCGCTTTACCGCCGGCCCAATCGGGGTTGGCTTTCAGCACTTCCTTGGAATTCGGTTCCCAACGCTCAAGGACAAACGGGCCCGATCCAACGGCCTTCGTACCAATATTGCCGGCCTTGATCTCGCTTTCAGGAAGAACCGCCGCGTTGACGCTGGCAATCGCCGCCAATAGCGGAACATCGGGCTGTAAGAGTTTGAAGACAACCGTTTCTGCGTCCGGCGTTTCAATTGCAGCGATGGACCCGAAATTGGCACGCGCCACCGCGCCAGTCTTTTCGTCCAGAATACGCTCGAAGGATGCTTTCACATCGGCCGGCGTTACCGGTTGGCCGTTCTGGAATTTTGCATTTGCGTCGAGCTTGAAGGTCAGGACCTTGCCGCCCTCGGAAAATTCCCAACTTTTTGCAATGGCAGGCGCGATCTGAAGATCGGGACCGAGACGAACAAGCGGCTCGTAAATGAGTTCAAGCAGGCGAATCGATGAAAATGCCGGCTGCTTATGCGGATCGAGGCCGGTAGCATCCTGAGACCAGGCCATGCGAAGCGTCGCGGCAAAAGCTGTGGACACACCCACTCCGCCAAAGCTTCCGATGCTCAAAGCCAATGCGGCGCCCGCAACAAGGCTTTTCTTGAAAATCGCTCCCATTTTCTTCCTCGCAAATCACTGCAACACTGATGTCCGACCGCTTCCCCGCTTCGGCTCACGCTTTATTGGCATTTATTGCCTGTCTAAGAAATCCCCCAGCATTCTTTAATGCCTTTCTTGCATCATCCACCGGCATTCCAGTGATGGTGATGAGGATCGCAAGCTTGACGTCATTGTTCGTCAGGGCGAGAATGCGTTTTGCCTCTCCGGCCTCGCAGCCGGTTGCCTGCATCACAATTCGCGACGCACGTGCGACAAGCTTGTCGTTGGTGGCGCTAACATCCACCATGAGATTCTCGTATGTTTTCCCTATCCGGATCATGCTCGCCGTCGTCAGCATATTGAGCACCAGCTTCTGCGCCGTACCGGATTTGAGCCGCGTCGAACCTGTCAGTATTTCAGGTCCCACGATCGGCGATATGGCGATTTCAGCCATAGCCGCAATCGTCGAGTTTGGGTTGCAGGAAAGCGCCACAGTCGTGGCACCAATAGATGCCGCATAAGCCAGCCCCCCGATGACATAGGGTGTGCGCCCACTGACTGCGATTCCCACCACGACGTCGTGTGAAGCCAACCCAATATTGCGCAGATCGGCTTCACCCAGGGATGGATCATCCTCCGCCCCTTCGATTGCATGCTGCAACGCATCCACCCCGCCCGCAATTAACCCGACCACCATGCCTTCCGGTACGCTGAATGTCGGCGGACATTCAGATGCATCGAGAACGCCAAGACGCCCACTGGTTCCGGCCCCCAGATAAATCAGGCGTCCGCCGCTCCGAAAGGCGTCCACAATTCTATCGACGGCCTTCGCGACCTGAGGCAGAACTTTTTCGACGGCGGCGGGCACCAGATGATCTTCGTCGTTGATGCGGCGCACGATAGCAAGACTGGTCAGGAGGTCGATATCCATGGTGCACGGATTGCGCTCTTCCGAAACCAGCTTATCCAGTTCAGACAACAACGGCTGTTCACTCATGCCTTGCCTACCTGTCGAGCGGCGTTCAAACGCGCTGCCTTAGGGTTAATAGGCTAGGATTGGAAATTCTTTTAGTCAACTTGAAGTTGGAATAATTTATTCCTCTATGCGGAGGTCGGCTCCGGACCACCTGGGGACGCTGAAGCGGTCCCGGCGCAGCGTTCCCCAAACACATATCGGTAGTTCATTCCTCGTATTATTTAGGATGTAATTATATATTCCAAAGCAATGCGAATTGTCTTACAAACCAACGGCAACCTGTCGACCCCTCCGGCACCGGAACGGGGAATAATTACATGTCGATTCTACAAAAGATCAGCGCCAAACTGAACGAACTCACCGTTGCGGATCAAAAGATCGGTCAGTTTATCGTCGATCATCCGGAACTGGTGTTGAAACTCTCCTCCTCCGCACTCGCGGCGGCAACCGGACGCAGCCAGTCGAGCGTGGTCAAGTTCAGCCAGAAGTTCGGCCTTAACGGTTATCAGGAACTCAAACTCGCCGTCAGTGAAGCCCGGGCGAAGGAATGGCAGGTTCCAGCGGGTCTGGTGCACGGCTCCATCGAAACGGGCGATGGCTACATCACCGTTCTGCAAAAGCTAATCGGCAGTAAGCTGCAGTCGATGCAGCGAACGATTTCCGCCAACAGCGAGCAGGACGTCGATCATGCATTGCAAACGCTGATCAGTGCGCGACGTATCCACCTCGCCGGTGTCGGAGCATCGTCACTCGTTGCGCGCGATTTTTCCTATAAGCTGATGAAACTCGGCCGCAACGTGACGCACGATAGCGACAGCCACATCCAGATGGCCAATGTTTCGACCTTGCAGGAGGGTGACGTGTTGTTTGCCCTTTCCTATTCGGGAAAGAGTTTTGAAACCCTCCGCATCGCGGAAGAAGCCAGGAAATGCGGATCGACCGTAATCGCTGTTACAGGCCTCAACAGAAACCCGCTGAATGAAATCGCCAATATTCGCTTGTATACCGTTGCCGATGAAGAGCGAGTTCGCTCGTCATCGATAACCGCACGCGACGCACAACTGATTTTAACGGACTTGCTTTTTATTTTGCTGTTCCAGCAACAATCAGATGCCCATGATTATGTGCACAAAAGCGAAGCTGCAGTATCCTCGTTAAAACTGTGAGCGGCAAGATCAATCGATAATAGCTGCAGCAGCAAGGCTTGCAAATGCAGCGAGGAACGCTACCCCGACAGCACCGACCTTTGTGAAGAGGTTGAACGTGTCGCCCGGCGTTTCACGGTTTGACATGTTGAGGTAGACGAGCGCCGCCACGATAACAACAACCGAAAAGCCAAAAGCGGAAACCCACTGCCATAGCTCAGGCATGAAACCTCACAGACCCCGATCCAATTTCAAAGCTGCGGTTTCCTACCCGAATTTTATTACCACAGTGTGACCCAGTTAGTGCTTTCGGTTGCAGGGTGCAATGCACAGCCGGGTCGCAGGCCATCACCTAATTGTGATTAAGGGAGGCTCGAGCAGGCATTGATGCCGCCTTTGAACGGCAACTCACAAGCTTTTATACAAGGCCAAAGAGAGAGCTACCAGACGGATAAAGCCGTGATATATCTGCCAGCGGGCAAACATCCGTGCGCAGACTTCACGCGGAAACGACAACACAAAGGTATGCATCATGGCTTCGCCGTCATCTCCTCCGCAAATCGAACAGGAAGAACGTCTTGAACGACTGGCATCGTTACAAGGGAAGTTGAGAGAGCGCGGAATCGGCGGGCTTCTGCTCGGACCGACAGCAAGTTTGCGTTATTATACCGGCCTTGTCTGGCACATCAGCGAGCGTTTTCTGGGTGCCCTCGTTACCCCTTCGGAAATTACCTATATCGTTCCGGGTTTTGAACGGAGCCGGGTCGAGAGCCTGCCGCATCTGACCGGAGAAATCCTTATCTGGCAGGAGGAAGAAAGCCCGGCGGCGCTGATCTCATCGCTCCTTCCGGCCGACACCGAACTTGCGGTGGATGACGCCATCCCGCTGTTTTTCTATAACGCTCTCAGGCAAGAAATCCAGCCTGACCGGCTGCTCGACGGCGGCGAGTTGATCCGGGAACAACGCATCCGCAAATCGGCCAAAGAAATCGCGATCATTCAGTATGCGATGGATCTGACACTTGAAGTCCACCGGCGGGCGCACGCACTCATCAAACCCGGCATTGCCGCAAGCGAAGTGGTGCGTTTTATCGATGAACAGCACCGCGCACTAGGCGCGGCGGGCGGCTCGACATTCTGTATTGTCTCCTTCGGGAGTGCAACCTCGCTGCCGCACGGCGCAGACGGCGAACAGTTTTATCAGCCGGGTGATGTTATCCTTGTGGACACGGGTTGCCGTATCGATGGCTACCATTCCGATCTCACGCGCACCTATATGCTGGACGAGCCTACAGCAGAATTCTCGCGCATTTGGGCAATCGAACGCGAAGCCCAACAAGCCGTTTTCGACGCGGCGAAGCTCGGCGCTGCTTGTTCCACCCTTGACGATGCAGCTCGCGCCACGCTCGTAAAGCACGGATTGGGACCGGATTATATCTTGCCTGGCCTTCCGCATCGCGCTGGCCATGGCCTTGGACTGGAAATTCACGAGGCCCCCTATATCGTCCGGGGGAACTCGCTCCCGCTTGCCGAAGGCATGTGCTTCTCCAACGAGCCGATGATCGTGGTTCCGAACCAGTTCGGCGTCCGTCTGGAAGACCATATCCATATGACGGCAACCGGACCGAAATGGTTCACCCAGCCCGCGAAAAGCCCAACAGAACCTTTCGCATAGATCTGCACAACTGCTATCGGACGGCTGGCATACCCGCCCAGCTCTCCGATTTCTTTTCACCAATACCGATCAGATCGACGGCGCGCGCTGCGATCTGACCGGCTACCTCTTCAACCGATTGCGGTTTGAAGTAAAAGGCTGGAACCGGCGGCATGACGATCGCACCCATTTCAGTCACCGTGCACATATTGCGCAGATGGACCAGATGCAGCGGGGTTTCCCGTGCAATCAGCACCAGCTTGCGTCGTTCCTTCAGATGAACATCTGCTGCGCGGGTCAACAGACTGTCGCTATGCCCCGTCGCGATCGCTGCGAGTGTTCGCATGGAGCACGGCGCAATGATCATACCTGCTGTTGCGACTGATCCACTCGCGATCAGAGCACCTATCTCGCCCACAGAATAGCTTCTGTTCGCTAGCCTGTGCAGAAGCGCATAACCATCGGGGCCTAATTCGTGGCGCAAAGTCTGCTGAGCGGCGTCCGATACAACCAAGTGGGTCTCGACATCGCTTAAGACTGAGAGCTGCTCAAGCAGCTTGAGCGGGATGAGAGCCCCCGATGCGCCGGAGATGCCAACAACGACCCGTTTCACCGCATGTTTTCCTTATCCAATCCAAGCTCGCCCCACATCGCGTCCACACGCGCAATCACATCATCGCTCATTTTCAGCACAGTGCCCCATTCCCGTTCGGCCTCCGCGCCAATTTTGTTGGTGGCATCAAGTCCAAGCTTTCCGCCCAGACCCGAACGCGGCGATGCGAAGTCGAGGTAATCCACTGGTGTATCGGTAAGCGTAACCAAGTCGCGGCTAGCATCGAAACGAGTGGCAAGCGCCCACATGACGTCATCCCAGTTGCGGATGTTTATATCAGGATCGACCGCGATTATGAGCTTTGTATAGCTGAACTGCGGCAGCATGGACCAAAGCCCCATCATCACCCGCCGTGCCTGACCGGGATAGCGCTTGTCGATCGAAACCACCATTGCACGGTAGGAACATGCTGCCGGGGGCAGCCACAAATCGATGATTTCCGGAAACTGTTTTCGCACAATCGGCACGAAAAGTTCGTTCATCACTTCGCCAAGCCTTGACGGCTCGTCTGGTGGACGCCCTGTGTAAGTCGAAAGATAGACGGGATTCTTCCGCATGGTGATCGCCGTCACCTGCATGATCGGAAATTCCTCGACACTGTTGTAGTAGCCGGTGTGATCGCCATATGGACCCTCCGGTGCGGTAGCGGTTGTGGAAACCCGTCCTTCCAGAATGATTTCAGCGTTGGCGGGCACGCAAAGCGGCACGGTGCGCGCATCGACCACCGAAGGCCTCCGCCCGGCAAGCAGGCCCGAAAAGGCAAGTTCGCTCATCCCTTCAGGCAAGGGCATGACGGCTGCAAGGATTGTCGCCGGATCGACCCCGATGGCCACAGCAACGGGCATATCCTCGCCGCGACGCTGCCACATGCGGTGATGGCGTGCGCCGCCTCGATGGGCAAGCCAGCGCATGATGAGCTTGTCATGTCCAAGCTTCTGCATGCGATAAATTCCAACATTGACATCGGAGGGATCGTCCGGTGCCTGCGTGATGACCAGTGGCCAAGTTACAAGCGGCGCGGGCTCTCCCGACCAACACCACTGGATCGGCAGCAGATCGAGATTGACGGCATCGCCTTCCAGTACCTTTTCCTGCGCCGGCGCATTTCGAACGTGACGAGGGCGCATGTTCAATGCAGCTTTTGCCAAAGGCAGCTTGCCCCATATTTCACCTGCCGAACGCGGTGCCTTTGGTGCGCGCAGTTCCGCAAGCATCTCGGCAAGGGCGGGAATTTCGTCGGCAGAACGGCCAAGTCCCAGAGCAATCCGCCGCCTGGAGCCAAAAAGGTTGGTGACTAAAGGTATTGAGTGCTGGCGCCCATCTGCATCGACGGTCTGTTCGAAAAGTAAAGCCGGACCATCATTCTCAAGCACTCGCTTATGGATTTCCGTTATCTCCTGGACGAGCGATACCGGACGCTTGATCCTGACGAGATCATTGCGTCGTTCAA
>Ga0180222_1002121_pt1 | contig 17160 bp, 12 predicted proteins | sample eDN5th37CKraftOP_FD_151336 | JGI IMG/M metagenome (GOLD analysis project Ga0180222, IMG submission 151336) | Enriched Organic Plus compost microbial communities from Emeryville, California, USA - eDNA 5th pass 37_C Kraft OP (version 2) (version 2) ... | reverse complement strand
CGGCGACAACGTCAGCATGGAAGTGCAGCTGATCGTTCCGATCGCGATGGAAGAGAAGCTGCGGTTCGCGATCCGCGAGGGCGGCCGTACCGTCGGCGCCGGAGTGGTGGCGAAGATTATCGAGTGAGTGCGTACCGCTGAAGGAGTGTAGCTCAATTGGCTAGAGCACCGGTCTCCAAAACCGGGGGTTGGGGGTTCGAGTCCCTCCACTCCTGCCAAGCCGGCGGGTGGAGAACGGCAGCGGCGGCAGGCGGCGTGTAACGAAGAAGGCAGAAGCGGAGCGCGGATCGTCCGCGCTTCGCGGTTTGGATCACAGATGGCGAAGACCAATCCGTTCGAGTTCTTTCAGCAGGTCCGCAACGAGGCGTCCAAGGTCACCTGGCCGACGCGCCGCGAGACCCTGATCACGACGGCGATGGTGTTCGTCTTCACCGCCTGCGCGGCGATCTTCTTCCTGATCGTTGACTGGGTGATCCGGACCGGCATGACCACCATTTTGAATTTTCTGCGCTGACGGAGGCCGGTTTGGACAAGCGCTGGTACATCGTCCACGCCTACTCGAACTTCGAGAAGAAGGTCGCGGAGTCGATCCGTGAGCAGGCGCAGAGCCGCGGCCTCGCTGACAAGTTCGAGGAAATCCTCGTGCCGACCGAGAAGGTCGTCGAGGTGCGGCGAGGACGGAAGATCGACGCCGAACGCAAGTTCTTCCCGGGCTACGTGCTCGTGAAGTGCGAACTGACGGACGAGGTCTATCACCTGATCAAGAACACGCCGAAGGTCACGGGATTCCTCGGCGCCGACAAGAAGCCGATCCCGATCTCGGATGCGGAAGCGGGCCGCATCCTTACGCAAGTGCAGGAAGGCATCGAGCGGCCGAAGCCGTCGATCACGTTCGAAGTCGGGGAGCAGGTGCGCGTTTCGGACGGGCCGTTTGCCTCGTTCAACGGCACCGTCGAAGAAGTGGATGAAGACCGCTCGCGGCTGAAAGTGGCGGTCTCCATCTTCGGCCGGGCAACCCCGGTCGAGCTTGAGTTCAGCCAGGTCGAGAAGGGTTAAGTCGAGAAGGGCTGAACGTCGTTGTGGGAGGCGAGGATGCCCCGCCAAGGCATCCGGACCGGACCACGAACCGAGAGACCGGATTTCCCGGTCTCGCAGCGGAGTAGGTGATGGCAAAGAAAGTAACCGGTTATCTGAAGCTGCAGGTGCCCGCAGGCGCCGCCAATCCGGCGCCGCCGATCGGCCCTGCCCTGGGTCAGCGTGGCCTTAACATTATGGAGTTCTGCAAGGCGTTCAACGCGCAGACCCAGAAGATGGAGAAGGGGATGCCGATCCCCGTCACCATCACTATCTACCAGGATCGTTCCTTCACGTTCGAGCTCCGGACCCCGCCGGTCTCCTACTTCCTGAAGAAGGCGGCGAAGCTCGAGAAGGGCTCACGCACCCCGGGTCTCGATTCGGCCGGGCAGGTGACCAAGGCGCAGGTGAAGGAAATCGCGCAGCAGAAGATGAAAGACCTGAATTGCGAGACGGTCGAAGCGGCCATGAGCATGATCGAAGGCTCCGCCCGCTCCATGGGCATCCAGGTGACGGAGTGAGGCGATGAGCAAGCAAGGAAAGCGTTATCGCTCTGCGGCCGAAGGCGTCGACCGCGCCAAGGCCTATCCGCTCGACGAGGCGGTGAAGCTCGTGAAGGAGCGCGCCAAGTCGAAGTTTGACGAGACGATCGAGGTGTCGATGAACCTCGGCGTCGATCCGCGCCATTCGGACCAAATGGTGCGCGGCGTATGCACCCTGCCGAACGGCTCCGGCCGCTCGGCGCGCGTCGCCGTGTTCGCCAAGGGCGCCAAGGCCGACGAGGCCAAGGCTGCCGGCGCCGACGTGGTCGGCGCGGAGGATCTCGCCGAGAAGGTGCAGGCGGGTCAGATCGACTTCGACCGCTGCATCGCGACGCCCGACATGATGCCGCTCGTTGGCCGGCTCGGTAAGGTGCTCGGCCCGCGCGGTCTGATGCCGAACCCGAAGGTCGGAACGGTGACGAACGACGTCACCGCCGCGATCAAGGCGCAGAAGGGCGGCGCGGTCGAGTTCCGTACCGAGAAGGCGGGGATCGTACAGGCGGGCGTCGGCAAGGCATCGTTCACACCGGAGCAGATCGCCGAGAACATCCGCGCGTTCGCGGATGCGGTGGCGAAATCGAAGCCGCAGGCCGTCAAGGGTACGTACATCCAGAAGATCTCGATTTCTTCGACGATGGGTCCCGGGGTTCGCGTGGAAACGAACAGCGTGTTTTCGGGATGATGGCTGATTTTACAAGACGGCCGCGGGCGAGCCGCGGCCTACGGGGTCCCGGAGTGCGCGTGGAAACGAACAGCGTTTTCACGGCGTAAGACGAATTTCGCGAGTCGTTTCCGAAACTTCGGAGGCGAACCGCAACGAGTTTCGCAAGCGGGTGACAATCCGCTTGCGGGAGTGGCCGGAAGGAAAATCCCGCAAGGGAGATTTCATCCGGCGTCCTGTCCGAGACTGCAGGCGCAAGACGAAAGTCGCGCTTAATCCTTCGGGGCCTGCACAGACGGGGATCGACCGAATTGGGGCGCAAGCCCGGATCGGTTCGAACCACCTTGGCCGGCTCGGCCTGGGGACAGGGCAAGTGGAGCGCCGATCCGTTCCCGCCGGTCCTCAAAGCCGACGGTCGCGGGCCGGCAAGGTGAAACCGGCGGCGGAGTTTCCGCCGCCAACCGGAGAGAGAAAGTGGACCGAGCGGAAAAGCAGGAGCAGGTCACGGCGCTACAGGGGGTCTTCAAGGACGCCCAGGCGGTCGTGGTCGCTCACTATTCCGGTCTCACCGTTGCCCAGATGTCGGCCCTGCGCCGGCAGATGAAGCAGCAGGGAGCCGGAGTGAAGGTCGCGAAGAACCGCCTCGCCAAGAAAGCTCTCGAAGGCACCGAAGTCGCGCACATGGCGTCCCTGTTCAAGGGACCGACGGTCATCGCCTATTCGGGCGATCCGGTGACGGCGCCGAAAATCGCCGTCGAGTTCGCCAAGACGAACGAGCAATTCGTGATCCTTGGCGGAGCAATGGGTGCAACTTCCCTGAACGTCGACGGCGTCAAGGCGCTCGCGTCCTTGCCGTCCCTCGACGAACTGCGCGCCAAGCTGGTCGGCCTCATCCAGGCGCCGGCAACGAAGGTCGCGCAGGTCGTGAACGCGCCGGCTGCAAAGCTTGCGCGGGTGTTCGGGGCCTACGGCGCCAAGGGCGAAGCCGCGTAGCGGTTCCGGTAACAGTTCGAACCGAAAGGAAAGAGAGAAATGGCCGATCTTGCGAAGATTGTTGAAGAGCTTTCGAGCCTGACCGTCCTTGAGGCGGCCGAGCTCGCCAAGCAGCTCGAAGAGAAGTGGGGCGTCTCGGCCGCGGCGGCAGTCGCGGTGGCGGCGGCCCCGGGTGCCGGCGGCGGTGCTGCGGTCGAAGAGAAGACCGAGTTCACGGTCGTTCTCGCCAGTGCTGGCGACAAGAAGATCGAGGTCATCAAGGAGGTCCGCGCGATCACCGGCCTCGGCCTCAAGGAAGCGAAGGACCTCGTCGAAGGCGCGCCGAAGAACGTCAAGGAAGGCGTGGCCAAGGATGAGGCCGACAAGATCAAGGCCCAGCTCGAGAAGGCTGGTGCGAAGGTCGAGCTCAAGTAAGCGAAGCTTACTTGAGCGAGATCCCGGACAAGCGAGCCCCGGATTTATTCGGGGCGAGCGCGATCCGGGATCCAGACGACAAAGACGTGGATGCCCGCGACAAGCGCGGGCATGACGCAGAAGCAAAAGCCGGACGGCGCGTCACGCGCCGTCCGGCAGCCCGCCAGGCGGGCAGAGGCAGACGGCGGCGTTGGGCGGCGCGTACGTCGACAGAAACGAGGATTGAGATGACGCAGACTTTCACTGGCCGGAAGCGGGTCCGCAAGTTCTTCGGAAATATCCGGGAAGTGGCCGAGATGCCGAACCTGATCGAGGTTCAAAAAGCATCCTACGATCAGTTCCTGCAACTCGAGAATCCGAAGGGCGAGCGGGTCGATGACGGCCTGCAGGCTGTGTTCAAGTCGGTGTTTCCGATCTCGGATTTCTCCGGGACGTCGATGCTCGAGTTCGTGCGCTACGAGTTCGAGCAGCCGAAGTACGATGTGGACGAGTGCCGCCAGCGCGGGATGACATTCGCCGCGCCGCTCAAGGTGACGCTGCGCCTGATCGTGTTCGATGTGGACCCGGAGACGCAGGCGAAGTCGGTCAAGGACATCAAGGAGCAGGACGTTTACATGGGCGACATCCCGCTCATGACGTCGAACGGCACCTTCATCGTCAACGGCACCGAGCGCGTGATTGTCTCGCAGATGCACCGTTCGCCGGGCGTGTTCTTCGACCACGACAAGGGCAAGACGCATTCGTCGGGCAAGCTCCTGTTTGCCGCTCGCATCATTCCGTACCGCGGATCGTGGCTCGACATCGAGTTCGACGCGAAGGATATCGTGCACGCGCGCATCGACCGGAAGCGCAAGATTCCGGTGACGTCGCTCCTGTTCGCTCTCGGCATGGACGGCGAGGAGATTCTTCGCACATTCTACGACCGCGTCGTTTACAAGCGCACGAAGGACGGCGCGTGGCGTGTGCCGTACGATCCGAAGCGGATGAAAGGATTCAGCGCGGCGACCGATTTGCGCGACGCCGACACCGGCGAGGTGGTGATCGAGGCCGGCAAGAAGCTCACGGTCCGTTCGGCGCGTATGCTCGCCGAGAAGGGCTTGAAGGCGCTCAAGCTCGCCGACGAAGACCTGTTCGGCCAGTATATCGCCGAGGACATCGTCAACATGGAGACCGGCGAAATCTTCGCCGAGGCGGGGCAGGAGCTCGACAAGAAGCTCCTCGATCTCCTGAGCGAGCAGGGCTACAACGAAATTCCGGTGCTCGACATCGATCACGTCACGGTCGGTGCCTACATCCGCAACACGCTTATCGTCGACAAGAACATGTCGCGCGAAGACGCGTTGTTCGACATCTACCGGGTCATGCGCCCCGGCGAGCCGCCTACCGTCGAGAGCGCGGAGGCGATGTTCAAGTCGCTGTTCTTCGATCCGGAGCGCTACGATCTTTCGGCGGTCGGCCGCGTGAAGATGAACATGCGGCTTGATCTCGATTGCCCGGACACCATGCGCATCCTGCGCAAGGAAGACGTGATCGCCGTCATCAAGACGCTCGTGGGTCTGCGCGACGGCAAGGGCGAAATCGACGATATCGACCATCTCGGCAACCGGCGCGTGCGCTCGGTCGGCGAGCTCATGGAGAACCAGTACCGGATCGGGCTCCTCCGCATGGAGCGCGCGATCAAGGAGCGCATGAGCTCGGTCGATATCGACACCGTCATGCCGCAGGATCTCATCAATGCGAAGCCTGCGGCGGCGGCGGTGCGCGAGTTCTTCGGCTCGTCGCAGCTCTCGCAGTTCATGGACCAGACCAACCCGCTCTCGGAGATCACGCACAAGCGACGTCTCTCCGCGCTCGGGCCGGGCGGCCTTACTCGCGAAAGAGCGGGCTTCGAGGTGCGCGACGTCCACCCGACGCACTATGGCCGCATCTGTCCGATTGAGACGCCAGAAGGCCCGAACATCGGCCTCATCAACTCGCTCGCGACCTTCGCCCGCATCAACAAGTACGGCTTCATCGAGACGCCGTACCGCAAGGTGAAGGACGGCCGCGTGACAGAGGAAGTCGCCTATCTCTCCGCGATGGAGGAGGGGCGTTACTATGTCGCCCAGGCGAACGCCGTGATCGACGGCAAGGGCAAGTTCACGGAAGACCTGATCGTCTGCCGGCATGCCGGCGATGTTCTGATGGTCCCGCCGGACCGCGTGGACTACATGGACGTGTCGCCGAAGCAGCTCGTTTCAGTGGCGGCGGCACTCATTCCGTTCCTCGAGAACGACGACGCGAACCGCGCGCTCATGGGCTCGAACATGCAGCGGCAGGCGGTCCCGCTCGTCCGTGCCGAGGCGCCGCTTGTCGGCACCGGCATGGAGGACGTGGTCGCCCGCGACTCGGGTGCCGCGATTGCGGCCCGCCGCACGGGCGTCATCGACCAGGTGGACGCCACCCGTATCGTCATTCGCGCGACGGAAGATCTCGATCCCACAAAATCGGGCGTCGATATCTATCGGCTGCAGAAGTACCAGCGTTCGAACCAGAACACCTGCATCAACCAGCGCCCGCTGGTGCGGGTTGGCGATCTCGTGAAGAAGGGCGACATCATCGCCGACGGTCCGTCGACCGAGATCGGCGAGCTTGCGCTCGGCCGCAACGTGCTCGTCGCGTTCATGCCTTGGCACGGCTACAACTTCGAAGACTCGATCCTGCTCTCGGAGCGGATCGTGAAGGACGACGTGTTCACGTCCATCCACATCGAGGAATTCGAGGTGATGGCGCGCGACACGAAGCTCGGTCCGGAAGAGATCACGCGCGACATTCCGAACGTGTCGGAAGAAGCGCTGAAAAATCTCGACGAGGCGGGCATTGTCTATATCGGCGCGGAAGTGCGCGCTGGCGACATCCTCGTCGGCAAGATCACGCCGAAGGGCGAAAGCCCGATGACGCCGGAAGAGAAGCTCTTGCGCGCGATCTTCGGCGAGAAGGCCGCCGACGTGCGTGACACGTCGTTGCGCGTGCCGCCGGGCGTGCAGGGCACGGTCGTCGAGGTGCGCGTGTTCAACCGGCACGGCGTCGAGAAGGACGAGCGTGCGCTCGCGATCGAGCGTGAGGAGATCGAGCGTCTAGCGAAGGACCGCGACGACGAGCAGGCAATCCTTGACCGCAACGTCTATGGGCGGCTTGCGGAACTGCTTGAGGGCCGCACCGGCATCGCAGGCCCGAAGGGCTTCAAGAAGGACACCAAGATCTCGCGGGCGGTGCTGGAGGAGTACCCGCGCTCGCAGTGGTGGCAGTTTGTTTCGCCCAACGAGAAGCTCATGGGCGAGATCGAGGCCATCAAGAAGCAGTACGATGAGTCGAAGAAGCGGCTGGAGCAGCGCTTCCTCGACAAGGTCGAGAAGCTCCAGCGCGGCGACGAACTGCCGCCGGGCGTGATGAAGATGGTCAAGGTCTTCGTCGCGGTGAAGCGCAAGATCCAGCCGGGCGACAAGATGGCCGGCCGGCACGGCAACAAAGGTGTCGTATCGAAGATCGTTCCGATCGAGGACATGCCGTTCCTCGACGACGGCACGCACGTGGATATCGTGCTGAATCCGCTCGGCGTGCCGAGCCGCATGAACGTCGGCCAGATTCTGGAGACGCACATGGGTTGGGCATGTCATGGCCTTGGCCAGCTTGTCGCTAAGGCGGTGGAGGCTTATCGCGCGAAGCAGGACCCAAAGCCGCTGAAGGAGACCTTGAAGAAGGTCTATGGCAAGGACGAGACCATCGCTTCGCTCGATGACAACGCGCTGGTGGAACTCGGCGGCAATCTGTCGCGCGGTGTTCCGATCGCGACACCGGTGTTCGACGGCGCGCGCGAGACCGACATCGAGCACATGCTGGAACTCGCCGGTCTCGACAAGACCGGGCAGGTGAACCTGTACGACGGTCGCACGGGCGAGCAGTTCGATCGCAAGGTGACGGTCGGCTACATATATATGCTCAAATTGCATCACCTCGTGGACGACAAGATCCACGCCCGGTCGATCGGTCCGTACAGCCTCGTCACCCAGCAGCCGCTGGGCGGCAAGGCGCAGTTCGGCGGTCAGCGGTTCGGCGAAATGGAGGTGTGGGCGCTCGAAGCCTATGGCGCCGCCTACACACTGCAGGAAATGCTGACTGTGAAGTCGGACGACGTGGCGGGCCGCACCAAGGTGTACGAGGCGATCGTGCGCGGTGACGACACGTTCGAGGCGGGCATCCCCGAATCCTTCAACGTGCTCGTGAAGGAAATGCGTTCGCTTGGTCTCAACGTGGAACTGGTCACGACCAAGGGTCGTCCGGGCGTGCCGGGGCCTGAGGAAAGCATCGCTGCTGAATGACGCGGCGCGCCGGGGCTTAGATCCCCGGCGCCCGTTTGCGCCAGGGGGCGCAGGACAGACGAGATTTCATTCCGGTCGGGGGACGCCCCAATGCCGGAATAAAGGAGAAGCTGATGAATCAAGAGGTCATGAATATTTTCGGGCCGACGGTGCAGACCCAGGCGTTCGATCACATCCGGATCGCCATCGCCAGCCCCGAAAAGATTCACTCCTGGTCGTACGGCGAGATCAAGAAGCCGGAGACGATCAACTACCGCACGTTCAAGCCCGAGCGTGACGGCCTCTTCTGCGCGCGCATCTTCGGCCCGATCAAGGACTACGAGTGCTTGTGCGGCAAGTACAAGCGCATGAAGTACAAGGGCATTATCTGCGAGAAGTGCGGCGTCGAGGTGACGCTCAGCCGCGTACGGCGCGAGCGCATGGGCCACATCGAGTTGGCGGCCCCCGTTGCGCACATCTGGTTCATGAAGTCGCTGCCTTCGCGCATCGGGCTTCTGCTCGACATGACGCTGAAGGATCTCGAGCGGATTCTGTACTTCGAATATTACGTCGTCATCGAGCCGGGCCTCACCTCGCTGAAGGAGCGTCAGCTCCTTTCGGAGGAGGAGTACCTCAAGGCGCAGGAAGAATTCGGCGAAGACAGCTTCACCGCCATGATCGGCGCGGAAGCGATCCGCACCATGCTGAAGGCGATCGAGCTCGAGAAGCTGCAGGCCTCGTTGCGGCAGGAGATGCTCGATACGGATTCCGACATCAAGAAGAAAAAGTTCGCCAAGCGGCTGAAGTTGATCGAGTCGTTCGTCGCCTCGGGCAACAAGCCGGAGTGGATGATCCTGACCGTGATCCCGGTGATCCCGCCCGACCTGCGGCCGCTCGTGCCGCTCGACGGCGGCCGCTTCGCCACGTCGGACCTGAACGACCTCTATCGCCGCGTCATCAATCGTAACAACCGTCTGAAGCGGCTGATCGAGCTGAAGGCGCCGGACATCATCATCCGCAACGAGAAGCGCATGTTGCAGGAGGCGGTGGACGCGCTGTTCGACAACGGCCGCCGTGGGCGCGTGATCACGGGCGCGAACAAGCGCCCGCTGAAGTCGCTCGCCGACATGCTGAAGGGCAAGCAGGGCCGCTTCCGCCAAAACCTGCTCGGCAAGCGTGTCGATTATTCGGGCCGCTCGGTAATCGTGGTCGGTCCCGAGCTCAAGCTGCATCAGTGCGGCCTGCCGAAGAAGATGGCGCTCGAGCTCTTCAAACCGTTCATCTATTCGCGGCTTGACGCCAAGGGCCTGTCGACGACCGTGAAGCAGGCGAAGAAGCTCGTGGAGAAGGAGAAGCCGGAGGTTTGGGACATCCTCGACGAGGTGATCCGCGAGCACCCGGTGCTCTTGAACCGCGCGCCGACCCTGCATCGTCTCGGCATTCAGGCGTTCGAGCCGGTGCTGATCGAGGGCAAGGCGATCCAATTGCATCCGCTCGTCTGCGCCGCCTTCAACGCCGACTTCGACGGCGACCAGATGGCCGTGCACGTGCCGTTGTCGCTCGAAGCGCAGCTCGAGGCGCGCGTGCTCATGATGAGCACGAACAACATTCTGCACCCGGCGAACGGCTCGCCGATCATCGTGCCGTCGCAGGACATCGTGCTCGGCCTCTATTACCTGTCGATCGTCCGCGAGGGCGAGCCGGGACAGGGGATGGCGTTCGCCAATATCGGCGAGGTTGAGCACGCGCTGTCGTCGGGTTCGATCACGCTGCACACGAAGATCAAGGGACGCTACATCGGCGTGGACGAGAACGGCAACCCGGTCTCGAAGATCTACGACACCACGCCGGGCCGCCTGCTGATCGGCGAAGTGCTGCCGAAGCATCCGAAGATTCCGTTCGATGTCGTCAACAAGCTGATGACGAAGAAGGAAATCTCCAACATGATCGATGCCGTGTACCGGCACTGCGGTCAGAAGGAGACGGTGATCTTCTGCGATCGCATCATGGCGCTCGGCTTCTATCACGCGTTCAAGGCCGGCATCTCGTTCGGCAAGGACGACATGGTAGTGCCGACGAAGAAGTGGAGCCTCGTCGAAGAGACCCGCACGCTCGTGAAGGAATACGAGCAGCAGTACAACGACGGCCTCATCACCCAGGGTGAGAAATACAACAAGGTAGTCGACGCCTGGGGCAAGTGCACGGACCGCATTGCCGAAGAGATGATGCGGGAAATCTCGGCCGTGCAGAAGGACGCCGCGAGCGGCCGCGAGCGCCCGATCAATTCGATCTACATGATGTCGCACTCCGGTGCGCGCGGTTCGCCACAGCAGATGAAGCAGCTCGCCGGCATGCGCGGACCGATGGCGAAGCCGTCCGGCGAAATCATCGAAAGCCCCATCATCTCGAACTTCAAGGAAGGGCTCTCGGTGCTCGAGTACTTCAACTCGACGCACGGCGCGCGCAAGGGTCTTGCCGACACCGCGCTTAAGACCGCGAACTCCGGCTACCTCACGCGCCGGCTCGTGGACGTTGCGCAGGACTGCATCATCACCGTGGAGGATTGCGGGACGTCGGCCGGCATCAAGATGCGGGCGATCATCGACTCCGGCACGGTGGTGGCGTCGCTGGCGAGCCGCATTCTCGGCCGCACCACGGCGGAGGATATCCTGGACCCGAAGAGCGGCGAAGTGATCGTGAAGCAGGACACGCTGCTCGAGGAACAGGAGGTCGAGAAGATCAGCACGGCGGGCGTGCAGGAAGTGCGCATCCGCTCGGTGCTGACCTGCGAGACGGTGAACGGCGTTTGCCGCAAGTGCTACGGGCGCGATCTCGCCCGCGGCACGCCGGTGAACCTCGGCGAGGCGGTGGGCGTCATCGCCGCCCAGTCGATCGGCGAGCCGGGCACGCAGCTCACCATGCGCACGTTCCACATCGGTGGCGCTGCGCAGTTCGCGGAGCAGTCCTTCATCGAGTCGAACTTCGAAGGCACGGTGAAGATCAAGAATCGCGAGGTGGTGAAGAACTCCGACGGCGAGCTCATGGTGATGAGCCGCAACTTGTCGGTGATCGTCGTCGATCAGGACGGCACCGAACGTGCGGTGCACCGCATTCCGTACGGCGGACGCCTGAAGGTCGACGAGGGCGAAACTATCCGGCGCGGCCAGCGCATCGGCGAGTGGGACCCGTACACGCGTCCGATTCTCACCGAGGCCGACGGCACCGTGGAGTACGAGGACCTCATCGACGGCCAGTCGCTCAGCGAGTCGATCGACGAGGCGACCGGCATCGCCAAGCGCCAGGTCATCGACTGGCGCGCGGCAGGCTCGCGCGGTGCGCCCGATCTGCGTCCGGCGATCGTGATCAAGGGCGCCGAGGGTGCGCTCGCCAAGCTCACGCGCGTCCGGCGCGGGGGCGAGGCGCGCTACACCCTGCCGGTGGATGCGATCCTGCAGGTCGATCCGGGCTCGAAGGTCGCGGCCGGCGACGTGCTCGCCCGCGTGCCGACGGAAGCCGCCAAGACCCGCGACATCACTGGCGGTCTGCCGCGGGTGGCGGAGCTGTTCGAGGCGCGGCGTCCGAAGGAAGCGGCGATCATCGCCGAGCAGAGCGGCACGATCCGGTTCGGCAAGGACTACAAGAACAAGTACCGGATCACGATCGAGCCAAACGATCCGAAGCTCGAGCCGGTGGAGTACCTCATCCCGAAGGGCCGCCACGTCTATGTGCAGGACGGCGACCTGATCGAGAAGGGCGACTACATCGTCGACGGCAATCCAGCGCCGCACGACATCCTGGCGATCAAGGGCATCGAGGAGCTCGCCGCTTACCTCGTGAACGAGATCCAGGAGGTCTATCGACTGCAGGGCGTGACCATCAACGATAAGCACATCGAGGTGATCGTTCGCCAGATGCTGCAGAAGGTGGAGGTCACGGACGCCGGCGAGACCGATCTCATCCAGGGCGAACAGCTCGACAAGATCGAGTTCGACCAGGTCAACGCGAAGGCCAAGGAAGAGGGCAAGAAGGAGGCCCGCGCGCATGCGGTGCTTCTCGGCATCACCAAGGCGTCGCTGCAGACCCGCTCGTTCATCTCCGCGGCATCGTTCCAGGAGACCACGCGCGTGCTCACCGAGGCTGCGGTGCAGGGCAAGATCGACACGCTCGAAGGCCTGAAGGAGAATGTCATCGTCGGCCGGCTGATCCCGGCAGGCACCGGCGCCACCATGGGCCGGCTGCGGCAGGTCGCGACGCACCGCGACGAGCTCATTCTGGCCGAGCGCCAAAAAGAGCAGCAGGCGGCCGCGGTGGCCGGTCCCGAGCAGATGATCGAAGGGCCGGTTGGCGCCGCCGAGTAAAGGGCGGTAAGCCACGATCAAACAAAGAAAGGGGCCGCCGAATAGGCGGCCCTTTTTCATTCCAGCAGTTTTGCTATCGTGTCCACGGGCTGGACTTCATCATAGAACCACGCGGCGGTTTGCGTTCGAAGCAGTTTGGCTCGAGGGCGGATCATATGATCTCAAACAGAGGCGGGCGGTCGGCCGCAGCGGAATCCTTTCGTCTGCGCGGGTGGATGTGGTGCGTGGCGTTTGTCGCAGTGCTGTTGACAAGCTCCCCGCTGCTTGCCCAGTCTTCGGACAACAATAAGAAGCAGCATTCGTTCGCGCAAAATTCTTTGAGGCTGCAAGCGCACCTTCGACAACTCTTGGACAATCCTGAAATCCGCGTCGCGCAGAAGGACGATCTCGCCGCGGATCTGTTGATCGGCGACAAACGTATCGGCATCGTCGAGCAGGACGAGGATGACGAAGATTTTCTGACTGTTACCGTCGAAATTCCGGAGAACGAAGCATTGCAAAACAGGAAGCCGGATGCCGCAAAAGCCGAGGCTTATCTGCGAGCACTTCTCGGTTCCTCCCGAGTCCGGGTCGTGGCCGACAAGGAGGGGGATGTAGAAGTCTTCGCGGACCAGGAGGCGCTGGGTAACCTGTTTTTTGAGCCGGACTCCCCGGCTATGCTTATGATGCTCGTCGCCGAAGATGAACTGCCTGTTACGGCGGAGATGATGCTCGCTGACATTGAGCCCGTCGATGCCGCCAATTCAACCTATTATGCGCGCACCAGCCGCGTGCCTGTACGCGAAAGCCCGTCGGACGATGCGCCGGCCGTCACGCACCTTGCGGAGGATCAGCAGGTGAAAGTAATCGGCAAGGCAAGGAACAGCCGCCAAGCCGAAGAGCGTTGGTATCAAGTCGAGTTTGCGGACGGAAAGCCGAGATACGTGCTCGGCAAAGATCTGCTGTCGGAGAAATCGGCGCAGGACAAGACGAGATATCGACGGTTGTCCAGCGGCTACCCGCGCTTTCTGGAGCAGATCGGGAATTCCCAGGGCACGCTGGCCAAGTATATGGGTTTCTACACGCTGGGACCGGATTGTGTCCTTCGGCCTTTCCAGACGGAGCGCGTCAAGGGATTCGATGGCGCTCATTCCCTGGCGCAACGTGTTCAGGATTTGCACTGGAGCACATCGAGCTGGGCGCTGTGGACGGACGGCACTTTTGTTTTCCGCGCGCGGGTGGAAGACGGGGAGGTTGCCCGCTTCAAACCGACCCCCATCCGAACAATAAAGACCCAGAATCTGGGCGAAGTGCGCTTCTATCGCTTCGACCGGCTCGAGCCGCCGGGTCTCGACGCCGACCTTGCCGTTGCCGGCTTTACCGAGCAGGGGAAAATTCTCATCAGCGTCGAACTCAACGGAAACAAGTTCAAGTATATGCAGGCCACCCGCTGTAACAATCTGCCGCTGGTCAAGAATGCGGTGTCCGAATTCTATAAGGAAGGCGTGGAGCATCTGCCAAGCGACCCATAGGCCGGGGAACCGCCGCGTGATTGTTCTGAATTTGTGAAAGGCTTTTTAGCCCGCGAGCGGGCATGTTCTTCGCATGTTGAAGCCGGAATCAGCGCTGCCCCGGGGAGAGGTCGATATAGTTGTCGTCGGCGCGGGTGCCGCCGGCATTGCCGCCGCGCGGCGACTTGCGGACGCGGGTGCCGACTTCCTCGTGCTCGAAGCGCGCTCGCGGATCGGCGGGCGCTCCTGGACGGTCGAGCGCGAAGGCTTTCCGCTCGACCTCGGCTGCGGCTGGCTGCACTCGGCCGACCGCAATCCGTGGTCCGCGATCGTCGAGAAGGCGGGCTTCACCATCGACCGTACGCCGGCGCCGTGGACTGCCGGCCACGATCTGAGTTTCTCCGAGGCGGAGCGGCGCGATTTTCGCGCGGCATTCACGGCGTTCTATGCGCGGCTCGACCGGGCGGCGGAGGAGGGCGAGGACCAGCCCGCTTCGGTCTGCCTTGCTGCCGGCGGGCGCTGGAACGGGCTGCTCGACGCGATCAGCACCTATTCCAATGGTGCTGAGCTTGATCGCGTGTCGATCCGCGATGCCGCGCAGTACAGCGACGATGATGTGAACTGGCGCGTGGTCGAGGGGTACGGCACGGCAATCGCCGCTCATGGCGCAGGGTTGCCGGTCGCGCTCGATTGCGCCGTGACGCGGATCGATCATGCCGGCGCGAGCGTGCGGATCGAGAGCTCGCGCGGCACCGTCGTCGCGAAAGCGGTCATCGTCACATTGCCCACGAATCTCATCGCCGAGGAGGCCGTCCGCTTCGTTCCGGCGCTGCCCGGGAAGATCGAGGCGGCGGCCGGGTTGCCGCTTGGGCTCGCGGACAAGGTGCTGCTTGCGCTCGACCACCCCGAGACCGTGCCGGCCGAGACGCGCCTCTTCGGCCGAACCGACCGCACCGGGACCGGCGCTTATCATTTCCGACCGTTCGGGCGGCCGCTGATCGAGGGCTTTTTCGGCGGTGAACTCGCGCGGACCCTCGAGCGCGAAGGGGGCGCGGCGTTCGCCGAATTCGCAATCGAGGAGATCGCCGGGCATTTCGGCGCGAATGTCCGCGCGCGGTTGCGGCCGGTCGCCGTCTCCGGGTGGGCGCGGGACCCCCACGCGCAGGGCTCCTACGCCTATGCCGTTCCGGGAAAGGCCGGGGCGCGGTCCGTTTTGGCGCAGCCGGTAAATGAACGGCTGTTCTTCGCGGGCGAAGCCTGCTCGGCCGAAAGTTTCTCCACCGCCCACGGGGCTTACGAGACGGGCGTCAAGGCCGCCGAACGCGCGCTCGCGGCGCTTGGGCGTCAGCGTATTGCCGGCTGAGCCGGTCTTCGCCTTTACAATTCGGCGCGTCATCACCAGATAGCAGGCTGTGGGGCCGGCCCGAGTGCCGCCGCACCGTCAGGAGCACGATTTGGCCCTTCGGGGCCCGCAAACCGGCGGCAAATCTTCCGGTTTGCGGCCAATTTTGCTTGACGGGCTGTGACTCGGGCGGCTAGAACCCCGCGAAATTGCGGCAGGCGGTCGGGACCGCCGGTCGGTAGCGCCAAGCATCGACCAAGGGCCCCGAGACGCTGCCTCTGACAGCCAGTGTCAGACCAAGTGTGCCGACCATGGCGCATCCCGCGCCGTGGTCTTCTGTGCACCGAATGAACGCCACCCCGCGGGCCATCGCGGTTGGCGTCCATTTCGTTTGCAGAAACGCATGTGCGGTTTGACGTCACGCAGGAAGAAGACCGGGAAGGCACATGCCGACCATCAACCAGTTGATCCGTAAGCCGCGTCTCGCGCCCAAGTATCGCGATAAGGCGCCCGCGTTGCAGAAGTCGCCGCAGAAGCGCGGCGTGTGCACGCGCGTCTACACGACGACGCCGAAGAAGCCGAACTCGGCGCTTCGCAAGGTCGCCAAGGTGCGCCTGACCAACGGCTTCGAGGTGATCGGCTACATCCCGGGCGAGGGCCATAACCTGCAGGAGCACTCGGTCGTCATGATCCGCGGCGGCCGCGTGAAGGACCTGCCGGGCGTGCGCTACCACATCCTGCGCGGCGTGCTCGACACGCAGGGCGTCAAGGACCGCAAGCAGCGCCGCTCGCTCTACGGCGCCAAGCGGCCTAAGTGATCCGAGCGAAGCGAGGATCATCCCGGGTGAGCGATGCGAGACCCGGGATCTCGCGAAGGGAAACGAAAGAGATAAAGGCCTGACCGATGTCCCGCCGTCACCGTGCCGAACGCCGCGAGCTGCTGCCGGATCCGAAATTCGGCAGCCTGACCGTCAGCCGTTTCATGAACAGCGTCATGAAGCAGGGCAAAAAGTCCGTTGCCGAGACGATCGTCTATGGCGCGCTTGACCAGATCGAAACCAAAGTGAAGCAGAACCCGGTCACCGTGTTCGAGCAGGCGCTGGGCAACGTCGCGCCGGCGATCGAAGTGCGCTCGCGCCGCGTCGGCGGCGCCACATACCAGGTGCCCGTTGAAGTACGGCCCGAGCGCCGCACCACGCTTGCGATCCGCTGGATCATCGAAGCGGCGCGCGCTCGCAACGAGAAAACGATGGTCGACAAGCTTTCCGGCGAGCTGCTCGATGCATCGAACAACCGGGGAAACGCCGTCAAGAAGCGTGAGGACACTCACCGCATGGCGGAGGCGAACCGCGCCTTCTCGCATTATCGCTGGTGAGGACCGAGAGGATTCCCCGACATGCCCCGCACCCATAAAATCGAGGACTACCGCAACTTCGGCATCATGGCGCACATCGATGCCGGCAAGACCACGACGACCGAGCGGATCCTCTTCTATACCGGCAAGAGCCACAAGATCGGCGAAGTCCATGAGGGCGCGGCCACCATGGACTGGATGGAGCAGGAGCAGGAGCGCGGCATCACGATCACGTCGGCCGCGACCACCGCGTTCTGGAAAGACAAGCGCCTCAACATCATCGACACGCCGGGCCACGTCGACTTCACGATCGAGGTCGAGCGCTCGCTGCGCGTGCTCGACGGCGCCGTATGCGTGCTCGACTCCAACCAGGGCGTCGAGCCGCAGACCGAGACCGTCTGGCGTCAGGGCGACAAGTACAAGGTCCCGCGGATCGTTTTCTGCAACAAGATGGACAAGATCGGCGCGGACTTCTTTCGCTGCCTTTCCGACATCGTCGATCGCCTTGGCGCCAAGCCCGTGGCGATCCAGCTACCGATCGGCGCCGAAAGCCAATTCAAGGGCCTCGTCGACCTCGTGCAGATGAAGGGCGTCA
>Ga0180222_1002120_pt1 | contig 17162 bp, 15 predicted proteins | sample eDN5th37CKraftOP_FD_151336 | JGI IMG/M metagenome (GOLD analysis project Ga0180222, IMG submission 151336) | Enriched Organic Plus compost microbial communities from Emeryville, California, USA - eDNA 5th pass 37_C Kraft OP (version 2) (version 2) ... | reverse complement strand
CCGCTTCATGGTGGTCGCCGCCCGCGACTTCAACATGGGCGCCATGGAAAACAAGGGCCTCAACATCTTCAACGCCGCCTACGTGCTGGCCGACCCCGACACCGCCACCGACGCCAACTACAGCGCGATCGAGGCCGTCATCGGGCACGAGTACTTCCACAACTGGACCGGCAACCGCGTGACCTGCCGCGACTGGTTCCAGCTCAGCCTCAAGGAAGGCCTGACGGTCTTCCGCGACCAGGAATTCACCGCCGACATGATGGCCGCCGGGCTGCCGCCGCAGGCCGCGGCCAGCGCGCGCGCGGTCAAGCGGATAGACGACGTGGCCACACTGCGCGCCGCACAGTTCCCGGAAGACGCCGGCCCGATGGCGCACCCGATCCGCCCGGAAAGCTACCAGGAAATCGGCAACTTCTACACCGCCACGGTCTACGAGAAAGGCGCCGAGGTCATCCGCATGCAGCACACCCTGCTGGGCGAGGAAGGGTTTCGCGCCGGCATGGACGAGTACTTCCGCCGCCACGACGGCCAGGCCGTTACCTGCGACGACTTCGTGGCCGCCATGGAGTCGGTCTATTCGGCGCGCAGCCCGGGGCGCGACCTGGAGGTGTTCCGCCGCTGGTACCGGCAGGCGGGCACGCCGCGCGTGGCCGTATCGCTGGACTACGACGCCGCCGCACGGCGCTGCCGCATCGCGCTGGCCCAGTCCTGCCCGCCGGTGGGTGTCGAGAAGCTGGAACCGCGGGTGGCCAAGCTGCCCTTCCACATTCCCTTCGCGCTGGGACTGCTGGACCGCTCCGGCCGGCCGCTCCCCCTTTCGTGCGACGGCGTCCCGCGGGACACCGCGCTGCTGGAGCTCACCTCCGAACGCGCCGAATGGACCTTCGAGAACATTCCGGAGCGGCCCGTGCCGTCGCTGCTGCGCGGCTTCTCCGCGCCGGTCGTCGTCGACTACGACTGGACCGAAGAAGAACTGGTGCTGCTCTCGGCCCATGATCCCGACCCTTACGCCCGCTGGGAAGCCGGCCAGGAACTGGCCGCGCGCCAGATCCTGCGGGCCGCAGAGGCCCGCGGCCAGGGCCGGGACATGGCCGTCTCGCCCGGCCTGGTCCAGGCCTGGCGCGCCACGCTGCAGGCGCCCGGGCTGGATGCCGCGTACCGGGCGCGGGCGCTGTCCCTGCCGGCCGAAAAGACCCTGCTCGAACGCATGCCCGCCATGGACCCGCCCGCCCTGGCCGCGGCGCGCGACCACGTGCGGGCCGAACTGGGGCGCGCCCTGGCCGGGGAATGGCAGGCCGCCCGGGACGACAACCGTACGCCCGGGCCCTACACCCCCACGCACGACGCCGCCGGCCGGCGCGCCCTGGCGAACCTGGCGCTGGCCTATCTCATGGCAGGCGGCGCGCCCGACGCCCGGGCCATGACCGAGGAGCAGTACCGCAGCGCGGGCAACATGACCGACAGGCTGGCCGCCCTGTCGGCGCTGGCCAACGACGGCTCGCCCGACGCCGCCGCCCGGGCGCTGGACGATTTCTACGGCCGCTGGCAGCACGACCCCCTGGTGGTCGACAAATGGTTCGCGCTGCAGGCCAGCGCGCGCCCGGCCACGGTGGAAACCGTGCGCGCCCTGATGACGCACCCGGCCTTCACGCTGCGCAACCCCAACCGCGCGCGTTCGCTGGTGTTCCAGTTCTGCATGAACAACGCCCGCGGCCTGCACCGCGAGGACGGCGCGGGCTACGCCTACTGGGCCGAGCAGGTGCTGGCCCTGGACGCGCTGAACCCCGAGGTCGCCGCGCGGCTGGCGCGCGCCCTGGACAGCTGGTCGCGCTTCGTGCCGCCGCTGCGCGCGCGCATGCGGGCCGCCCTGCAGGAAGTGCGCGCCCACCGGCCGCTGTCGCGCAACGTCTCCGAAATCGTATCCAAGGCCCTGGACATCTGAATCCCGACAAGACAGCGAGACATCCCATGAGCACACGCAAGACACTGACCCAATACCTGGTCGAACAGCAGCGCTGCGAGCAGGCGCTGGCCGCCGAGGTCCGCCTGCTGATAGAAATCGTCGCCCGCGCCTGCAAGCGCATCGGCCATGCCGTAGGCAAGGGCGCGCTGGGCGGCGTGCTCGGCAGTCTGGAAAGCGAGAACGTCCAGGGCGAGGTTCAGAAAAAGCTGGACGTCATGTCCAACGAGGTCCTGCTCGAGGCCAACGAATGGGGCGGCCACCTGGCGGCCATGGCCTCGGAAGAAATGGAAACGATTCATCTCATTCCGAATCGCTATCCCAAGGGCGAATACCTGCTTCTGTTCGACCCCCTGGACGGTTCCTCCAATATCGACGTCAACGTCTCCATCGGCACTATATTCTCGGTGCTGCGCGCGCCCCACGACGCCTCCGGGCGGCAGGTGCAGGAATCCGATTTCCTGCAACCGGGCAGCCAGCAGGTGGCGGCCGGCTACGCGGTCTACGGCCCCCAGACCATGCTGGTGCTGACCGTCGGCAACGGCGTGGTGGGGTTCACCCTGGACAGGGAAATGGGCACGTGGATGCTCACCCACGAGCGCATCGCCATTCCCGCCGATACGCGCGAGTTCGCCATCAACATGTCGAACATGCGGCACTGGGCGCCGCCCATGCGGCGCTATATCGACGAATGCCTGGCCGGACGCACCGGCCCGCTGGGCAAGGACTTCAACATGCGCTGGATCGCCTCCATGGTCGCCGACGTGCACCGCATCCTCACGCGCGGAGGCATCTTCATGTACCCCTGGGACTCGCGCGAGCCGGAAAAGCCCGGCAAGCTCAGGCTCATGTACGAAGCCAATCCCATGGGGCTCATCGTCGAGCAGGCCGGCGGCATGGCCGTGGACGGCTCGCGCCGCATCCTGGACATCGTGCCCGACAAGCTGCACCAGCGCGTCGGCGTGGTGCTCGGCTCCCGCAACGAGGTCGAGCGCGTACGGCGCTATCACGCCGAGGGCTGAGACGCGCCGGGGGCGGCCCGTCCCGGCATCGCGCCTGCGCCGGCGCAGGCGCGCGGCGCCCGGCATTCTCCGGAGCCGCTCCCGCCGCGAACGGCCCTTAGTCCACTTCCTCGATGCGGTCGACGCGATCCTTGTTGACCTGCACCTTCCTGCCGTCCTTGTCGTACTCGTAGAAGCCCGTGTCTTCGTTGTATTCCGGCTTGTCGGGCGTGACGACCTGGCGACCGTCGCTGTCGGTGACCACCGAAGGCGACGAGCAGGCGGCCAGCGCGGCGCAGCCCCCCAGCGCCAGGACCAGGATTGCGGATTTCGCGGTCATGATCGGGTCTCCTTCTTGAAACAGGGTCCGATCACTGTAGAGGAGCGCGCGGACGCGGCGTAACGGGATGTGCGCAAAATACGAACGAACGTAATCCCGCCGCGGTGCTAGTCCAGGGTGAACACCGTGGCCCCGGTCGTTTCCCTGGCGGCCAGGGCGCGGTGGGCCTGCGCCGCCTGCTCCAGCGGATAGCGCTGGCCGATGCGCACGCGGATGCTTCCCTTGCGCACCAGGCCGAACAGTTCGTCGGCAGCCGCCTTCAGTTTCTGCGGCGTATCCACGTGCGGCCCCAGCGTCGGGCGCGTGACGTACAACGAGCCCTTCTGCGCCAGGATGCCCAGGTTCACGCCGGTCACCGGCCCTGAAGCATTGCCGTAGCTGACCATCAGGCCGCGCGGCTGCAGGCAGTCCAGCGAGGTCTCCCAGGTGTCCCGGCCCACGCCGTCGTAGACCACCGGCACCTTCTTGCCGCCGGTCAACTCCAGCACGCGCTCGGCCACGTCCTCGCGGGAATAGTCTATGGTCGCCCAGGCTCCGTTGGCCTTGGCCAGCTCCGCCTTGGCCGGACTGGACACCGTGCCGATCAACCGGACGCCCAGGGCTCGCGCCCATTGGCAAGCGATCAGCCCCACCCCTCCCGCCGCGGCGTGGAACAGGATGGTTTCCCCGCCCTGCAGCCGGTAGGTCTGGCGAAACAGATACTGCACCGTCAGGCCCTTGAGCATGATGGCCGCGGCTTCCTCGAAGCTCACGCTCGCGGGCAGCTTGACCAGCTGGGCGGCCGGCACGTTGCGCGCCTCCGCATAGGCGCCCAGGGGGCTCTGCCCGCTGGCCACGCGGTCGCCCACCTTGAAGCCGCGCACCCCGCGGCCCACGGCGGTGATCACCCCCGCGCCCTCGGAGCCCAGTCCGTGCGGCAACGGATGCGGATACAGCCCGGTGCGATAGTAGATGTCGATGAAGTTCAGCCCTACCGCATGCTGGCGGACGGTGACCTCGCCCTCGCCGGGCGGCGGGACCTCGACGTCCACCACCTTCAGAACTTCCGGGCCGCCGTGCTGTTCGATGCGGACGGCCTTGACGGTATTGCCCATATTGCGCTCCTGGCCGGTATCGGTGAAAAAGTCGGCGGCGGAGCGGCCCGGCATGCCTCTCCGCGTCTTCAATGCAGACATTTTAGGGCCGCGCCGATGCGTGCGCGGCAGACGCTGCGGGACGGGCCCGCCATGGCAGCCGGCGGGACCGGCTTGCCGGCAGCGCAAACGGCGCCCGGCATGGCAGGCCGGCAGACAAGGTCGATGCGACATGAGACCAATGCGACATTGACAATAACTGACTAGGCAGCTATAGTGTCGGCATGTCATCCTCCTCCACGCCCGCGCCGGCCGGCGCGCCCGTCCACTACCGCGGCGACAGCCGCTGCGTGTCGGAGGACAGCGCCGGTTATCTCATCAAGCTGGTCTACAACTCCCTGAACCGGGCCATAGACCGCGAGATGGCGCCGCTCGAGCTGACCGCCATGCAATGGCGGCCCATGGCCATGCTGGCCATGGGCAAGGCCGACACGCCGGCGGAACTGGCGCGGCAGGCGGGCGTGGACACGGGCGCCATGACGCGCACCCTGGACCGGCTGGAAGCCAAGGGCCTGCTGCGGCGGCTGCGCAGCCAGGAAGACCGCCGCGTGGTCAAACTCGAGCTCACCGATACCGGCAAGGCCACGGCGCAGGGCATCGCGCCGGTGCTGGCCCGGGTGCTCAACCACCACCTGCGGGGGTTTTCCACCGAAGAGGTCGCGCTGCTCAAGCATTTCCTGCTGCGCATGATTGCCAACGGCTCCGCGCCGGCGCCAGACAAATGACGGCCGCTTCGTCCGGCCTGCTTTTTTTCTCTTTTTATTGCCTAGGCAAATACAGTCCAATCAACCTGTTTTAAGCGAATCGTCAGCATGAACCGCTTGTTCCTCATTACCCTGTCGGCCCTGGCCCTGGGCGGCTGCGCCCTGATGGACAAGGGGCCGGAGCCGGCCGCCAGCATCCAGGGCGCCGCGCTGGGGCTGGCGGCCACGCAGGTCGAATGGCCCGACGAGCAGTGGTGGCGCCGTTACGGCGATGCCCAGCTCGACGCGCTGGTCGACGAGGCCCTGGCCGGCAGTCCTTCCATGACGGCGGCGCAGGCGCGCCTGGCCCAGGCCAACGCGGCGATCGGCCGCGCGCGGGCCGGCCTGTATCCCAGCGTCGAAGCCAACTACGCGCTGACGCGCCAACACTACAGCAAGAACTACCTCTACCCGGCCCCGATCGGCGGCTCGGTAGGCAGCGACAACCGGCTGGCGCTGGATTTCAGCTACGAGATCGACTTCTGGGGCAAGCACCGCTCCGAGATCGAGGCGGCCGTGTCCCGGGCCCAGGCCGCCCGGGCCGACGCCCAGGCGGCCCGCGTGATGCTGGCCGCGGCAGTGGTGCGCAGCTATCTGAACCTGCAGGACGCCTACGCCCAGCGCGACGTGCTCGACAAGACCATCGCCCAGCGCGGCGAGATCGTGCAGATCACGCGCGACCGCTACGCCGCAGGGCTGGACACGCAGGTGGAGGTCAAGCAGGCCGAATCGGCGCTGTCGGCCGCGCGCGTCGAGCGCACGCAGACCGAGGCCCGCATCGCCTCCCTGCGCAACCAGGCGGCCGCCCTGGCGGGCGCCGGCCCCGAGCGCGGCCAGGCCCTGCGGCCGGTCGCCCTGGCCCGGCCCGCCACCGGCGTGCCCGGCGCCCTGCCGCTCGAACTGCTGGGCCGCCGCGCCGACGTGGTGGCCGCCCGCTGGCGGGCCCAGGCGGCGCTGGGCGACATCGCCTCGGCCAAGGCCGACTTCTATCCCAACGTCAATCTCACCGCCTTCCTGGGCTTCATGTCGCTGAGCACGGCCACGCTGGTCGACAGCGGCAGCCGCATCGCCGGCATCGGTCCGGCCGTCAGCCTGCCGCTGTTCGAGGGCGGCAGGCTCAACGCCAACCTCGCCGGGCGGCGCGCCGAGCGCGACCTGGCAGTGGCCGACTACAACCAGGCCGTGTTGGACGCCGTGCGCCAGGTGGCCGACGCCGTCGACGCGATCCGGCTGCTGGAGCGCGAAACGGCCGAGCAGCGCCAGGCGCGCGAAGCCATCGAAGCCGCCTACGACCTGGCCGTGCGGCGCTACCGCGCCGGCCTGGGCAACTACCTGTCGGTGCTGCTTGCGCAGAACGACGTGCTGACCCAGGCGCGGCTGGACACGGCGCTGCAGGTGCGGGCCTACCAGCTCGATGCCGAACTGGCCGCCGCCCTGGGCGGCGGCTACGCCGAACCGCCGGATGCCGCCGCGCCGGACGGCCCCGGCGCCGCTCCCGGCACGGCCGATACGCAGGCGGCGCCGGCCGGCGCCGCCCCGCGCGACTGAACATTTCCCGATTCCCTGAACCTAGACGCGAAATCCCAACATGACTGCCTCTACCGCCAAACCCGCCTTGCGCCGGCGCCTGATGCTCGCGACGCTGGCCGTGTTCGTGCTGATCGGCCTGGCCTACGCCGCCTGGTGGCTGCTGGTCGGCGCCCACTACGAATCCACCGACGACGCCTATGTGCACGGCGACCTGGTCCAGGTCACCCCGCAGATCTCGGGCACCGTCGTCGCCATCGAGGCCGAGGACACCGAAACGGTCGCCAGCGGCCAGACCCTGGTGCGGCTCGACCCCGCGGATGCCGACATCGCGCTGCGCCAGGCCGAGGCCAGGCTGGCGCAGGCCGTGCGCCAGGTACGCACCCTCTACGTGCAGAACGACGCCCTGCAGGCCGAGATCGACGCGCAGCGCGCGGCCGTCCAGCGCGCCCAGACCGACCTGGCCCGCGCCGAGACCGACCTGAAGCGGCGCCAGGCGCTGGCTGCCTCGGGCGGCGTCAGCGGCGAGGAATTGCTGCACGCCCGTACCGCGGTCAAGGCCGCGCAGTCCGACGTGGCGCTGGCGCGCGCCGCACAGGCCTCGGCCGAGGCCAAGCTGGCCACCAACGCCGCCCTCACCCGTGGCACGGACATCGCCAACCACCCGGACGTGCGCGCCGCAGCCTCGGCGCTGCGGCAGGCCTGGCTCGACCGCTCGCGCACCGACCTGCCCGCTCCGGTCGACGGCATGGTCGCGCGCCGCAGCGTGCAGGTGGGCCAGCGCGTCTCGCCGGGCACGCCCCTGATGACCGTGGTGCCGCTAGGCCAGGTCTGGGTCGAGGCCAATTTCAAGGAAGGCCAGCTGCGCCACATGCGCGTGGGCCAGCCCGCCACCCTGGTGGCCGACATGTACGGCGACGACGTCACCTACCACGGTCGCATCGCCGGGCTGGACGCCGGCACCGGCAGCGCCTTCGCGCTGCTGCCGGCCCAGAACGCTTCGGGCAACTGGATCAAGGTGGTGCAGCGCGTGCCGGTGCGCATCGCGCTGGACCCCGAGGAACTCAAGGCGCATCCGCTGCGCGTGGGCCTGTCGATGGAAGTCGAGGTCGACGTCGATCCGGACGGCGAGGCGGCGGAGCCCGAGCCGCGCACCGCCCCGATCTGGTCGACCCGGGCCTTCGAGGCCGCGCACGACCAGGCCGACGCGTTGATCGGCAAGATTATTTCCGAAAACCTCGCCGGCTGATTCCCATGCACGGCCCTGTGGACAGGAGGACAGTCCCGTGAGCGCATCCGAACGGCCCGCCGGGGCCGGTCCCCGGGACGAGGCCGGCGCGCGCCCCGCCGCCGCGCCCGCCCAGAACACCTACCCGCCGCTGGAGGGTCCGGCCCGCCTGGCGGGCTCCATCGCCCTGTCGGCGGCGGTGTTCATGAACGTACTGGACACCTCGATCGCCAACGTGTCGATCCCGACCATCTCGGGCGACCTGGGCGTGAGTACCAGCCAGGGCACCTGGGTCATCACCTCGTTCGCGGTGGCCAACGCCATCACCCTGCCCCTGACCGGCTGGCTGACGCAGCGCTTCGGCCAGGTGCGCCTGTTCGTGTCCTCCACGCTGCTGTTCGTGCTGGCCTCGTGGCTGTGCGGCTTCGCGCCGACGCTGGAATCCCTGATCGCATTCCGGGTGTTGCAGGGCGCCGTGGCCGGCCCCATGATCCCACTGTCGCAGACGCTGATGCTGGGCAGCTACCCCAAGGCCAAGTCCGGTACGGCGCTGGCGATCTGGTCCATGACCACGCTGGTGGCGCCGGTGGCCGGGCCGCTTCTGGGCGGCTGGATCTCCGACAACTACACCTGGCCGTGGATCTTCTACATCAACGTCCCGGTCGGCCTGCTGGCCGCCTGGGTCAGCTGGCGCATCTTCCGCCACCGCGAATCGGCCATTCACAGGCTGCCCATAGACCGGGCCGGCCTGGTGATGCTGGTCGTCTGGGTGGGCGCGCTGCAGATCATGCTGGACAAGGGCAAGGAGCTGGACTGGTTCGCCAGTCCGGTCATCCTGGCGCTGGGCATCGCGGCGCTGGTGGTCTTCGCGCTGTTCCTGATCTGGGAGCTGACCGACGCCCACCCCATCGTCGACCTGCGCCTGTTCCGGGTGCGCAACTTCACGGTGGGCGCCGTGACGCTGGCCGTGGCCTACGGCCTGTTCTTCGGCAACGTGGTGCTGCTGCCGCTCTGGCTGCAAAGCAACATGGGCTATACCGCCACGGACGCGGGCCTGGTGACCGCGCCGGTGGGCATCCTGGCCATCGTGCTCACGCCCCTGGTGGGCCGGCTGCTGGCCCGCCACGACCCGCGCCTGCTGGTCTCCGGGGCCTTCCTGGTCTTCGCCCTGGTGTGCTACATGCGCTCGCAGTTCAGCACGGACGCCGACATGTGGACGCTGATGGTGCCGACCATCGTGCAGGGTGCGGCCATGGCGGCCTTCTTCGTGCCGCTGACCTCCATCACCCTGTCGGGGCTGGAGCCGCACCGGATCGCCGCGGCGGCGGGCCTGTCGAACTTCCTGCGGCTCACCGCGGGCGCTTTCGGCACCTCCATCACCACCACGGTCTGGGACAACCGCGCCACGCTGCACCACGCGCAGCTGACCGAGATCGCCCGCCCCGGCCAGCCGGCCTTCGACCAGGCCATGGGCACACTGCAGGCGGGCGGCATGTCGCCGGACCAGGCGCTGCACGCGGTCGACGCCATGATCAACACCCAGGCCTACACCCTGTCGGCGATCGATCTCTTTTACGCTTCGGCGGTGATCTTCGTGGCGCTGACCGCCATGGTCTGGCTGGCCCGCCACAAGCGGGCGGGCGGCGGCGCGGCCGAAGCCGCCGCGGCCGCGCACTGAAGCGGACGCGCCGGGTGCCGCCGGCGCGTCAGCGCCGGCCGGACCGCCCGCCCAGCAGGGAGCCCAGCACCCCGCGGGCGAGGTCGCGGGCCACCCGGCTGCCCAGGGAGCGGGCCGTGCTCTTGGCCATGGTCTGCAGCAGCCCGTCGCGCTTGCCGCCGCGCGGCCCGGTCGACCCGAACAGCAGGTCGCTGAGCCCGCCCATCAGCCCGCCCTCGTCCTGCGCGCCGGACCCTGGCGCGGACGGGGCCGCCGAACCGGCCGCGTGCGGCCGGCCGCCCGGCGCCGGCGCATCCACCCGGGCCGCCAGTTTCTCGTAGGCGGACTCGCGGTCCACCGCCTGCTCGTACTTGCCGGCCACCGGCGAAGCGCTGCGCAGCGCCTGGCGCTCGGCCTCGGTCGCCGGACCGATGCGGCTGGCGGGCGGCATGATCCACACGCGCTCGGTCACGCCGGGCCGGCCCTTGGCGTCCAGCAGCGATACCAGCGCCTCGCCCACGCCCAGCTCGGTGATGGCCGCCTCCAGGTCCAGGCCAGGATTGGGCCGCATGGTCTGCGCCGCCGTGCGCACGGCCTTCTGGTCGCGCGGGGTGAAGGCGCGCAGCGCGTGCTGGACGCGGTTGCCCAGTTGGCCCAGCACGGTGTCGGGAATGTCGGAGGGATTCTGCGTCACGAAATACACGCCCACGCCCTTGGAGCGGATCAGGCGCACCACCTGCTCGATCTTCTCCAGCAGGGCCGGCGGCGCGTCGTTGAACAGCAGGTGCGCCTCGTCGAAGAAGAACACCAGCCTGGGCTTGTCGGCGTCGCCCGTCTCGGGCAGCGTCTCGAAGAGCTCGGCCAGCAGCCAGAGCAGGAAGACGCCATACAGCCGGGGCGACTGCATGAGGCGATCGGCCGCCAGGATGCTGACCATGCCGCGCCCGGAGGCGTCCACCCGCATGAGGTCGTGGATGTCCAGCATGGGCTCGCCGAAGAAGCTCTCGGCACCCTCGGCCTCCAGCGCGAGCAGGCCGCGCTGGATCGCGCCCACCGAGGCGGCAGACACGTTGCCGTACTTGGCACGCAGCTCCGAGGCCCGGTCCGAGACGTTCTGCAGCATGGCGCGCAGGTCCTTGAGGTCGAGCAGCAGTTGCCCTTCGTCGTCGGCCACGCGAAAGACCAGCGTCAGCACGCCCTCCTGCACGTCGTTCAGGTTGAGCATGCGCGCCAGCAGCAGCGGCCCCATGTCGGAAATCGTGGCGCGCACCGGCTGCCCCTGCTGGCCGAAGACGTCCCACAGCATGGCCGGCGAGCCCGCCCAGGCCGGCTGCGGCAGCCCCAGCGAGGCCAGGCGCTCGGCCAGCTTGGGCGAGGCCGAGCCGGGCTGCGAAATGCCGGCCAGATCGCCCTTGACGTCGGCCATGAAGACCGGCGTGCCGATGCGCGAGAAAGCCTCTGCCAGCACCTGCAGCGTCACGGTCTTGCCGGTGCCGGTCGCGCCGGTGATGCAGCCGTGCCGGTTGGCCAGCGCGGGCAGCAGGAGGATTTCGGTATCGGCGTGCTTGGCCAGGACGATGGGATCGGACATGGCGGGTCTCCGGGAGGGCGCGGTTTCGGATGGCGCCAAGTGTAGTGCCTGGCAGGCTAAAATAGGCGTTTTGCCACGCAACGTACGCACAGGAAACCATGGCCGGACATTCCAAATGGGCCAATATCCAGCACCGCAAGGGGCGCCAGGACGCCAAGCGCGGCAAGCTGTGGACCAAGATCATCCGCGAGATCACCGTGGCGGCGCGCGCCGGCGGCCCGGACCCGGACAGCAATCCGCGTCTGCGCATGGCCTGGGACAAGGCCACCGACGCCAACATGCCCAAGGACAACATCCAGCGTGCCATCGCGCGCGGCACCGGCGGCGCCGACGGCGACAGCTACGAAGAAATCCGCTACGAGGGCTACGGCATCGGCGGCGCGGCCGTGATCGTCGACTGCATGACCGACAACCGCACCCGCACCGTGGCGGAAGTGCGGCACGCCTTCGCCAAGAACGGCGGCAACCTCGGCCAGGAAGGCTCGGTGGCCTTCATGTTCCAGCACTGCGGCCAGTTCCTGTTCGCTCCCGGCAGCTCCGAGGAACGCGTCATGGAAGTGGCGCTGGAAGCCGGCGCCGAGGACGTCCAGACCGACGACGAAGGCGTGATCGAGGTCATCTGCCCGCCCGGGTCGTACGCCGCGGTCCGGCAGGCCTTCGATGCGGCCGGCCTGAAGGCCGAGATGGACGGCGTGGTCATGAAGGCGCTGAACGAAACCGAACTCGAGGGCGAGGACGCCGCCCGCATGCAGAAGCTGCTGGACGCGCTGGAATCTCTCGACGACGTCCAGGAGGTGTACACCACCGCGGTGCTCGACGACGCCTGATCCCGCCGGGGCCCGCACGCGGGCTCCGCCCTTTCCCACGGGGCAAAGTGGCAAACTCCTACCTACCCTCACCATGAAACTCCTGGTAATCGGCTCGGGCGGCCGCGAACATGCCCTGGCCTGGCGTCTGGCCCAGTCGCCGCGCGCGCACAAGGTGTACGTCGCGCCCGGCAACGGAGGCACGGCGCGCGCCGGCAACCTGGAAAACGTCGCCCTGTCCGATCCGGCCGAACTGGCCGACTTCGCCGAACGCGAGCAGATCGGCCTGACGGTGGTCGGCCCCGAGGCGCCTCTGGCCGCCGGTGTGGTCGACCTCTTCCGCAGCCGCGGCCTGCGTATCTTCGGACCCACGCGGGACGCGGCCAGGCTGGAAAGCTCCAAGGACTACGCCAAGGCCTTCATGATCCGCCACGGCATCCCCACCGCGCGCTACCAGACCTTCACCGACCCGGCGCAGGCCCACGCCTACATCGACGCGCAGGGTGCGCCCATCGTGGTCAAGGCCGACGGTCTGGCCGCCGGCAAGGGCGTGGTCGTGGCCGAAACGCCCGAAGCCGCCCACGCGGCGGTCGACGCCATGCTGGGCGACGGCTCGCTGGGCGAAGCCGGCGCGCGCGTGGTCATCGAGGAGTGCCTGACGGGCGAGGAAGCCAGCTTCATCGTCATGTGCGACGGGCGCAACGTGCTGGCCCTGGCCACCAGCCAGGACCACAAGCGGCTGCAGGACGGCGACGCCGGCCCCAACACCGGCGGCATGGGCGCGTATTCGCCCGCACCGGTGGTCACGCCCGAACTGCACCACCGCATCATGCGCGAGGTCATCCAGCCCACCGTGCAGGGCATGGCCCGCGACGGCGTGCCCTATACCGGCTTCCTCTACGCCGGCGTCATGATCGCGCCCGGCGACGATCCCGCCCGCCCGATCAAGGTGCTGGAGTTCAACTGCCGCATGGGCGACCCGGAAACCCAGCCCATCATGATGCGCGTCAAGAGCGACCTGGTCGAGGCCCTCGAGCACGCCGTCGAAGGCACCCTGGACCGCGCCGACATCGCCTGGGACCGCCGCACGGCGCTGGGCGTGGTCATGGCCGCCGCCGGCTACCCCGCCTCGCCGCGCGCGGGCGACGTCATCGCCGGCCTGCCTGCAGACGCCCCGGACTGCATGGTCTTTCATGCCGGTACGCGGCTGGAGGACGGCACGCTCAAGACTTCCGGCGGGCGCGTGCTGTGCGTGACCGCGCTGGGCGACTCCGTGCGCAGGGCCCGCGAGCGTGCCTACGAAGCGGTCCAATGCATCGGCTTCGACGGCCGGCAATACCGTACCGACATCGGCTGGCGGGCGCTCAAGCGCCCCGCCGCCCAGCCGGCGGGCAGGAACGGGTCGTGAACACGCCGCGCCCGGCTGCCTGCGCAGGCGCGGCCTCGGCCGCAGGCCGGAGAACGCGCCCATGAGCGCCCTGCCCGTCTCCGAGGCCCGCGACTACTTCACGGGGCTGCAGGCGCGCATCGTCTCCCGGCTGGAGCAGGCCGGCGGCGAGGCCTTCCGCAGCGACGCCTGGCAGCGCCCGGAAGGCGGCGGCGGCCTGTCCCGCCTGATCGAGAACGGCGCGCTGCTCGAACGCGGCGGCGTGCTGTTCAGCCATGTCCAGGGCGCGGCCCTGCCGCCATCGGCCTCGGCGCGCCGGCCCGAGCTGGCCGGACGGCCGTGGCAGGCCATGGGCCTTTCCATGGTGCTGCATCCGCGCAACCCCTACGTGCCCACCGTGCACATGAATGTGCGCCTGTTCGTGGCGCAGGCCGCGCAGGCCGGCCAGGCCGACGTCTTCTGGTTCGGCGGCGGGCTGGACCTGACGCCCTACTACCTCTTCGAGGAAGACGCCGTCCATTTCCACCGTGCCTGCCGCGATGCTCTGGCCCCGCACGGCGCGGACCACTACCCGCGCTACAAGCGCTGGTGCGACGAATACTTTTTCCTCAAGCACCGCAACGAAACGCGCGGAATCGGCGGCATCTTCTACGACGACCTCGACCAGCCGGGCTTCGACGCCTGCTTCGCCCTGACCCGTTCGGTGGGCGACGCGCTGCTCGAGGCCTACATGCCCATCGTCGAACGCCGGCGCGGCCTGCCCTACGGCGAGCGCGAGCGCGACTTCCAGGCCTACCGCCGCGGGCGCTACGTCGAATTCAACCTCGTCTACGACCGCGGCACACTGTTCGGGCTGCAGTCCGGTGGACGCACGGAATCCATCCTGCTGTCCATGCCGCCCGAGGCCCGCTGGCGCTACGACTGGCACCCCGAACCGGGCACGGCGGAAGCCCGCCTGTACGGCTACCTGACGCCGCGGGACTGGGTGTGAGCGCACGGGCTTTCCTTGCGGCCGGCACGCCGCGCAGCGGCAGGAGAGCCTTCCGGTGAGCGGCATCGGCCTGCTGGGCGGCAGCTTCGACCCGGTCCATGCGGCGCACCTGGCCCTGGCCCGCCGCGCGCTGCGCGAGCTGGCCCTGGACGAGGTGCAGCTCATCCCCGCCCACGCCCCGTGGCAACGCGAACCGCTGGCCGCACCGGCCAACCACCGCCGTGCCATGCTGGAGCTCGCGCTGGCCGGGGAGCCGGGCCTGTCGCTCAACCCCGTCGAGCTCGAGCGCGGCGGTCCCACCTACACCATCGACACCCTGCGCGCGCTACCGCCCGGACGCTACGTCTGGCTGCTGGGCGCCGACCAGCTGGCCAACTTCTGCACCTGGCGCGAATGGCGCGAAATGGTGCGGCGGGTCGAGCTCGCCGTCGCCCACCGCCCCGGCGCACCGCTCGCCCCGCCGCCGGCGCTGCAGGAGCGGCTGCGCGAATGCGGGCGGCAGCTGATCGAGCTTCCGTTCGAGGAAATGCCGGTTTCGGCTTCCGAAATCCGCCGCCTGCTCGGCCAGGGCCTGCCCGTGAACGGCATGCTGCCGTCCGGCGTCGAGGATTACATCCGGCGCCACCGCCTCTATGGCACCTGAGCGGGGTATATTTCCGGCATGGATATCCAGAAACTGCAACGCAACGTCATCGACGCCCTCGAAGACGTCAAAGCGCAAGACATCAAGATCTTCAACACCACGCACCTGACCAGCCTGTTCGACCGCGTGGTCATCGCCAGCGCCACTTCCAACCGGCAGACCCGCGCCCTGGCCTCCAGCGTGGCCGATCGTGCCCGCGCCCTCAAGGTGGAAGTGGTGGCCACGGAAGGCGAGGACACCGGCGAATGGGTACTGGTGGACCTCGGCGACATCGTGGTGCACATCATGCAGCCCGCCATCCGCCAGTACTACAACCTGGAAGAGGTGTGGGGCGGCAAACCCGTACGGGTCAAACTGCTGCCTCAGTCGCAAGGGCCGGAAGCGCATGCCGCTGCCGGACGGGCGGGCGGCAAGGCCGGCACCGGCCGCATGGCGTGAAGCTGCTGGTCGCCGCCGTCGGCACGCGCATGCCCGCCTGGGTCCAGGCGGGCTGGGACGAGTACGCCAGGCGGCTGCCGCCGGATTGCGCGCTGGAACTGCGCGAGATCCGGCCCGAGCCGCGGACTTCCGGCAAGACCCCCGCCCAGATGATGGCCGCCGAGGCGCGCCGCATCGAAGCGGCGCTGCCCGCAGGCGCCCTGCGCATCGCGCTCGACGAGCGCGGGCAGGACATCGATACCCGGGGTCTCGCCGCGCAGCTGGAACGGTGGCGCGCCTCCGGGCGCGATGTGGCGCTGCTGGTCGGCGGCCCGGACGGCCTGGACGGCGGGCTCAAGCGGGCCTGCGACCAGCGCCTACGCCTTTCGGCGCTTACCCTGCCGCACCCGCTGGTGCGGGTCTTGCTGGCCGAACAGCTCTATCGCGCCTGGACCCTGCTGGCCGGACACCCCTATCATCGAGCCTGATCCCGCCCTGCCATGACACCCGCCGCCGGCCGCAGAAGCGTCGCACCCTTGCAGTGCGGACACGACGCCCCTTCGATCTACCTGGCTTCGGCCAGCCCCCGCCGGCGGGAACTGCTGGAGCAGATCGGCATCCCCCACGCCGTGCTGCTGGCTCCGGCCCCGGAAGGCGAGGACGAGCCCCGGTTGCCCGGCGAATCGCCGGCCTCGTATGTTCTGCGCACCGCCCGCGAGAAATGCGCGCGGGGGGTGCAATGGATGCGCAGCCAGGCCATGCCCGAGCGGCCGGTGCTGGCGGCCGACACCACTGTGATCCTGGGCCAGGACATCCTGGGCAAGCCGCAGGATGCCGATCAGGCGACGGCCATGCTCAGGCGGCTGAGCGGCGGCGTCCACGAGGTACGCACGGCGGTGGTGGTCTGCTGGGACGGCGAGTCCGCCGAAGCGGTGAACACGACGCGGGTCTGGATGGCCGAGCTCGATGACGTGCAGATCGCCCGCTACGTGGCCAGCGGCGAGCCGTTCGGCAAGGCCGGCGGCTACGGGATCCAGGGCCTGGCCGGATCATTCGTCTCGCGCCTGGAAGGCAGCTATACCGGCGTGATGGGGTTGCCGCTCTACGAAACGGCACAACTGCTCGGGCTCGCGGGAATCGTGCGACCGTAGAGGGACAAGCTGGCCGCGGACTTTGCGGCCATCCAGACCGGCATCGTATTCCAGTACATCGACGACCTGGGGCTGGCGGATTTCGACGCCGTTCAGGTTCAGGCAGCCGCAAAAGCAAAACCCCTGCGCGAGGAAGGCGCAGGGGTTTTTGGGGTAAGAGCCTGACGATGACCTACTTTCACAGACGAAAGTCCACTATCATCGGCGCGAAGGCGTTTCACGGTCCTGTTCGGGATGGGAAGGCGTGGGACCACCTTGCTATGGTCGTCAGGCGTAAGGGGTTGCCAGGGCAGCATCGGGGATGCTGCCCGGCCAATCGGGGAAGACGCACAACGCGGTTGCGAGTTGGCATGAAGGGGAACGGCCTTGAACGCGGTCACACCAGGTTCCCTAACCTCAGTGTTATAGGATCAAGCCGCACGGGCAATTAGTATCGGTTAGCTCAACGCATTGCTGCGCTTACACACCCGACCTATCAACGTCCTGGTCTCGAACGACCCTTCAGGGGGGTCTAGCCCCCGGGATACCTAATCTTCAGACGAGTTTCCCGCTTAGATGCCTTCAGCGGTTATCTCTTCCGTACATAG
>Ga0180222_1002119_pt1 | contig 17166 bp, 20 predicted proteins | sample eDN5th37CKraftOP_FD_151336 | JGI IMG/M metagenome (GOLD analysis project Ga0180222, IMG submission 151336) | Enriched Organic Plus compost microbial communities from Emeryville, California, USA - eDNA 5th pass 37_C Kraft OP (version 2) (version 2) ... | reverse complement strand
AGGAGCCTTCACCGATTTTTTCAAGGAGGATTTGGGCTTCATCTTCGTTCCTTCGTCACTACGACGAAGCCCAAATCCTCCTTAATTCACAACCTCAAATCTGTGCCATTGGCGCTGACGCCGGACACACTTTATGGAGCCATTCCATCTGGTGAAGCAACCGATCTGAACACCCGAGAAGGTCGATTATTCAGATTTCATAAAGATGATCGGTGTAAAGTTCTACTTGCTAACCCCGCAGCCGCGGGCGAAGGTATTAGCCTTCACACGGTATGTCACAACGCGATCTATCTCGATCGCAGTTATGTCTCGACACACTACCTTCAATCAATCGATCGTATTCACCGATTAGGTCTGGCGGATGACGCCGAAACCCACATTCATATCTACCGTTCTACCGCACCGCGAGAAATCGGAAGCATTGATCTATCAGTATCGCGGCGTTTGGCCACGAAGATACGTAATCTTCAGCAATTGTTGAACGATCCTGACCTGCACCATATCGCGCTTGATGAAGAAGAAGCTGACGATCCACTTAACTTGAATATGGATTTGCAGGACCTCGTTGACCTCGTCGAGGAACTCGAAGGACGCTCAACATCGGGACCGGAGGAAGAGTGAGTTCCCTTCCATTCGACCGACTGTTCTCGATGCCGGCCTTTGAGGGTCTGCGCATCTTGCGCATCTATATGCAGAATAGGCCAAGTGAAGACCTTGCCAGTCTTACGCGCATTATCAGGCAGGTCGAATCGGATGCCCATACGCTTGATCTGGATGCCGCTCTGCTTATCAATGACCATGTTCCTTTGGTTCCAACTGATGGGACCGCCTTCTATCGCGTTTGCCTCTCCAACATATTGATCCATAATCTTCCGGAATGGGCTAAACTCGTCACATTAGGACGTGGCCGTTTTATCAAGAGGCTGAAAGCGGTTGAATTCCGGGATGTGCGAAGCTTGTTCCGGCAAGCGCGCCTGCTCGACGAACCTCCCACTTTGGACGATGTAGAGTGGTGGGACACGTTGCAGGCTCATGTTCGTACACAACAAAATGTCGATGCGATGAAGCGCGCACGGGCTGCAGAAAAGCTCACGCTGGAATATGAGTTTGAACAACTAAGGCAAGCCGGATTGGACATTGTACCACGCTGGATGTCGATTGAGGACAACACTGTTGGATATGACGTGCTCTCATACTCCCCTGGTGACTTCGGCCCCGTCAATCGCCTAATTGAAGTCAAATCGACTATTGCATCTCCTTTGCGTTTCTATGTTACTCGCAATGAATGGGAGAGCGCTCTAGAATTCGGCGAGGCATTCGTTTTTCATATCTGGGATCTTCAGCGCGAGCCGCCGCTCCTATATGAGCGTACGGTTGAACAGGTGCTCCCGCATATTCCCCAAGATAATGAAAAAGGTCGATGGGCAAACGCCGTGATCCCTGTTGGCATCGCGTAGTGAGCAGGCTTGCTGTGGCTCTGCTGCCCCGGTGATACCCCGATGGTCAGGGCAGCAGGCACCAAGTGCTGCTCTCACGCCTAAACCCACTGAAATATATGGTGAGCCCTGCTGGATTCGAACCAGCGACCTACTGATTAAAAGCTTCTAGGTTTACGCTTTCCCGCGATTTCTGCTCATTCCTGAAAATGCCATAAGTGGCTTAAATCCTTAGCTTCTTGCACTCCTACCGTTTCCCGTTGTATCTCGTTTTTTCCAAACGGTGATTACAAGGTGATTACACGGGGTTGCCGTGTAAGCACGGAAGCGGAGGCAAAATGGCAACTGCGAGGATCACAAACAGTGCGATTGTGAAGGCCGCACCGGGGCTGCTGTGGGACACCGAGGTAAAAGGATTCGGCGTTCGTATCGGCGCTTCGGGTACGGCAACCTTCGTTTTTCAGTATCGGCTCGGCGGACGTGAGGCGACCGCACGGCGGCACTCTATTGGGCGGCACGGCGACTGGACCCCCGACGAGGCGCGCAAGGAAGCGCGGCGACTCGGCCAGATGGTTGATCGAGGAATCGACCCAGCCGAGGAAAAGCAGCGCCGGCGCCGGGAGGCTGTCGATCTGGCTTTTAATAAATATGCGGAGCATTTCGCAGAAAAGTATCTCGCGCGGAAATGGAAACGACCCGATGATGGCGCGCGCCTATTGCGCGCCGCCCCCGTCGAAGTGCTCGGCGCGAAGCCAATAACAAAAATTACGAAGGCGGATATTGCGGCCGTAATGGACCGGCTGGACGGTAAACAAGCGACAAAAAGGCTAACCTTCGCCTTGCTCCGCAAATTGCTTCGCTACGCTGCCGGGCGCGGCGAAATTGAACGCAGCCCGATGGAAAACATGGAGGCGCCGGCTTCTGTTGCAGCGCGCGACGTGATCTTGTCAAACGCCCTTCTTGCCGACCTGTGGTCCGTGCTGGGCGTTGTCGGGCCCGCCGGCGATGTCTATCGCCTCCTGCTACTGACCGGCCAGCGGCTGAACGAGGTGACGCGCCTCGATTGGAAGGAACTCGATAGGGCCGCCGCGCTTTGGACTTTACCATCCGCACGGGCGAAAAATAAGGCGGCGCACACCGTGCCGCTTTCCCCGCAGGCGGTTGCCGTTCTGGACGCCATCGCGGGCGGCGATCAGTGGCCGCGCAAAGGGCTCGTATTTCCGGCTGCGACTGGCGATGGCTCCATGTGGGTTGGAGATAAGCTCAAGAAGAAATTGAACGCGAAGATTGCCGCGCTGCGCGCCAAGCGGGCCGGGGAAGAAGGAGTCGAACCGGAGCCCGTCGGCAGTTGGCGCAATCACGATATTCGCCGCACGGTGGCCACCGGAATGCAACGGCTGGGCACCCGACTTGAAGTGACGGAAGCCGTGTTAAACCATGTGTCGGGCAGCCGGGCTGGGGTCGTTGGCGTCTATCAGCGCCACGACTGGCAGGAAGAAAAGCGTGCCGCCTTAGATGCTTGGGCGATGGAGCTTGACCGGATAGTTTCGGGCACGCAGCCGCGCGGCAACGTGGTAGCGCTGCGCGCATGAAAACGGCGGCGCAGTTTATGGAAATCGCGGCCAGCGCGCTTGCTGCACCCGTCGGGGCGCTCGCCATTGACGCGCTCGGCCTGCCCTATGCGCGCGACGCGCTTCACGATGCCGCGCGTGCGGCAGCGCGGGCAGCCCATCATCATGGCCGCGCGCTTGACGCAGCAGCCCGCGACGAGCGGCTCCGCAAGGCGCTCCGCGATGCAATCTCGGCGGTGGAATCTATCCAGCGCGAGGCGAATTTATCCCCGGCCGCGCTTGCCGGTCACTCTTATATTGAGACGTGCCGCGCACAGTTGAAAGCGATGCCTCCGCCACCCAAAGGCCGCCCAAAAGGCTCGCCGGGGCGCGTCGTTCACGCCGTTGCAGCGGAGGCGACGGCAAAGGTATTTGCGCGCACGACCGGGCGCGTCATTCCTCGTTCGGGCAAGGTTGCAGACGGACACCCCCTTCAGGCGCTGCTGCGCGCGATCGGCGCCGACCTTTTCGGATCGGGCGCGGCGCTATCGGTCAGCCTCCTTCGAACCTCCCAAGAAATGCCCGCGCGAGCGGGGATTCCTGTCAGTCGTCCGTGTCCGAAATAGCAGGCAATCAGCGGGCATCGCCGGGAACGAAAGGAATTGCGATGCTCACCACCAAAGAAGCCGCCGCCCTGATCGGCTGCGCGCCTATTACGCTGGCTAAGCTCCGTTGCACGGGCGGTGGACCTGTATTTCTGAAAATCGGGCGCGCCGTGCGCTACGCTCGCGCCGATATTGACGCGTGGCTCGTGACGAAGCGGCGCGCGAACACCTCGCAAATTTGACGACTTAGGGGCGGGCCAGGCCTGAGCCGCAACCCATTCGACAAGCGCCCGCCCCGAAAATCCGCAGAAATAGACATTTTTAGTGTGGCAAAAATAACACGCCACTGAAACCTACCCGAGTTTTTCGTCAAAGCTCACACAATCGTGGCGTGCTCACTTTTTACGAAGGAGATTTGTATGAGCCGCAGCGAACTTGCGCGCCACCTCGGCGTGACGCGCATGACCGTGTTTAATTGGGAACGCGCCGGCCTGATTCCGGCGGGCGAGCGCATCACGCCGCGCCGCACGATTTTTGGTGCACATGCGATAGCGGCCGCCGAGGCGCTCATCCGGGGGGCGGTGCAATGAGCCTATTCGAAAGCAACATCAAGAAGGCGCGCCGCGCGCTAGAAGAGGCGACGAGCGCTCATGCAATCGCCGTCGCCAATCTCGACGCGCATCGCCTTGCTCCGGCCGATCCGGGCGATGCGGCCGCGCAGAAGGCGTGGCGCCGCAAGGAGGCAGACCTCGCACAGGATGTGGAGATCGCCGAGGGCGTTGTCGCGCATTGGACTGGCGTCGTCGCCAAGCTTGAAGACGAGGCCGCCGAGAAAGCTGCCGATGACGAACATGCTGCGATGGAACGGCGCCAGACCGCGTCCGCCAAACGCTTGCGGGCCATTGATGACAAATTTCTCGCCCCGCTGGTGCGGGAATTGGAATGGGTGGAGTCTGAGGTACAAACCTTCGCAGAATACAACGCGCGGCGCGGCAACCGTCCTTTCATCGCCGATCCCGAAACGCAGGTTCGCCAGATTCCCGGCCGGACGATTCCGGCCCAGTTCGAAGAGCAGGACGTGTGGCAGGACGGCGCCGGCAATCAGCCGACCGTTTACCGCACCAATGCGGACGGCGAATTAGTGCCGTGCGATCTCGGTTTCACGAAGAAACGCGTCAAAGTCTGCGTCAGCCCCGAACGGACGATCCCGGCGAACATGCCGCCGCGCCTCGCCGAACTTTTGCCCATCCTGCGCAAGGCGCTTGGCCGGTGATCGCTGCCGAAATCCTTGCCCGGCCCGCGCTGGACACGTGGTGGCTCGACCACGGCCGCCGGAACCATAGGCTGCACCGCTCCGGCGGATGGGTAGTCGCAGAGCATCGGGATGGCCGGGCGTTTCGCGTCCCGTGGCCGACCGACGAGCCGGTTCCGGGCCATGAGGCGTTCGCGCGGCAGATTTTCGAGATTCTCGCAAAAGCGGACGCCGGTCCCGCAACCGGCGCCCGCCCTTGATTTCAACTCCCGGCGCGTGGCGGCGCCGGATCACTCTTAGGACGTTCCCCGTATATGACTCTCTCCCCTAGCTGCGCCACCGGTTTTGGTGGCCCCCATCAACTTCGTCAATTTGTCGAGTTTGCGCGCCGCGCGCCATCTGAGGGACTTTCCCTCGAGGACGTCGAGGAGGCTTGTGACGCGCTGCCCTGCTGGCCAGCACCGACGACGCCTGGCGCACCTGCTCGGCCGGCCGCAGCGCGCGCCGCGCGTATCGTCGGTGAAATGATCGAGCAGGAATATCGCGAAGGCGCGCGCGACGTCGTCATGGATAGCGTGCCCAGCGCTCTTGCCGCAGCCGGTGGCGATCCCATCGCGGCGGCGCGCCGTACCATGGAGCGGCATCACGACATCGCCGACCCCGCTGATGTGGCGGAGGCCTTCGGGCTGATCTGGGCGGACGGCTTCCTCGAAACCGTACAGCGTGCCGCCGCAACGGGCGATGCCGAATGGATTGCGCTGGTCGACGCCGACGAGGCGGCGCTGCGCTTCGAACTGGCCGGCCACGCCAGCCTCGTCGCATCGCGTGCCGCCCCGGACATCCTGCGCGACCTGCCCGAGGGTGAGGATTTCGCGGATGCGCTCTTGGCGACTCATCCGCTGGTCACGCCGGCCATCGCCGCCGATGTGGCCAAGAGCACCATCCGTCGCCTCGCAAAGCCACCTGTTAGCCAATATCAGCCCGATCCGATCGACCCCTGGGCAAGCTGTTGGGAAGAGCCGAGCGAGTCCGCAGTCGCGTTGCATAGGAAGGCCTTGAAGATGCTTGAAGCACGCGATGACGCCGAGGAAATCGCGGACAATGACACTCTAGCTGCCGCTATCGCTATCGCCCACAATATTGCGTTGGCATCCGATCGTCGCGACGTGGCAGCGGCCCTGAACGGCCTTGCGGTCGGTGCGGTTCCCGCCATTGACGAGCCCGCCGAGCCCGAGCCCGATGCCATCCGCACCGACGACCGGCTCGCCGACTTATGTGCGCCACCCGGCCTGGTCGGGGAAATCGTGGATTGGATGGAGGCGAGCAGCGACCGGCCGAACCGTGCCCTATTGCTCGGAGCGGCGCTGACCTTCGTCGGCACGCTGGCCGGCCGGAAGTTCGCAACGCCGAGCAACCTTCGATCCAACAACTACATCGTGTCGCTGGCGCCGTCGGGCCACGGCAAGGAACACGCCATTTCGCGCATCAAGACCCTTGCCGCTGCCGCCGGGCTCGATCGTTATGTTGGCCCGGCCCGCATTATGTCTGCATCGGCATTGCGCAAGCTGGTCGCGCGCGAACCATCCGTCGGCTGCTACATCGACGAGTTCGGCGGGTTCATGTCGCAAATCCACGACCGCCGCGCCGGGATGCACAACGCGATGATCCGGTACGACATGCTCGAAATGTTCAGCACGGCGGGGACATTCTTCGCTGGCGCAGAATATGCTGGCGAGGCGGCGACCAAGATTTACGCGCCCAACTTCTCCATCTCCGGGACGAGCACGCCCGAGGCATTTTGGTCGTCGCTATCGTCGCTGTCGGCATCGGACGGGTTGCTTGCCCGTTTGGTTCTGCTCGACATCCACGGCCCAAAGCCCAAGCGAGTGAAACCGCGCCTCGCGCTTTCAGAAATCCCGGAGCCACTCATCGACGCCGTGCGCAAGCTGGCCGACGCAGGCGGCAATCTGTCGGCGCTATCCTCTGTTGCCCCAACGCCCAAAGTCGTGCCGTTTGATGCGGAGGCCGAGGCCATCGACGCCGTGCGCATTGCCGAAATCGACGCAAGTGAGGAAGTCGCCAGCACGGAGGCGATGCCATTCGTCAACCGGGTACGCGAACACGCACTGAAGCTGGCGCTGATCGTAGCTGTCGGATGCAACCCCATCGCGCCCGTCATCACCGGGCCTGTGCTGGACTGGGCCTATCGCCTGGCGCGGCTGTCGGCGGCAACGCTGATTCGGGAATCCGCCGATCGTATCGCCGACAATGAGCGCGGCGAGGCCATGAACCGCATCTTGCGCATGATCCGCAGCGCCGGGGAAAGGGGCGTCACGCCCGGCCGGATTGCCGACAAGCAACGCGGCATTGATGCACGCTTGCGGGCTCAAATCCTGCACGACCTCGTTGCCGCCGGCCGCATCATCCACGACCGCCAATCTGGCACCGGCGGCCGGGCACGCGAACGCTACATCGCGGCCTAAACTTTCGTCCCCAAAGGCGGGGACGAAAGCGGGGACGAAAGGGTGCGGCGGGGACGAAAGTTTTTGCTTTCGTCCCTTTCGTCCCCCTTTCATCCCATACGCCGGGGACGAAAGTTTGAGGCTCAAAGGCGCAGAAAACCTAGATTCTTACTATCAATTTTCCTTTCGTCCCTTTCGTCCCTAGCCACCCCCTGATTTGGCTTGTTTGGCTGTCCTTTCATAGCGCCTTGGGGACGAAAGGGACGAAAGCAATCGCGCCGCAACCCGGCCTAGCTGCGACAGCGTGCAGCGAATTCCTTGGCCCGCTGGTTATGGTCCCGGATCACATCCGTCATGCCAGCCCACGCCGGATTGTTGGCCGCGATCATTTTCATCTGATGCACGAACTTCGACGCGGCCGACCCCACGCGCACCGCGTACATCTTACAATCAGCATCGCCTATGCCGGCCGCATCCTTCTCGCACGCGGCCACGACCTTCTCCGCCATCTCGAGCCGGCGGTTGGTGTCGAACGCCAATGCTGCAGCACGACAGGCGCGCACCGACGCGGCGGCCGGGCTGGCGAGTGGAAAGAACGTCGGGCGCTCTGGCGATGCGCTGCTTGTCGCCTGCGCGACCTCCACGCCTCTGTCGGCATCCCTCGCCTCGGGCTCGCCGCAACCTGCCAACAGAAACGCCCCGGCCAATAGAAACTTCCGCATGTGCCCCTCCCCACTCGTCATGGGCGCGAGGTAGCACAACGGCGCGGCTTGCTGTCGATATGAAATTGCATGGTACAGGCGCGCGGGTGGCTGATCGCGCTCAAGGCCGCGCACTTCGCAGATTATCGAGGTAGCCGTCGCAACCGTCGAAATAGCCTTCGACGGCCTCCATCACATCGGCAAGCGTATCAAGGTCCAACTCGTGATGGGCAATCGGTATCGGCCGCCCTTTCGTATCGACCGGATATCGGTAAGAAAACGAACCCGGGTCGACCTTCGAGAACTCGGCAACGATCTCGGCCACGACATGCTCCACCGCTTCGGGGTCATCGTGGCCGTACCCTTCTAGCATGGCGATGAAGGCTGGCCACAACTTCGCGAGGTCGTGGCTCTTCCAATTCGCCTCAACGCCCACGGCGCCGCCATATGTCGCAATCAGATACTTGAGCGAGAGCTCGATGAATTGGCGATAGTTGAAGATGATGGGATACACGAGGATATCTCGCTCGCGGCGATCGGCCTTCGCCGTCTCGACCATCAAGTCGGCGCCCTTCTTGTAGCCGGTCATCATCATGACCATGCGGGCGTGGGTGTGCGTCTCGATATAGGCGTTGTCCTGCCAGTTGGCCGACTGCGTGAACGGCCGGTCGCCCTTGCGCGGCCAGCGGAACTCCTGATTTAGAATGTCCTCGAATTTCCCGCCGTCGCTCATGCGTTGCTTCCCATCATCTCAGAGTAGGATCAGCTATTCCGGCTGACCTCGCGCCACGCGCAGCACCTCGCCAAGCAGCACGTCGAGCTCGGCCGCGAAATCAACCTGCACACCTGTCGGCACGTCTTCCTGTTGCCGGATAGGGGAATGCAAGTGCATGTCGGCAATGGCGCGCAGCGAGCCTTGAAGCCGCTGCATGGTCTGTTTGAATGACTTATGGTCCTTGGTTCCGCCGTAATTGTTCGCGACCTCGGCAAAGGTGTTGAATCCCAGCACTGGCGGCACGTGATTCAGGATCGTGCGCAACAGCATCGCCGTCGACATATGGCAACGATTAGCCGCCGCCACGTTGATTTCGCGGCATAGCTCGGCAAGCCGCGCGAAATCCCACGCGCTTAAACGTAGCGATTGCAGCGCAGCGATGCGCTCTGGCGCCACGTACGCCTTGGCGTCAGATGGGGCGGCCGTTGGGCGAGCGCGGCGACGCTCGATCGTGCGGACGGCGCCGCGCAGAATCTCGGCGGCCTCACTGACGGCTGCATAGGACGGCCCACCGATGAACCCACCTGAGCCGGAGTTGATTGCGTGCACGAGGTTCGCGCCGAATGCGTTACGCTGGCCCAACTCGTCGTCTAGAATTGATTGCGCCTCGATCGCCAAGCGCTTGAACGTGGCCTCGTGCTCGGTGGGGAGAAATCGCCCGGTCATGCTATCGCCCTCCACAAATTGGTCGAGAAGCGCCGTCATTTCGTTGGCAATGGCGAGCAATTCCTCGATCATCGATGGCTCTCGGCAAGGGGCTTTAATTTCATCCGCTTAGACACCATCTGGGAGATGCGATCGACGAGCTGGGCAAATACAGGCGACCGAAATGGAATAAAATAAATCATTGATTTTGCTATATATTTTCAATTTCTCCGCAATTCCGCAGCGGCTCCTTCCTTGACAATTTGTCAGGGCTGACGTATATAGAGGATGTCTCACCTGCCATGTGTAGGAAGAGCATTCGAGGCCGCGCCAGTTCGCTGGGGCGGCTTCAGCCTTTTATGGGCCACCTCCAATCGTCCGCAGATACGCATCCCGCTCTTTTCGAAGTTGGCGGACGCGGCCGCTCCTGTCCGTGCAATATGCTGTTCTAAGCAGCCAGTAGCCCTGTCGCTGTCCAAGCACCACGAGATACTCTTCCCGATACCAGAGGAGCGTGTTCACCTCAGTGCCGCGTGAGTTTTGCCATTCATCAATATCCGGATGCGTCGTCGCATTCTCAATTACCCAGCGCACCCAACGGAGCCGCTCGCAACGGCGCAAATCAGGAGTGCGATCGTCTTCGACGCGCCCTTCTTGAACCAAATGCCAGAATGATGCCCAACGTCCGTTGGCTGCTTCCGGGTGTCGTCGACAACCGACACGTTGACCGCGAAACTGAATGCCGCCCTGCACGATCTCCGCAAGAAATATTTGGTGCAGGCCTTCCTCATAGGCCGGCCACTCACCACTGAATGGCAACAGGTCGGGCGGCGTCGTCATCCCGCAGCCTCGCGCGCGCGCCACATCAAGATATTGAATTTTGTCGACGAGAATCCGGACGTGCGGGTTAGGGCGTTCCAACCAAGCCGCTCACGTAGCCTAGTAACGATAGCCATCTTCGCGGGGCTGCTAGTCAAACCACGGTTTGCATAGGTCAACGCCCCGATGAGGATGTCCGCGATCTGCAGCAATTCACTCTCATGAGACCGGACTTGCTGGACTCGCTCGATGCATTCGCGATCGAAATCATAAAGACTATTCGCCAGCACATCATGGAGCCGCAGCGTCTTCGGCCCGCCGCGTGTGTCTTTAACGTCGAGATAGATGCGATAGCGGTGAGGCGCGCAAAAGATGGGCCGCAGCATCGTGAAATACATTTTGTAGTACCAGTCGTCGTGAGACTGATCGAAACGACTATGATCGAGGAGCGCCTTGTCAGGTACTAAAAGCCCTCGGAATCGAAGTCCCTCATCGGCCAGAAAAAGGTCAACCAGCGCGACATAGAAAGCCAATTTGGCCGGCGACACCTTCGTCCACTTGGCTTCGAAAGAGCGAGCCAGGCCGTGGGCGGTTTTCAGAGACCGAATAGCCTCTGCCAGACCCCGCGCCCTGTCGGCAGGGCAATATACGGCGCCCCAAGCCATCACCGGAATGCCATCATGCTCCAAGTGACAACTCTCGTCGCAATAGACATTGAATAGCCGAGCCTCGGCCATCTCGTTGCTCCACATCTCGCGCCGACTTGTATCGCCGACAACAAATGATTCCAATCAAGCTGCATCCTATAGTTCGGCACCTTCGACAAGGCGAACTTCAACCGCCGCACCAAGGCATGTAGAAGGGCCGAAAGGCGATCCGTCGATCTAACGCCACCGAAACAACCGCGCACGCCGAATTTTTATCAGCCATCCTCCCGGCATGGCTTCGCACACCAATCATCCAGCACGGCTCGCCGCGACCGGCCCCACATGGCACGGGCCACAATGCCCAAAGCATGGATCGACCCTTCGCCATGTCGCGAATGGCAATTGCGTCGCTTGTGGGCGAGAGCGCGCCCGAGAAAGCGCAAGGCGCCGAGCCGCCGCCGATCCAGCCCTTCAGGCCCGCAAGGCGGCTCGTGCCGCTCGCAGGGCCGCTGAGGCCGAACGGCGGGCTCGTCCGAACATCGTCGATGATCCTCGGCGCCTTCAGGCCATCGCCGAGAGCCGCACAACTTGGAGCGGACGCCCGTGTCGGTATGGCCATGACGAGCGCTACACGTCGCATCCGTCAGCCTGTGTGGAATGTCGGCGCATCACCAACGGAAAGGCCGCAAATGGCTGTTGATCTTGAAGTCACCCTGTCTCGAAAGGACGTCGCGCGTTTCCGCACGCTGCTCAAAGCGAATCGGACGATGGCGGCGAAGTCGTTGACGCAGGTCGCATACGCGGCCCGCGACGACTGGCGGCGGCTGTTTCCCACCCTGTTCAAGCTGCGGCGCCGGTGGCTCATCACTGGCGCGCGCGTCGAGAATGCCACCGCTGGCAATCTGGTCTCGGCAGTGAAGAACGAGGATAAGTTTTTCGGTCGGCACGTTCATGGGATCGACACCCCCAAGGTGGCCGGTAAGTCTCGTTTGTTCGTGCCGGCGGAGCCGGTCGCACAGCAAGGCACGCACCAGACGATCCGCGCGCGGCTGCGCCGCATGGATCAGACGAAAAGAAAAACGTTCGTTGCGGGTGAGACCATATTCCGGCGGACGAGCAAGAAGCGCCTGCCCCTCAAGGTTGTCGGCTTCCTGCGCAAAGAGGTCGACATCGAGCCCCGTTTCGATGCGCTAGGCGTGACCGACCGCGCGGTCCGTCAGCACTTCCCCCGCATCTATAGGCAACTGCTGCTGAAGTGGTCGGAAACTGGGAAGGCATAGGCCAGAAATATCGGCATAAAATTCGGCGTGGGTCCTCCCAAACGGCGCACGGGTGCGGGGTTTCGCACGACCCCGAACATCCCCTAGGTACGGGTTGCATTTTGGAACCTATTTCCGCTCGCCCATCAAAAATCGGGGAATCCCGATTTTGAGATTCGGAATCCGGTTTGTTTCGACCGGCCAAAACCGGCGGAGAACCGCCATTTCTTCTAATGTCGGACGCGGCTGCGCTTTGCACCGGGCGCGATCCAGCGGCGATCGTCAGAATGTAAGGTATACTTGACACGGGAAGCCGAAAGGCGCGGTTTTCTGCCATTTCTGGGCGCGTCATGCTTGGCATCCGCTCATCCGGCCCTAGACGCCGAGATGGCGGAAATGCGCCACTTTCCCGCTTCCGCGCTCTGATCCGGTGTAAAGTTTACTTTACAGGGCCACCGAACCCGCCCCGTCAGCGGCCACCGAATCCGCCATAGTTGCGGCATGAGCTATCGCCCACCCCTGCGGAAAAACCGCGTTTCTGTGCCGGAGCGCTGCAATCCGATCGCGCGGCTCGTGTTTCAACTGATGCGCGAGAGCGGGAAGACTTATGACGCGCTCGAATATGAGTCCGGCGTCCTGCGCTGCACGATTAAGAGTTGGCGCAACGAAAAGTTGCCCGGCCTTCGCTCGGCCGAGGCGGTGCTCGGGGCGCTGGGCTGGGGCCTCGCGCCCTATCCGAAACTCGATAGTCTTCCACTGCACGTTCGCGAAATGGCGGAGGAGTTGGGCCAGCACTTCCTTCGCGATGACCACGCCCTCGCGGCGGCCGTTGCGGCTGCCGTCACCAAACCCGGCGCGCGCTGCACTGCTGACGGGCCGGCGCCCCGCATTGATTACCGAGAAAAATTTTGGCTGCCTTCCGACGAGCGGGCGGCAGCATAGGAGTTTACCCGTGACCGAACTCGAACGCGCCCGCGCAAATCTGGCTGCGGCCGAAGCCAGCCTGGCGGCTGGTACGAATCCATACGCAGCCGCAAACATAGAAATCCATCGCCGCCGCATCGCCCGGCTGGAAGCCGCCGCCGACAGGCCCAGGCCCGCCCCGGCTCCGACCCCAGCCCCAGCCGCGCCCAGTGGCACGCGGGCGCAACGGCTGGCGCGCCTCGCCCATGCATTTGGCGTGGGCGAGCGGCACCTGGCCGCCGCCCTTGCGGACGGCCTGACGCCCGACGAATTTGCGGTAATCGCCAGCGAAATCGCGGCCGCAAACGCAAAGGCGCGGGAAATCATTGATGCAGCAGCTTGAGCCTGTGATCGCCAAGGCTGGCGAATCCGTGTTCCGCCTGCCTGGTTTGACCCGGCCGGCACTGGTCACCTTGAATGGCGTGATCCTTCAGCCGGCGGATTTCTCGATTGAAGGCGAAATTGTCCGGCTGGCGGCCGGGGTGGGCGCTGGGGATGAGGTGGGGGCGATTGTGTTTGGCTAGGCGGGTGGTGATTACGTAGTGATTACGCGGACCGTTTTTAGCCACCTTCCCATCATCGAAAATTGTGTCTAAGTCTTTGATTTTCGATGGTGAGCCCTGCTGGATTCGAACCAGCGACCTACTGATTAAAAGTCAGTTGCTCTACCGACTGAGCTAAGGGCCCCTGAGGTCCGCCCGTGCGTACCGTTTCAGGAAGTAGGGTGCACCTAATGAGCATCATGCGGCGGGTCAACCGGAAAAAGCGCGCTCGAAAAGCGGATATTCCAGCGGCGGTTGCTTCGCGGCACTCATCCGGCGGCTTGTGCGTTGATCGCCATTATCGCCCCCATCCTCCCTCCGGGTCGGGCGGGGACAGGGCGCGGACGATCGGGAGACATGCAGCTATGGCCGGTCCATCCTGGATTACACCGCTTGCCGACGGGCTGTATCTTCCCGGATGCGATGTCTGGATCGATCCGGCGCACGCGGTCGGGCGGGCGCTCGTCACCCATGGCCATGCGGATCATGCACGCGGCGGGCATGGGGAACTGTTCGCTACCCGTGAAACCGCGGCGATCATGGCGCTGCGCTACGGGGCGCCGGCAACCGTACATGAGGTCGCCCTGCGAGAGCCCATCGCGCTGGGCGACGGCGTCAGCGCTACCTTCTTCCCGGCAGGGCATGTGCTGGGTTCCGCGCAGATCCTGCTTGAGCGTGGCGGCGAGCGCATCGTCGTCACCGGCGATTACAAGAGGCGCCATGACCCGACCTGCCTGCCGTTCGAACCGGTGGCCTGCGACATATTGATCACCGAGGCGACCTTCGGCCTGCCGGTGTTCGTGCATCCACCGATCGAGGACGAGCTGGCCCGGTTGCTGGACGCGCGCGCCCGTCATCCCGATCGCTGCGTACTGGTCGGTGCCTATGCGCTGGGCAAGGCGCAGCGCCTCATCGCCGAGCTGCGTCGCGGCGGATATGACCGCCCCGTCTTCCTGCACGGCGCCCTCACCCGGATGTGCGAGTTGTACGCCGCCTTCGGCGTCGACCTCGGCATGCTGGAAAATGTGGAGGGAAAGAGCAAGGCGGATCTGGCCAGTCAGATCATCCTGTGCCCGCCGTCCGCGCTCAAGGACCGGTGGAGCCGGCGCATGCCCGATCCGATCACCGCCATGGCGTCGGGCTGGATGCGGGTGCGCCAGCGGGCGGTGCAGCGCAATGTCGAGCTGCCGCTCGTCATTTCCGATCATGCCGACTGGAAGGAGCTGACCGGCACCATAACCGAGCTGGCCCCTGCGGAAATATGGGTCACCCATGGCCGCGAGGACGCGCTGGTGCACTGGTGCCGGACGCGGCAATTGCGGGCCCGCGCGCTCGATCTGGTCGGCTATGAGGATGAGGACGATTGAGCATGAAGGCGTTCAGCGCATTGTTGACCAGCTTGATCTACACACGGTCGCGCAACGACAAGATCGACCTGCTCGCGCGCTATCTGCACGACACGCCGGACCCGGACCGGGGATGGGCCCTGGCCGCGCTGACCGGCGGGCTCGATTTCCCCGCCGTCAAATCCGCCGCCATCCGCAAGATGGTGGAGGAGCGCGTCGACCCGGTGCTGTTCGCTCTCTCGCGCGATTATGTCGGCGACACGGCGGAGACGGCCAGCCTGCTGTGGCCCGGAGCTCCCGCGCCGGAACCGCCGCCGAGCCTGTCGGAGGCGGTAACGGCGCTCGGCGCGATGACGCGGGCGAGCGTCGGGCAGGACCTCGCCGCATTGCTCGACCGGCTGGATGAGAATGGCCGCTTCGCCCTGCTGAAGATGGCCACCGGCGGCATGCGCATCGGCATATCCGCCCGACTGGCGAAACTGGCCTTCGCCCAGGCTTTCGGCGTCGATATCGGCGAGGTTGAGGAAATGTGGCATGTGTTGACACCACCCTATGCCGCCCTGTTCGACTGGGCAGCGCGGAACGAGGCGAAGCCGGATACCAACGCCCTGCCCGTCTATCGGCCCTTCATGCTCGCCGTTCCGCTTGAGGGGCGCATGCTGACGCTGGCGGATTTCGCCGTGGAGTGGAAATGGGACGGCATCCGGGTGCAGATCGTCCATGCCGCCGGAGAAACCCGCCTCTACAGCCGGGGCGGCGACGACATCACCGATGGCTTTCCGGAAATCACCGGCGATTTCCACTATCCCGCGGTGCTGGATGGAGAACTGCTGGTCCGCGGCTCGCATCAGGGCGGCGCCGAGGGCGGCGCGGCAAGCTTCAATGCGCTTCAGCAGAGACTGGGGCGCAAGACGGTTCCGGCCCGCATGCTGGAGGACTATCCGGCCTTCGTCCGGCTGTACGACGTGCTGGTGGACGGGGACGAGGATATGCGGCCGCTGCCCTGGGCGGCGCGGCGCCTTCGTCTGGAACAGGTGGTGGAGCGGCTGCCGGCGGACCGCTTCGATCTGTCGGCGCTGATCGAGGCCGAGGATTTCGACGGGCTCGCCCTGCTGCGCGACAGCGCGCGCGACGCGGCGATCGAGGGGCTGATGCTCAAGCGCCGGGACAGCCCCTATGTCGGCGGGCGGCGCACCGGGCTGTGGTATAAATGGAAACGCGATCCGCTCACCGCCGACTGCGTGCTGATGTATGCGCAGCGCGGATCGGGCAAGCGGTCGAGCTTCTATTCCGATTATACCTTCGGCTGCTGGACCGCCCCGCCGGAAGAAGGCGGCGAAATCGTGCCGGTGGGCAAGGCCTATTCGGGCTTTACCGACGAAGAATTGAGGTGGCTCGACAGCTTCGTGCGGAAAAACACGGTCGGCCGCTTCGGGCCCGTCCGCGAAGTCGCAAAGACGCTGGTGCTGGAGGTGGCCTTCGATTCCATCCATGCGAGCAAGCGGCATAAATCGGGGCTGGCCATGCGCTTCCCCCGCATCGCCCGCATCAGAAGGGACAAGCCGGCCAGCGAAGCGACGCAGCTCAGCGAGATGCTGGCGCTGGTGATTTGAGGGGCGGTGCGAGTGCTCTTCCCGGCCGCGCATTTGCTTGGGGAGGACCGAAATCTTTTGCGCAGGCCGACGGACTGAATGGCGCCATCGGCCCGCACGATTATGAGGCGCTCGACGCCTCCATCGTCAAGACCATCGTGCCCGAAGCCATAGCGGCTGCCTGACCGGCCCCGCCGCATAAGGGGCGGATGCCACAATCTCCGATTGGATTCCTGCGCGATTCGCATTATGAGCGCGCGAGAGCGGGCGCTGACGCGCTTGCTCATGATCGCGCCGGTGCCTCGGAAGAGGCTTAAAACGGGAAGGCGGTGCGGATGGTCCTTTGGGATTGTCCAAGTCCGCAGCTGTCCCTGCAACTGTAAGCGGCGAGCGCGATGCACATCGCTTCCCTCCATCGAGGGCGGCAGCCACTGGGCCGGACGCTAAGTCATGCGAGGCCTGGGAAGGCGTGCATCAAGCCCTGACCCGCAAGCCAGGAGACCTGCCGGCGTCATGGTCGCTCTTGCCTGGGTCCAGGGGATGGTCGAGGCACGGTGAACTCCGTCTGAGCG
>Ga0180222_1002118_pt1 | contig 17167 bp, 14 predicted proteins | sample eDN5th37CKraftOP_FD_151336 | JGI IMG/M metagenome (GOLD analysis project Ga0180222, IMG submission 151336) | Enriched Organic Plus compost microbial communities from Emeryville, California, USA - eDNA 5th pass 37_C Kraft OP (version 2) (version 2) ... | reverse complement strand
GGTGGCGCGGCTGATCTTGATGCCGCAACCTTTCGGATAATTCGTCTGCAAGTCGCGCAGTGGAGACGCCGCCAAGGTTGCAGGCGGCAGGTAGAGCGCGTCGCCGCCCGCTCCGCAGATGAGGCCGCGGTCCCGGCAGAACGCCAATAAGGATACGGGTTGAAGGAAACGCGCTTCGACCGGCAGCCTGACCCGCCTTACCGGCTGCAATGGCAATGCAGCCTCCCAAACGGGGCGAGCGCGGCCGGCGGACGCGGCGCGTTCCGCGACATAGCGCAGTGCCGCTCCCGCTTCGAGGCGCGCGTTCAGAAGGGCGACATAACAAAACCGCGCGGCATGCGTAAGAGCGGGGAAGCCGGCAAGGTTGCGTTTGACGAGGTCGCGGATGGGCCTTGATGTCATGGGCACGCAGTTGCGGCGGGGCAGACCTTGGACGCTCGCCGGATCAGGAGGGACGGTCGTGGCCTCTTCAGAATTTTCCCCCCGGTTTTGACTGATAGGCTAAGACGCTGTCCGATGAAAGGTCAGTCTGGTGAGTAGCCATTCCATCACCGGTGAGGCGTCGAGGTCCGCCCCGCGGAAGCGCCGGCGCGCCCTTGTTTTCGGGGCGCTCGTGGCAGCGGTGATCGCGGCATGCGCGGCGCTCCTCGCCGCGCATAATGTCCCCCTAGCACTCACCGAGGCCGATGTGAGGGCCATTCCGCAGCTTTTGGCGGCAGCGGGCAAGCCACACCTGACGCGCAATGCCGCGGTGGGCGGCTCGTTCGAGGAGCAGGCGAAGATCATTGCGGAGGTGCAGCAGGCGGTGCTGGCGACGGCACCGAAGACCGATCCGATCGATTTCGATCGCGAGCGCGAACCCAAGGACCTCCTGGAGCTCGGCTATGGGCTGTGCTTTGACCGAAGCCGCGCGATCGAGAAGATCCTCGCCTATGTCGGCCTGCCGTCGCGTCACATCTCGGTCTATGATCTGTCAGAATCGCAAAGTCCGATCCGCGCCTTGATCGCGCCCGGAACGCGATCGCACGCCTTGACCGAAGTCCTGACCGAAAAAGGATGGATGGCCGTCGATCCCGACATCGCCTGGATCGGACTGACGGAGAAAGGCGAGGTTGTTTCGGTTCGCGATCTGCAGCGGAACACGTCAACCGACTATGCCTGGCACAGCCTCGTGAAAACTGACCGCAACGACATCTTCCGGACGGACTTCACCTATGTGATCGGGCTTTATTCCCGGCACGGACGATTCTATCCGCCCTATAACGCCATACCCGATATCAATTACCGGCAGTTTGCGGCGAACCTTCTGCCTTAGGGCACATTCAGTTTTCACTGAAGCAGCCGCTCTCTCGAGCTGTCATCGCCCGCGAAGGCGGGCGATTCAGTAAACACAAATGCTTCAAGTTTATACTGGTGCCCCGCCTTCGCGGGGCATGACTGGAAATGGGCGATGCGATTCCACCTCAGCCGAAATCGCCCTGGACTGAACGCGGCAAGGGTCCGCACCACTCACACAGTCTCGACCAGCTCCTTCATCGCACGCTCGTAGAGCGGCATGCAGTGCTTGGTGAGATGGTCGCGCTCCTCGTCGCTCAACAGCGATTCCCGCTCCACGACCGTATCGTTCATCACGCCCGGCTTGGTCGGCGCAAAGGCGGAATTGGAAGCGATCGGCTCGCCGTTGAATGTCGGCGTAACCAGTGCGGGATGAAAGTCGAGTCCGATGCGGCTGCAGATCAGGCGCATCGACGCCTCGGTCTTCTTCACGAGATCGTCGAAGCGCAGAACGATGACGCGGTCCGGCTTGCGCGCGCGTTCGCGGAACATCGCCTCGACCGAGGCATTCCATCGCGCCGCTGTCGCGCTGACCTTGGTCATATCGGGCGCGTCCCTCTTCAGCCGCGCGAACGAGGGGTGCCAGCTGAGCGGGGAGCGGACCGATGAGATCAGATAACCGTCCGGATAGGTCTCCCAGAACTGGTCCATGTTGTTCGGCTCGACCGCCAGCATCGGAACGAAGCCGCTGACGAAACGGGCCTGATCGATGCGCGAGCGCATGTTGAGCCAGGCGTTGAAATACGAGGTGAAATAGGCGTTCAGGACATCCCGCCCATTGGCGCGCACGCCTTTCTTCAGTGCCTCGCGAAACAGCTCGAGCTGCAACTGCGGCATGAGAAAGAAGTTCATGCGGTCGGTGTTGTGCTTGCCCTTGCTGTAACCGCGCTCGAAGAAATCGACGTTGTTCAGCTCGAACAGCACCCGAAACTGCTCGTCGACATCGGCGATGTCCAGCGGCGGCCAGATCCGCTTGTTCGGATAACCGATCTTGAGCTCGTGCGGATGCGCCAGCACATCGGGATGACCGTCGAACAGCTGCGCCAGCATCGAGCCGCCGGAGCGCTCCACCTGCGAAATCAGGATGAGCGGCTGATTGACCGGCTGATAGGCCTCCTTCATGCGGTTGATCAGCGCGGCAACATTGGCCGAACGCCCTTTGACCGCATTGAAATAAGGGCGATAGCGGAGCTGATCCTTGATCAGCCCCAGAACCCTGCGCGCCATCGCCCTTGGCAGGGATCGCGTCGCATTCTCCTTGGCGCCTTGAGCTGAAGCCATTCTCAAACCTGATGGTCCCGGTCGCGAGATCGGGCGCATAGATACAGACCCGGTCATCGATTTGGAAGGGGCGACCAAAGGCGCCACCAGCGCACGATCTCACGCCGGCACGGGAGCCGCGAGGCGTGTCGCCTCCGAAAATTCCCGCCGCCAGGCCTCGAACATCAGCAGGTTCCAGAGCCCGTGCTCCAGATTCCGGGCGCCGCCAAGATGCAGCTGCCATTTTTCCGTGACCTTCGCCGCATCGAACAGGCCCTCGGCCTGCAGCGCAGCCGGGTCCAGCAGATCGGCGGCCCATTCCCGCAAGGGCCCCCGCAGCCAGTCACCGATCGGGACGCTGAACCCGGATTTCGGCCGCTCGAACAGCGAGGACGGCGCATACCGGAACAGCACCTGCCGCAGCAGCCATTTGCCGCTGCCGTTCCGGAATTTGAACCGCTGCGGCAGCCGCCAGGCAAATTCCACGACGCGGTGGTCCAGCAGCGGAACGCGCGCCTCCAGCCCCACCGCCATGCTGGCGCGGTCCACCTTGGTGAGAATGTCATCCGGCAGATAGGTTGCGGTGTCCATCAATTGCATCCAGTCGCGCGCATCCGGCAACGCGGTGCGATCGACGGCGTCCAGCGCAAGATGCGGCTCACGGGCATCGCGCAACAGCGACCAGACCTCATCGCCCGGCGAAATCAGCCGCTCGTAATATCCCTGCTCGTCCTCGGGCAGGACGGCCGCGAGCTTGTGCATCTTGTAGCCGGCCTGCCGCGGCCGCATCGTCGCCGGCAGGAGCCCAAATATCGCATCCCATCGCGCCGGCGGCACGGCTGTGATCGCCCGACTGATGCTCTCTCGCAGGTGCGGCGGCAAATGCCGCAACGTCGCGGTCAGGCGATAGCCCGCGCCATATCGGTTGTAACCGCCGAACAATTCGTCACCGCCATCGCCGGACAGGGCCACCGTGACATGCCGCCGCGTGAGTTCGGACACGAGATACGTCGGAATTTGCGAGGAATCCGCGAAGGGCTCGTCGAAGATCACCGGCAGCCGTGTGATGCAGGCCCGCGCCTCCGCTGGAGAAACGACAAACTCGGTGTGATCCGTGCCGAGATGACGCGCGACGGCCGCAGCATGCGCCGATTCATCGTAATCGGCCTCCTGAAAACCGATCGAGAATGTCCGCACAGGGCCGCTGCTCGCCTTCCGCATCAGCGCGACCACCGTCGATGAATCGATGCCGCCCGACAGGAACGCGCCGAGCGGCACGTCTGCAATCATGCGGCAGCTGACGGCATCCGACAAAAGCGTATCCAGCGCGTCGATCGCCTCGGCGTCGGACATGTCACGCTGGTCGGCCTTGCCCCTCATCGCCACATCAGCGAGCGACCAATAGGGCTCTTCCTCAATGCGATCGTCGGCGCAAATCGTCAGGATCGTGCCCGGCTTCAGCTTGTGGACACCGCGAAAGATGCTGCGCGGAGCCGGCACGTAACTGTAGCGAAGAAATGCCGCGAGCGACTGCCGATCGAGCTCGGGGTCGAAGCCCGGCACGCCGCGAAGCGCCTTGAGTTCGGACGCAAACATCATCTGCCCGTCGGCAAGGCTCCAGTAGACCGGCTTGATGCCGAGCCGGTCGCGCACCAGAGAGAGAGACCTGTGCCGCCGATCCCACACGGCGAAGGCGAACATGCCGATGAGCCGTCGCACCGTCTCCCTGACGCCCCAGACCGCGCATCCCTCCGCCAGCACTTCGGTGTCCGAATGTCCGCGAAACTTTCGGCCCGCCGCCTGAAGGTCGGCGCGCAGCTCCGCCGCGTTGTAGATTTCGCCGTTGTAGGAGAGGACAAAACGGCCGCAGCTTGAATGCATCGGCTGCGCGCCGAGCGGGCTGAGATCGACGATCGACAGGCGGGTATGCGCGAGCAGGATGCCGGTCTCGGCGTCGCTCCAGTGGGCGGCATCGTCAGGACCGCGATGCCGTAAGGCGCCCGTCATGCGCTCGCCGATGGCGCGCAGGTCGTCGGCGCGCATGCGTCGCCTGAAATCGACAAGCCCGCCGATGCCACACATCGCAGGATGCCTCAGCGCGCGGCGCGCAGCGCCATGCCCGCCGCGACGCCGATGCCGACCACGTAAAGCCAGCCATGCGTGAAGTCGAACAAATGCGAATTGAAAAGCGAGCCGATCAGATGCTGGGTGAATATGATCGCAATCGCAGCGCCCGCGACGCCGGCAACCCGCAGCAGACCGGCATGCGCGGCCCACATCGCCAGAAGGAGCAGCACGCCGATCGCCCCGAATTGCACGGCCGCAGCAAGAATCTGGTTGTGCGGATTGGAGGTGACGAGGCCGGAGGCACCGCCCTGCTGGCTCGCGACTTTCTCGAACAGCGTGCGGGTGGACGCGGTGCCATGGCCGATGATCGGTGCTTCCGTCACGAATTGCGCGGACTTTTTCCAGAATTCGATGCGCTCGCCCGACGAGGTGCGGACGTCATCTTCGTTATAGGCATTGATCTCGTGCGCGATCGCGAGCACACGATCCCGCGTCGCCGACGAGCTCTGCCAGATCAGGGCCGAAGCGATCAGGACGGCGACGATGGAGACCACGAGCGCGTGCCACCGATATTCCCGGAACATCGACATCAGAAGGACCAGTCCGACGATCGGGATCGACAGCAGGATGGTGCGGCTGGTCGATACGAACATGATGTTGACGAGGAATGCGGCGGCCAGGAGCGCGCCGCCGACGAACCAGCGATGATCCGAGCGCCGGAAGCTGTCGAGGCTGACGTAGATGAAGCCCATGGCCGCGATCAGGAACATGGTGCTCTGTGAAATCCGGTCCTTCACGAGGATACCCGGATGCTTTCCAAAGCGGCCGAGTTCCGAGGGGAACACGGCCGTCAGCGTCGAGGCGATGAGCAATGCGCAGCAGGACACAAGAAAAGCAATGAAGACAGCACGCCCGTTCGTGGAATTACGGAACTGCGTGATCAGGACTGGCACGGCCGCGAGTTTCAGGAAAGGCGACAGCCCTTGCAGCCGTTCCTTCCATTCAACGTCCGCCCAGAGCAGGCCGAGCAGTGCGAGCAGAAAAATGGCCACGGGCAGATAGGCAGCCGGGAGCCGTAGCGTCTCCTTGAGTTCCGCGAACCGGATCGTCGGGATCACCGCGAGAATCCAGGCCGCGAGCAGGATCGACAGCACCGAGGTCGACCAGGGCAGCGCAGCGGCGATACCCACCACCAGAAAATCGGCCACCCGCCGCAATTTTTCGAGCCGCTCGTCCGAGGCGTTTCGCCATGCGTCTATACGTTGAACCAGCGCCACGTCACATTTTCCCGCGCAATTCGACTGACGCAAGGCCCTACGGCGGCGGGGCCGGCCCGCCCCTGCCCTCGGCGCCCCCTGTGTGGGTATCGCCAAATAAGGCCGCTTTCGTCAATTTTAATCGGCGCCGGGATTTCGTATACCATCGGACCCCATGTCCTGCGGACCGGATTTCCGATGATTGAAGCCAGACCGAAAATTGCCGACGACGACGCGCTTTTCCGCGCGCGCATGATCGATTCGGCCGTGCGGACGCTCGAGGCCGAGGCGGAGGGCATCAAGGCGCTGGCGGCCGCTTTGCGGGACGGGCTCGGCCGCGCGCTCAATGGCGCGATCGACCTGATCCGCGCCTCGCAGAAAGACGACTCGGCGCGCGGGCGCCTCATTGTGACCGGCATGGGCAAATCCGGCCATGTCGCCCGCAAGCTCGCGGCCACTTTCGCCTCGACCGGAACGCCGGCCTTTTTCGTGCACCCGAGCGAAGCCAGCCACGGCGACCTCGGCATGATCCAGGATGAAGACGTCGTCCTTGCCTTGTCGTGGTCCGGCGAAACCGCCGAACTCAAGAACATCATCGATTACGCCAAGCGTCGGAATATCAGCCTGATCGGGATGACCTCGGACGCCAATTCGACGCTTGGCCGCGCCGCCGATGTCGTGCTCGCATTGCCGCAGGCGCGCGAAGCCTGCCCGCATAACCTTGCGCCGACCACCTCATCGGTCATGCAACTTGCTCTCGGCGACGCACTCGCGATCGCGCTGCTCGACAGCCGCGGCTTCTCGGCGCAGCAATTCCATGTGCTGCATCCGGGCGGACGGCTTGGTGCGCTCCTCAAATTCGCACGCGACGTGATGCGCACCGGCGACGGCCTTCCGATCGCCGCTACCGGTTCGCGCATGGCCGACGCCGTGGTGGAAATGTCCGCGAAAGGCGTCGGCTGCATCGGCATCGTCGATGCCCATGGCCAATTGTGCGGAATCATCACCGACGGCGATCTGCGAAGGCATATGCGCCCCGGACTGACCGAGCAGACCGTTGACGAAGTGATGACGCGCGGCCCGAAGACCTGCAATCCGGACCAACTTGTCAGCGAAGTGATCGAGGCGCTCAATTCGGCGAAGATCACCGCGATGTTCGTGGTCGAAGGCAACCGCCCGATCGGGGTGGTGCATCTGCACGATCTCTTGCGCATCGGCGTCGCTTGATCCACACCTCGGCACCAGCGGCGACCATTCTTAACTCCACTTTCGAACCTGTCGCGCCGGCGAACCGCTTTGACGGCATGATGTGATGACGACTCTGCTTGAGCCGTTCCGGCACGGGACCTTGGTCGCCCTGATCGTTGTCGCCGCGTCTGCCGCGCTGACCGCACTCCTGATCGTGTGGCTTCATCCATTCCTCGTGCGTTATGCGATGGCACGGCCGAACGCACGCTCGTCTCACAAGGTCCCGACACCGCAAGGCGGCGGTATCGCCGTGATCGCGGCCTTCATCGCGGTCGCGCTCGCGGCAATCATCATCACTGGCCACTGGTCGGCGCAGATCGCGCCGGCGCTGGCTGTGGTGTTCACAGCGACCGCTCTGATTGCCGTTCTCGGTGCGGCCGACGACATCCGTCCGATTGCGGTCGCCCCGCGCCTTGTCCTGCAGCTTCTGGCGGTCGGCGCGGTCATTGGCACGCTTCCCGCCGATTTCCAGATGACATGGTTCCTGCCGTGGTGGCTCGAACGCATCCTGCTCGTCGTCGCAGGGGCCTGGTTCGTCAACCTCGTCAACTTCATGGACGGCATCGACTGGATGACCGTCGCGGAATTCGTTCCGATCACCGCGGGGCTCATCCTGCTCGGAGCCTTGGGCGCGCTGCCGCCCTACGGCATCATATGCGCGCTCGCGCTGCTCGGCGCCCTCCTCGGCTTCGCTCCCTACAATCGTCCGGTCGCTCGCCTGTTCCTCGGCGATGTCGGAAGCCTTCCGCTTGGTCTTGTCGGAGGATGGCTGCTCGCGCTTCTCGCCAACAAGGGCCATCTCGCGGCAGCGCTGCTGCTGCCACTATATTACCTGATGGATGCAACCATCACGCTGTTGCGTCGCCTCGCCGCCGGCGAGCGGGTCTGGCAGGCGCATCGCAGTCACTTCTATCAGCGCGCAACCGATCACGGTTTTACCGTCAGGCAGGTGGTGGCGCATGTGTTCGCGGTGAACATTGCGCTTGTCGGCCTTGCCGTACTTTGCGTGCGATTGAATACTCCGGTTGTCGAGTTCATCGCATTGGGTGCAGGTGTGGCGATCGTGAGCTGGCTGCTGTTACGGTTTTCACGGAAGCCTGCCTGATGCGGGTTCTGGTCACCGGCGCGAGTGGCTTCATCGGACGCGAATTGACTGGGACGCTCGCCGCGGCAGGCTTTCATGTGCGTGCAGCTGCCCGCAATCCGGCCCGTGTTCCCGCAGCGGAATTCGTTGAAGCGGTGCAGATGCCGGACCTTTCGCGCCCGGTGGACTGGCGCCCGTTCCTTGCCGATGTCGATGCGGTCGTGCATCTCGCAGGATTGGCGCGCGTCTCCGCCGAGATTCCCGAAGCGCAATATGATCGCCTCAATCGCGTTGCCACCAAAGAGCTTGCATTGCAGGCCTCGCTCGCCCCGAATGTCCGACGCCTCGTGTTCATGTCGTCCATTCGTGCGCAGATCGGCGTTGGAACCGATCACCTCGTGACCGAAGACGACGTGCCCGAGCCGATCGATGCCTATGGCCGCTCGAAGCTCGCAGCCGAAAGCTTTGTCCGCGGCTATGGGGTGCCCTACACGATCCTGCGGCCGGTGCTGACCTTCGGCCGGGAGCCGCGCGGCAATGTCGCGAAACTCGTTCGGCTGTCGTCGCTCCCCCTGCCATTGCCGCTTGGCGCGTTTCACAAAAAGCGGTCGCTGCTCGCGCTCGAAAACCTGCTCTCGGCAATCCGCTTCGTGCTGGAACGCCCGGCGACCGCGGGACAGGTCTATATCGTCGCAGATCCGCTCCCGATCTCGCTTGCCGAGATCATCGAGACGCTGCGCAGGGCCCGCGACCGTTCTCCGAAGCTTATTTCCATTCCGGAAGGCTGGGTTGGCGCTGCGATGCGTGGCCTCGGCCAGACCGAAGCATGGGACCGCATCCAGACTTCGTTCGTTGCGGACATCACGAAGCTTCGCGATGCTGGCTGGCATCCGGAAACAGATACGCGACTGGCGCTCGAGCGCCTCGCGCGGGGCGAGACTTAGGCCGCCTCGCCCTTGAAATCGGGAACGGCATCGCGGAGCACACGATAGATCGTCGAACGATCCTCGCGTGCGAGGCCCTGCTCCAGCGCCGCGAGCCAGGCCCGCATCGTTTCGATCGATGGCGAAAGCGGGCGCGCAGCGACGACGCCCGCAATGCCGATATCGACCGTTGGCTCCTCGCGTGCGAACAGGATTTCGTGCATCCGTTCGCCGGGACGCACACCGGTGAAGGTGATGTCGATGTCGCGCCCCGGCTCCAGTCCGGAGAGGCGAATGATGCGCTCCGCCAGATCGACGATCTTCACCGGCTGACCCATGTTGAGCACGTAGACCGCGACGTCCGACCGTTCGGGCCCGAGCGCGTGGGTCCCCGCGGTGACGACAAGATCGCACGCCTCGCGGATCGTCATGAAGTAGCGGACCATGTCGGGGTGGGTCACGGTCACCGGCCCGCCGGCCTCGATTTGCGCCTTGAACTTCGGCACCACCGACCCGTTGGAGGCCAGCACATTGCCGAAGCGCACCGCGATCAGCCGCATCGGCGTCGCATTGCTCTCGGCCTTGCGGGCGAATTGCTGATCGAGCGCCTGGCAATACATCTCCGCGAAGCGCTTGGTGGCGCCGAGCACCGAGACGGGTTCGATCGCCTTGTCGGTGGAGATCATGACCATCGCGGAGGCTCCCGCAGCCGCGGCGGCGTCGGCAACATTCACCGAGCCGAACACGTTGGTCTTCACGCCCTCGCCCCAGTCCTGCTCGAGGAGAGGCACATGCTTGAGGGCCGCGGAGTGAAAGACGATGTCCGGCTTGAAGTCGGACATCAGCCGCATGATGCGGTCACGGTCGCGGATATCGGCAAGGCGGCCGGTGATCGCAGCGCTGGAATCCTTGCCGGCCAGCGTCTCCAGGACCGCATGGAGCGCCGGTTCCGAATTCTCGATCACAAGGAGGCGTGAAGCGCCGAAGGTGACGACGCGATCGCAAATCTCCGCCCCGATCGAACCGCCACCGCCGGTGACAACGATCGCCCGATCCTTGATGAAATTTTCCAGGCGCCGGTAATCGATCTTGACGCTCGGGCGCAGCAGAAGGTCCTCGACATTGACCGGCGCGAGGTGCAGCGCCTCGACGCTGTCATCGAGCGAGGGCAGGCGGCTTGTGGTCAGGCCGAGCCTGCGCGCGCGCATCAGCAGCGTATCGGTTGCGATATCCGGCTCGAACGCGGATGGCGTGAGGACGATGCGCCGGACATCCTTCCCGCGCTGGGCCATTTCGGCGACGACGGTTTCCAGATCGTCGAAATTGCCCCGGACCTGAATGCCGCGGATCGACTGGCCGCGGTCCGCCGGCGACGGGGACAGAACGCCGACCGGCCAGGTCTTCTTGACGGCGCCGCTTTCGATGGCGCGGATCAGCACCTCGGCATCGGCGGCGCGGCCGAGGATCAGCGTCGGCGCTGAATCGTTGCGGATGGCGCGGTTGCGGGCGCGGGAATAGCGGAAATAGCGATAGGCAACCCGGGGGCCGCCCAGAAAGAACATCTGGAGCACCCAGTAGATCAGGATCGTTCCCTTGCCGAAGAAGAAGTCGCCGTAGACGTTCGGCGCCACCAGGATGTAGTCGGCGACGAGCAGTGTCAGCGCGATCACCGTGGCCGACCGGAAGATGTTCCAGAGATCGGGCAACGAGGCGAAGCGCCACTTGGCGTCGTCGAGGTGGAAGAAGTGGTAGACGAAGCCGGCATAGACCATGACCGCCGGCACGATCAGCCACAGCATGTCGACCCGGACCGAGAGCCGCTGCTCCTCGAAACGGATATAGAAGGCAGCGATCAGGGCCGCGGCCGTAACCAGCAGATCGTGCAGCACGATCAGGGCCTTGCGGGTGGTCATGGGGCGCAGTTTGGGCATGGGGCGGCCGGTTCAGGTCAGCGATTGCATAGCGGCGTTTGCGGCACCGCGCCACCCTCCTGCCCGCCCGCCCGGGCGGGCGCGGCGAGGGCAGCATCGAGGGTGCGGATCACGTCCTCGACCGGCATCCGGTCGAGGCAGAGACTGTGGCTGCGCACATGCCGCAGGCAGCCTTCCAACCCGCAGGGCATGCAGGGCAGACGATTCTGCACGACGAAGACGTTGCCCTGCCGCTGCACGGTTCCGCGGGTGGCAAAAGGTCGCCCCGGGCCATTCACAGGCCAGGGCGCCCATCGCCGCGGATCGGTCGGCCCGAACAGCGCAACGGTCGGGCACCCGGTCGCTGCGGCGAGATGCGTGACCGAGGTATCCGGGCCGAGGAAGACGCGAGCCTGCGCGATCAGGCCGGCCAGTTGCGGCCATTTGAGCCGGCCATCGAGGCGGAGAATGTCCGTGCCCTCCCAGACAGCGTCGAGATAGGCGCGCTCCTCGGGCGCAGGGCCCCCTGTCGCGACGAGCGCGAGACCGGATGCAGAAAGATGCTGAGCGGCCGCGCGCCAGCCGTCCGTCCGCCATTGCTTGTAGCGGAAGAACGGAGCGGCATGCAGCACCGCATAGGGCCGCGCGGGTGCCTCCGGAACGGGCCGCGCAACCGGCGGCACCACCTCGGCCACCGGCGGAATGCCAATGAGTTCCGCGAGCGCGAGCGTCTCCTCGACCCGGTGCAGGTCATCGCGCATCGGCAGATGCCGGTGCAGCAGCATGCTCTTGATGCGGCCGATCAGGCGATCTTCGGCAACACCCACGCGCCTGCGGCCGGCCATGATCGCAAAAAACGATGGGCGGTCCCCCGCCTGGGTCGTGATCGCGAGGTCGTAGCGGCGGAAAATCGCTCGCGCGAGCGCGATGCTGTCTGCTGTCGAGGGCCGTGACGGACAGGTGATCACGCCGTCGATATCGGGATTGCCCTCGAGGATCGACGCGGTGTCCGCAAAGACCAGCATGTCGATCCGCGCATCGGCATAGGCGCGGCGCAAGCTGCGGACCAGGGGCGTGGTCAGCAACACATCGCCGAGCCGCCGCAGCGCCACCACCAGGATGCGCGGCTGCGCCGGCAGATCGAGCCGCGCGTTCACGGGCGGACAGCGCCTCGAAACGCGGCGAGACGCGGCGCCGGTTCCCGGCAATCGGAAAGCGCGGTCATGCCGGCTCCGGTGAAGCTTCGGCGGCCATCACGGAGAGACCGCGCAGCGCCGCGATGCGGCCACCGGCGATCACCTCATCGAGCTTCTGGTCGTTGTCGGGCAGCCACGAGCGATCCGCGGTCGGGTGCCACAGATGCAGGACCCCGGTCGCGAACACGCCATCCTTGCGGCGAATGCCGGCATGGAGGAGCCGCACCAGCAGGTCGGAGTCTTCCCTGCCCCATCCTTGATACGCGCAATCGAATCCATCGACGCGGTCGAGATCGCTTCGCCAGATCGCGAGATTGCAGGAGCGCGCGCCGCGCCATGCGCGGAAGCGCAGCTTGCGCAATGGTCCGAGCGGCAGCCGCATCAGCGGCATGGTGCGGTTGATCCCGCGGCGGCCGCGCTCGCGCGTCCAGTCGCGGTATGTCCAGTGTTCGGGATCGAGCTTCTCGCGCAGCACCGTCTGCGTCAGCGTCTCCGACATCAGGATGCGGTTGCCGGTCACGAACCAGCCGGGCTCGGCGAGCCGCCGATGGGTCGCGACAAAGCTCGGGCGGGCAATGCAATCGCCGTCCAGAAAAATGCAATAGCGCCCGCTGCTCGCAAGGATCGCACGATTACGGATTTCGGCCGCGCGAAAACCGTTATGCTCCTGCCAGACATGATGCAGCGGACGGCCGAGCCGTGTCTTCCAGTCGGCGATCAGCTTCGCGGTCGCCTCGCCCGAACCGTCGTCGGCGATGATGACTTCGAAATCGCGATCGCTCTGAACCGCAAGCGAGCGCAACACCGCATCGAGCGCGTCTTCGCGGTTCCAGGTGGTGACGATCACCGAGATCAGGTCAGCCACGGTCGCGCCCTTTCAACCAGGCTTTCATGTAACGGTAATAGGTGCCTTCGGCATTGGCGACGGCGAGCAGGAAGCCTTCGCGGCCATCGAGAAAGCCGAGCCGGATGAAATAGGTCTGGATGAAGGTCCACCAGCCGCGCACGAGACCGGTGAAGAACGACACCCGCCGGCCGGAATTCACGATCATCTCGGCGCGCGCCGTCGAATAGCGGTCCATCCGCGACAGCGAATCCTCCAGCCGCAACACCGGATGATGCGTCAGCGCCGCCTTCAGCCGGCCGACCGGGCCGTCGCAGACCACGCGCTCATGCACGAGATCATCGGAAAAGCGCGCCCGCCCGCGGCGAAACAGCCGCAGCACATAATCCGGATACCAGCCGGAATGCCGCATCGGCCGCCCGCAGAATGTAGACAACCGCGGCATCTCATAGGCTTCGAACAGGCCCTCGGTGATCGCCGTCCTGATTTCCGCGGCAAGCTCGTCGCTGACGCGTTCGTCGGCATCGAGCGACAGCACCCAGTCCCCGGTGGCGAGCGACAGCGCGAGATTCTTCTGGTGACCGAAGCCGCGCCACTCCTTCGTGACCGTCACTTTGGCGCCGTTGGCTTCGGCGAGCCTCGCCGTGTCGTCGTCGCTGCCTCCATCCACAACGATGCGCTCGTCGCAGAAGGCAAGGCTGTCCAGACAGCCCTTGATGTTGTGCGCTTCGTTCTTGGCGATCACGATCGCGGACAGACGCAGGCTCATCGCGATGCATCCTCACGCCGGAAGCGGATGCGGTCACGCAGACGCCGCCTCGCATCACGGAACATCCGAAACGGGAGCGCGAGATAATATTTGCGGAAAATCTGCCAGCGTCCCAACAGGTCCATCGGCGGCGCCTGGTCGCGTGGCACATACCAGCCGTTCAGACCGCTGCGGCGAAACAGGGCATAGCCCGCGCGGGTCATGAAGCGGTGCTTCTCCAGATTGCTGACATGATCTTCAAGCAGGACCAGCCGCGGCTTCCAGCGCGCGAAATCGAATCCGCTCAGAACCTCAAGCTCGTGGCCTTCGACATCGACGGACATCAGATCGATCGGCGCGGCGGCACCTCCATCTGCCAGCACCTCGTCCAGCGTCCGGACCTTGACGTCGATCGCACGGTCGGCACGCAATCCTGTGACCGCGAGATTGGGATCGAAGGACGAAAACGGTCCGGCCACATGCAGCCGCATGGTTTGACCGGCCCGTTCCGGCGACGAGCAGGCCACTTCGAACACCTGCGCCTTGCGCTGACGGCGCAGTTCGGCCGCGAGTTCAGGCAGCGGCTCGATCAGGATGCCGGTCCAGCCCGCCTGTTCCAGATGCCACGATTGCGAATCCTTCTTCGGATCGTTGGCGCCGACTTCCACAAAAAAGCCCTGTGGCCGGTCGCGGAAGAATTCGCGCACGAGCGGGGCTTCGAACTCAGGCTTGAATACGGCGGGCAAGGCGCACTCCATCCGGCGGCGTCAGGTTTTCGCCGTCGAGCGCGAGCGTTTGACGATGTCGGTCGTCGAATGTCCGGGCAGGAGATCGACCAGCAACACCTCGCCGCCATAGCTCTCCACGATATCGTGGCCGACCACCTGCTCGCGGGTGTAATCGGCGCCTTTGACGAGAACGCTCGGCCGGACGCGCGAGATCAGTTCGCGCGGGGTATCGTCTTCGAACACCACGACGAGGTCGACCGCTTCCAGCGCCGCCAGCACCTCGGCACGGGCCTGCACCTTCTGCACCGGACGCTCCGGCCCCTTCAGCCGCGCGACTGAAGCGTCGCTATTGAGCCCGACGACCAGCCGGTCGCAGGCGGCGCGTGACTGCGCCATCAGCTTGACGTGGCCCGGATGCAGAATGTCGAAACAGCCGTTGGTGAAGCCGATACGCAAGCCCTGCTTGCGCCACACATCGAGCCGCGCATCGAGGTCCTGCCAGTCGAACAGGATCTTGTCTTCGGCGGCGAGCGTCGCGGACGGCAGAATCCGGTGGCGCAATTCCCCGATGGAAACCGTCGCTGTGCCCCGCTTGCCCACGACCACGGCGGCCGCGGCATTGGCAGCCCGCATGGCCGACTCATAGTCCGCATGGAGCCCAAGCATTGCGGCAAGCACCGCAACAACGGTGTCGCCTGCGCCCGAGACATCGCTGATCTTCACCGCATAAGCGGGAACATGGACCGGTGCGCCATCGCGGGTCACGAGCGTCATGCCCTCGTCGCTGCGGGTGACGAGGAGCGCATCGCAATCGAGCATGCGCCGCAAGTCCTCTGCCGCGGCGGCGACATCGTCATCGCCGCGGGCCTCGCGCCGCACCGCTTCCGCCAGTTCCTTGCGATTGGGAGTCACCATCGTCGCGCCGCGATAGACGCTGTAGTCCGTGCCCTTCGGATCGACGATGACCGGCTTGCCGGCGGCGACCGCCGCTTCGATCAGACCGCGGATCACGCCCGGCGTCAGCACACCCTTGGCATAATCCGACAGAACCAGCGCGTCCACCTTCGGGAGCGCGGCAAGGGCCGTATCGAGCAGCGCCTTTTCAGCCTTAGCATCGGCCGGGCGCGCCTCCTCCCAATCGGCCCGCAGGAGATGCGTCGCATAATGTTCGGAGACGAAACGCACCTTGCGCGTGGTGGGACGCGCGCCATCGACGACCAGCGATGCGACGATCCGCGGCTCGGCCGCGAGCGCGGCCTTCAACGTGCGCCCGGCTTCGTCTTCGCCGACAAGACCAACGAAGATGCAGGTCGCTCCAAGGCTCGCGATGTTGCGCGCGACATTGCCGGCGCCGCCGATCACCATTTCGCTGCGCTTGACCGCGATCACCGGCGCCGGCGCCTCCGGCGAAATGCGTGCGACCTCGCCATAGACGAAATCGTCCAGCATGAGGTCGCCGACGCACAACACGGTGACCCCGGACAACCGCGACAGGCTCTGGTCGAAATCGAACATCAGCGATACCGGTCCTCGCGATCGAGATAGTGCGAGACGTAGCGCGTCACCGCATCTTCGAGCGGCGTGAAGCCGGCATTATAGCCCGCCGCGCGCAGACGGCCGATCTCGCTTTGCGTGAAATACTGGTACTGCCCGCGGATTGATTCTGGCATGTCGATATATTCGATTTTCGGCGCGCGGTTGAGGGCCGCGAACATCGCCTCGATCATTTCGCGGAAGCTGCGGGCTTGCCCGGTTCCGACATTGAAAAGCCCGGAGACCCGCGGGCTTTCGAGGAGCCAGCGCACGACGGCGACGACGTCCTCGACGTAGATGAAGTCACGGCGCTGGTCGCCGTCCGCAATCCCGGCCTTGTGCGACTTGAAAAGCTTGACGGTCTTCCCGGCCTTCGCCTCGTCGAAGATCCGGGCCAGCACGCTCGCCATCTTGCCCTTGTGATATTCGTTCGGGCCGAAGACGTTGAAAAATTTCAGGCCCGCCCATTGCGGCGGCAGTTTGTCGCCGCGCAACTTGCGCGCGATCAGGGCCTGGTCGAACAGGTGTTTGCTCCACCCATAAAGGTTCATCGGCCGCAACAATCGCAGACGCTCTGGCCGATCATCGTCAGAGAATCCGTGCTCTCCATTGCCGTAGGTCGCCGCCGATGAGGCATAGATGAATGGAGTCCGCGTCTGCGTGCACCAGTCCAGCAGCTGGAGCGACAGCCGGAAATTGGTCTGCATCACCACATCCCCATCCGAAGCGGTGGTGTCGGAGATCGCGCCCATATGGATCACGGCGTCGAGCTTGCGGCCGTCCAGCCAGGCGCTCAGCTCGTGCGGCTGCACGAAGTCCGCGATCTGCCGCTTGGCCAGATTACGCCAGCGCCCGTCGGTGCCAAGGCTGTCATTGACTACGATATCAGTGCGGCCGGCCTCATTGAGGCTCGCAACGATATTCGACCCGATAAAACCGGCCCCGCCGGTCACCAAAAGCATCTGTGATGCGCTCCCGCCGTCCCGGCTCTCGGCCGTTCCTTTGCCTCAGCCGGCGAAAGCGCGCAACTTGGGT
>Ga0180222_1002116_pt1 | contig 17182 bp, 23 predicted proteins | sample eDN5th37CKraftOP_FD_151336 | JGI IMG/M metagenome (GOLD analysis project Ga0180222, IMG submission 151336) | Enriched Organic Plus compost microbial communities from Emeryville, California, USA - eDNA 5th pass 37_C Kraft OP (version 2) (version 2) ... | reverse complement strand
TCGCGCAGCAAATCGGCGTCAGCACTCTTCTCAACGAGCGAGCGCAGGTTCATCATATCGTCGGTCATCGGTGGACTTTCCATCAGGTTGAGCTTGAACAACCCGACCCTACCGGAAAAACACTGGTGACCGCCGCTATCCTGCTACACCACGCCCCGGGACATCATCATCCAAGCTATTTCGAGGTGCAGCTTCAAGGGGCTGTTGGCTCGACGCAGATGCGTTTCCACCCCTCGCGCGTTGTCGCGTTCCGGGGCGATCCAGTCGCCGATATCGCCCAGGCGGACTGGCAGACGGCATTCTGGGGTCAGTCACGCGTCCAGACGATCATCGATGCGGTGCAGAACGTCGATACCGCTGACAATGGCTTTGCCGCCCTCATCAAGGACGCGCGGAACCGGCGCATCTACATTCCGCGGCTGCTGGAGCTGATCTCCACGGCAGATGGCGAGGCGAAGCTCACCAAGCGGCTCCAGGCATTCGCTCTCGGCGAGAGCAGCAATGCGGTGTCGTGGCTCGACGGCGGCGATGGAGAGGGGAAAGGGGCGGAAAAGATTGAGGACCGGCAGATGTCCTGGACCGGCATGCCCGACATCATGTCGGCTTATCGCATGGCCGCTGCCGCTGCCGCCGATATGCCCGCCACTGTGATGTGGGGGCAGTCACCGCAGGGAATGAACGCCACCGGCGAAAGCGACATCGCGCTCTGGCACAAGACGATCCGCGGCAAGCAGGATCTCGATCTCCGCCCGTGCATGACGCAGATCGATGCCGCCTTAATCCCGTCCGCGCTCGGGCGCGTTGACGACAGCATCTGGTACGAGTGGGCGCCGCTCGCAACGCAGAGCGAGAAGGACGAGGCGACAACCTTCTTCACCTTCATGCAGGGCGCCGAGAAGCTGCAGGCCACCGGATCGGTCCCGGAACCCGCCTTCTCAGAGGCATTGCAGAACACGCTGGAGGAGCGGGGATGGCTTCCTGGCCTTGGCGATGCCTTGGCCAAAATACCGGAGGACGAGCGCTATCCGGAGCAGAGCGTCGATCCGAATGAAGACCCGTCAGCGCTAACCCAGAGGGGAGGTGATCAGTCTACCGGCAGGCGAGTGACAGACGCCCGCTTCCTCGACGCCACGCCGCGCACGCTCTATGTGCAGCGCAAGCTCCTCAACGCCGACGAACTGATCCGCTGGGCGAAGGCGCAAGGCTTCGAGACGACGCTGTCTGCCGAGGATATGCACGTCACGATCGCCTACAGCCGCACTCCGCTCGACTGGATGAATGTCGGCACAGACTGGTCGGGCGATGAGAAGGGCAATCTGCTCGTGCGGGCCGGCGGTCCCCGTGTCGTCGAGCGCATGGGCGATGGCGGTGCCGTCGCATTGCAGTTCCTCGACGACGCACTTTCCTACCGCCACCAGCGCATTCTTGATGCGGGCGCTTCATGGGATTGGCCGAGCTATCAACCGCACGTCACGATCTCGTGGAATGTGCCGGCGGATTTCGACCTGTCGAAGGTGGTTCCCTATTCCGGTCCGCTCCGATTCGGGCCGGAGATCTTCGAAGAGGTCAAGGAGAACTGGAAAGAGACCATCGTCGAAGATGCGGAGGGTGAGCAGCGCCGCCCTTTTGAGGATGCCTACGATCCGGATCAGCCGCGCGACAAGCGCGGACGGTGGACAAGCGTCCTCAGCTTCATTGAAGCCGTGCTGGGCGAGCCGGCGGTTAAAAAGGGGCAGCACCGGCTAGGACAAATCCCCGATCACGTGCATCAGAAGTTCGCCCGGCTCGGAATATCGCGGCGCCCCAAGTCTGTTGCGCTCGACCACGACTATGTGGTCCACATCAACAAGCGACATGGATCTGACAGCCGCGGCCAGCGGAGTGTCGGCCCCGCCGATATAGCCAAGGCACGCCGCATTCTGGTCGCCGGAAATATTTCTCGCGGCACGCCGCCGACGCACAACGGGTCCCCCATGGTACACGTCAAGGCATCGCTGGACGGGAGCGACTACGAGGCCGCATACGAGCTGCGGAAGTATCGGGCGATCCTCGTTTCGCTGAGGAAGCGGTGATGTCCGTGCTGCCCCGATGCAGGACCCCCGGGGCATACGTCCGAAACGACGCACGGCTCTGGCTGCAATATAGCGAAGCCCAAGCTGCCGTTCAATGAAATACGACCTCGCCCAGCTCGTCCGCCGCACCAAGAACCCGCGCCGCAAGGTGGTTGTGCTCCGGCCAATCGTGCCGCCTAAGGCGCTGGCATCGGACCTCTACACCTCTACCTACAAGCGCATTATCGAGGCGCTGAACGCGGCGATACCCGGCATCGTGGCGGCTTATGAGCGAGCCTTGCCGGTGAGAGATGGTTTCGCCGACGCTGCCGATGACGTGCAGCCTGAGCTTGAGAGCCTTGGCGATTGGCTACGGCGCCTCGTCTTGTCTCTTACGCCAGCACTTGGCGAATGGACCGTTCGCGTTGAACGGTGGCACCGGCAGCGCTGGCGCCGCGCAGTTCTGACCGCCACCGGCGTGGATATCGAAACGATGCTGCTGGCGACCGGTCAGCCGACCAGCATGGCAGAGACGGTGGCCTGGAATGTAGCGCTTCTCAAGGATGTTTCGGCGCAAGCGCAATCGCGGATCGGCAATGCGGTGTTCGCGGCGTTCCAGCAGCGCAAGCCTGCGGCCGATCTGGCGAGGGAATTGCGCGATATCGTCGATATGTCGCGGCGGCGATCATTGGGCATTGCGGCTGATCAGTTGCAGAAATTGAGCGGCGCCCTCGACACTGAACGCATGGCCGATGCTGGGTTCGACAGATGGAAGTACCACCACAGTGACAAGCTCCATCCTCGCCTGTGGCACAAGGCGCGGGAGGGCAAGATCTACGATCTGAGGACGAACAAGGAGATTGACGGGCCGGATCAGATCAAGCCGGGGGACGGACCGACCGAGCCGCCATTCTGCGGGTGCAAGAAGCAAGGCGTGCTGGTGTTGAATTAGCCGGGGTGGTATGATGCCCAATGCCTGAACCGCCGATCCCCGAGCAACCTCTGTCCGCGTCTGAGCTGGCAGAGCTTGATGGTTATGGCTGCATCTCCGGCCGCATGCTGCTACCACGCGGTGCGGTCGATCTGTGGGAGCGCGAGATCCTGTATGGATCGGCTGCCACCGAAGGTGACCGCGGGATTCTAGGGTAGCCTTCAAACATCCGCCGTAATCCCGGCCCGGAAGCACCCATAGCTTCTGGCCTCATGGTGGAGTTTCGCGACCGCGCTATCATCGACGGACCCGCCCGGATCACCCGGGAAGGGCATTTCGTCGCGAAGGCTCGCGTTGCCCGCGCCAACAACATTCAGGACTATCGGCCGGATGAGCTGGGCCTGCCGCCCAAGGCGGACGGATCACCCTACCGTATCTTCCGGCCAGAGTCCTCGATCTTCGCCAAGGACTCCCTCGCCAGTGCGGTTCATCGTCCAATTGTCATCGATCATCCCAGTGAGGATGTGACCGCTCATAACTGGAAGAAGCTGACAGTCGGCGATACCGGCGGCGAAATCATGCGCGACGGTGACACGATGATTGTGCCCGTCATGGTCATGGATGCCAGGGGCGTCGATGCCGTCCAGACCACGCATCCCGAGTTCTCGTGGGGCTATAGCGCTGATCTCAACATGACGCCGGGCAAATTCGGCGACGAAGCCTACGACGGCTCAATCCTCCCGCCTCGTTACAACCATCTCGCAATGTGCGGCCGGGCTCGGGGTGGCTCGGACCTGCGTATCACCGATTCACTGGTGATCATCGACGAACGCCCCGCCCACCTTCGTGACCGTCAGGAGCATGAACCCATGAAGATCAAGATCGGCGATGCCGAAGTCGATGCGTCGAACGGCGAGGCCGTCTCGGTCGCGGTCGGCGTGCTCAACAACAAGCTCGCGGACGCGCAGGCCCGCGCCACTACTGCCGAAACGGAGCTGAAGGACGCGAGCGCCAAGGTCGCCACCCTGGAGACCGAGAAGGCTACGCTGGAGAAGAAGCTCGCCGATGCGACGCTGACGCCGGAGAAGCTTCGCGATGCGGCGAAAAGCTATGCGCTCACCGTCGGCAAGGCGAAGGCGCTGGGCGTGAATGTAGCCGACAGCATGGACGAGCCGGCCATCATGAAGGCCGTCGTGGACGCGAAGATGGGCGATGCGGCCAAGGACTGGACCCCGGAGCAGATCGCAGCCTCGTTCGCGGTGCTCGCCAAGGACGCCAAGGTCGAGCAGGGCACGGCACCGAGCATTTCGGGCGCGCCGGTCAATGTCGGCGATGCGGCGACGCTGGCGGACCAGGCCTGGGCCAAGGCCAACAATGACCTCAATGCCTGGAGGGCCGCATAATGGCTGTTATCTATCGCGACACGATTCCCGCCTTCGCCGTTGGCCGCCGGGTCAACATGGAGGACTGGAACACTTTCACCTGCACCAAGGAAGGCACGGGCACGCTCGGCTTCGGCGTTCCGGTCATGCCCGGCACCGGCGCGCACACCTGCGTGGAGATCGACGCCACGACGGGGCGCAATGTGCTCGGGATCACGGAGGCCAGCCAGGTGCTTCCTCACACCGGCGACGCGTACAACCAGTACGATAATGTCGGTATCTGCGAGAAGGGGGTTATCGGCGTCCTCCTTGGTGCGAACGTCACCAAGGGTGCGCAGGCCCGCTGGAACACGGCGAACAAGACGTGGACCGCCGCGGCGCAGTCCGCCACCGTCGTCACCATCCCCGGCGCGCAGTTCGAGGAGGACGGCGCCAGCGGCTCGGTCGGAGCTATCCGCTACCGCCGCCCCGTTCCGTCTCTCTCTGTCTCGGGGTAATCGACAATGCAGAAGCTCATCACCGACGCGCAGGCACTCTCGCTGGTCACGGCGCAGGCCTACAAGATCAACCAGACGGTCTACGAGACGCGTTTCCCCGACTGGGATTTCGGCCGCCTCGTTTACGTCGATACCTCTGGTCCGGCATGGTCTCCGGGTATCCTGACCTACACCTCGGATCTCTCGGGCCGCGCCAACTGGCAGTCCGGCTATGCCAAGGACATCCCGCTGGCCGACGTTTCGCAGGACATCCAGACCAAGACGTTCCACCTCGCCGCGATCGGCTATCAGTGGAACATCGAGGAGGTGAACACGGCGATCCAGATCCAGGCGCCTTTGCCGGATCGCCGCGCTCGCGCTGCGCGTCTCGCCTATACGAAGTTCATGTACGACCTAGCCCTGTTCGGCTCGACCGAGAAGGGACTGGGCGGACTCACGAACTACGGCGGCGTGACCACGACCACGGCGCCGGCCGATGGCACCGGCTCCGTCACCTTCTGGGTGGACAGCTCGGGTGTCGGCACCAAGACGCCGGCCCAGATCGTCCGCGACATCAATGCCGCGCTACAGGGCATCTATCTCGCCAGCTACACGGTGGAGATGGCGGACACGATCCTGCTGCCGGTCGAGGCGTACAACTACATCGCGGCGACGCCCTACAGCGCGACGACGATGGAGACGATCCTCTCGTTCGTGATGCGGACGAACATCTACACGCTGACCACGGGCCGGCCGCTCACCATCCGCGCGGTGCGCGAGCTCGGCACGGCCGGCGGCGGCGGGACCGGCCGTATGGTAGCCTACAAGAACGACCAGGACTATGTGAAACTGCATCTTCCGATGCCGCATCAGTTCCTGCCGGTCTACCAGGATGGTCCGCTCAATTTCGCCGTGCCGGGCATTTTCCGCACCGGCGGCGTCGAGCTGCTGACCACCGTGGCATTCCGCTACATCGACGGCATTTCCCAGCCGCCGGCTTAATCATTGCGCCCCGCTCGTCTCATAGCGGGCGGGGCCTTCCACAGGGTGAGATGAGACATGAAGAGTCTGTTCGTTCGCAATCTCACCAACTCGCCCTTCGACCTTGAAGGTGGTGTGCGCCTTCCCGCGATGGGGAGCATCACCGAGTCGTTCTCCGACGAATATGCAGACTTGCTGGCAGCTTCGCCCGGCGTCGAAGTCAGTGAGGCGGAGCCGCCGTCGAAGGGCGGTGAAGCCGAGAAGCCGCATGCGGCGCGCAGGGGGCGCGGAAAGGCCGGCCACTAATGGCCTACATCGAGCCCACCGCCGCCGATCTCAAGGCCCGCTATCCAGCCTTCGCCGCTGTCGACGACGCGACGATTGAGTACTGGCTCACCGATGCCCATCGCTATGTCGATCAGACGTGGATGGAGATGGACTACGGTCCGGCGCTGATTGCGGTCGCGGCACATAATATGGTCAAGGCCGGAGCGGTTGGCGTCGGCGGCGGCGATATCGGCGGGATGGCAGCGTCTGGCGTTACCTCATTTCGATCCGGGGCATTCCAGGCCGAGTTCTCCGACAAGGCCGTGGAAAAGGCGATCGGTGACGACTGGGACAGCACCACCTATGGCGCGGAATATCTGCGCCTGCTTCGCCGGAACAAGATGGGCATGGGCGTGACCGCTCCGGGGCGGGTGCCGCCTTATTGCTGGGCTGATGGGCCGTTTCCGCCGTGCTGAACCTCCCCAACGCCTTTCTCTCCATTGCCAACATGTTCTCTGCGGCGCTTGGGGGGCCGCTCTGGGCGGGATTCGTCTTGACGGAAACCAACCCCGTCTATGACGACGGCGGCTCAATCATCACTCCAGGCGGCACGGACAGGGCCGCATGCAAGGTGCAGATCGACGCTCTCGATCAGCGCGCGCGACCGGATGGCTGGACCGAAAAGGACTATCGGTTCATCATCTTGGCAGCGTCGGTGCAGGCTGGAGACCTCATCGGAGACGTGCCGCCCATCGACACGGATGCTCGCGTTCAAGTTGCGGATTCGACTGCACCGGCGGACTTCCGGGGCATCTGGCTGGTATCAGCACTCCAGCGTGATCCCGCCGGTATCGGTTTTGTCGGGAAGGGGCGCAGGCAGGGATGATCAAGTTCACGGACAACCATGCTCAGCGCCTCGCCAAAATGGCCCCCTCCCGCGTCATGCCGGCGTTCGGCGATCAGTTGGATAAGGGTGCGCAATCGCTCGTCGAGCATGCGCGCTACAACATCAACGATGGGGCCATCTCGGGCGCCGGCCACGTCCCGGGTCCGCCCGGAGGCTATCCGAACAGCGATACGCATGAGCTGGAGCAATCCCTGCACAAGGGAGAGGTGATTGAAACACCGAATGAAGTTCGAACTGCGGCGATCGCGGATGCGCCACATGCCGCGTATGTCGAGCTTGGCACCAGCAAGGCGGCGCCACGCCCCTACATGCAGCTTGCGACAGAAGAGGTCCGTGGAGCTGTGATCGAGGGGCTTGGGCGCCGCTATGTCGAGCAGGTCAATCGATGAGCGGCGATTTCATGCTGGCGGCTCGTCGGGGCGTAATGGCGAGGATGAAGCATACGGCAGGCATAACGACGGTCGTGCCGCCAGGATCGATTTACGGAGGCACCGTGCCGGCCGAACGCATCTATCCGTTCACGCGCATCGGATCGATCATCGGCACTCCGTTCCGTGCGTCGGGCTTAAACAGCAGCTCCTTCAGGCTCACTGTGAATGGTTTCACCCAGGGCGTTCGCGTGGACCCTGGCAATCCCGCGTCTCCGCTTGCCACGACGGCAGAGGATCACGCGCACCAGATCGCCAGCGCGATCAAGGACGGCCTCGACGAGACGAATATCGTGCTGGAGACCGGCGGCACGCTGCGATTGACGTGGGTGCGCACGATCACGATCCAGGACGGAGACGATTCCTCCGCATGGGGCACGTCGGTGATCTTCGGAGCGGATCTGGCATAGGCGGACATCCGCCGTAATCGCCATCGCGGGCCGGCCATAACCTCCCGGGAAATTCCACAGGAGCATCCGGCATGTCCGTTCCCAGTGTCGTCAAAGGCCAGTATTTCGACGTTGCGGTCGATCCGGATGGCTCCGGTACGTTTGTGGTCATCTGTGGCCTGACGACGCGGAATCTCACGCATCAGGTGAACACCACGGACGATTCGATCCGCGACTGCGATGATCCGACGATGGTGCCCTGGCGCGTCCTCAACGCGAACAGCCAGCAGAAGGACATGGCCGGCACCGGCCTACACAACCGGGCGCAAACGAACCTCATCCGCCAGATTCTCGGCAAGACGCTGACCTATCGCTTCATCGAGGGCGAGCCCGGCGACGATCTCGTGAGCCAGGGCTATTGGGAAGGCCCATTCATGCTCACCAATTGGCAGGAGGGCGCCTCCGATGGGGCGAACGTGACCAGCCAGTTCACCTTCGCCAGCGATGGCGAGGTGCCGTGGGTCTCGACGATGGCGCCGACGCTCGCGACACTCACTGTCTCTCCGCTGACCGCGACGGCCAATTCGGCGTGGACCGGTACGATCACCGGCAAGACTGCCGGATCGACGATCACCGCTTCGGCATCTGGTGCAACGGGCGTTTCGGTGACGGGCAATCAGGTGACTGCGACCTGGGCGACCGCAGGCAGCAAGACGGTCACACTGACCGAAACCTTCGCTGAGGCGAGCAATAGCCCCAAGGTCACGACGATCACCGTCGTCGTCTCCTAAGCCATGCAGACCTGGACCGTTCTCCCGTTCGGAAACGGCAGCTATCGGTTCGCCCTCGGCCTGGAGCAGATCAAGGAGATCGAGCGCGCAGCCGATGCTGGCTTGGGGGCTATTTTTGCGCGCACGTCAAAGGGGCGATACGGCTTCAAGGAAGGCGAGATTTATCCCGAGCTGGCGGAATATCGCTTCCCGGAACTCGTCGAGATCATCCGGCAGGGCCTTATCGGGGGCGGCGAAGGCGAGGTTGATGGTCAGCCCGTCAGCGTGTCCGCAGTGCGGGCGAACGATCTGGTCAGGGCCTATCTGCTGGACGTGAACACCAGGCTGAGGCTGACCGAGATTTGGATGATCTCCTACGCCGTGCTTCACGCGCTCGTTCACGGATATACGCCGCCAAAAAAAGACGAGCCGGCGGAAAAGCCGGCGACCCCGACGAACGGTTCGACTACGCGGCGGCGCTCACGAACTGCGCAATGATGGGCGTGCCGCCATCGGAAGCCAGGAGGCTTTCGTGGTGGGAGTATCAAGCGATGCTCTGGAACTGGAATGATCGCCATACGCCTGAGGAAGAGCAGGAGGTCGAGGCCGCGCCTGCTGATTTCGTTGCCCGCCGCATGCAGCGCCTTGCTGACATGGGGCTTGCCAAGGTGCTTCACTGATGCCTGAGGTTGTCGATAGCATTGTTGCTGAGCTGATCGCGCGGGACAACGGCTATACGGCCACCTTCGACAAGATCATTGCCAAGCACAGGGAGCTGATCCGAACCGGGGATCAGGTGGCGCTCGGACAGAAGCGCTACGAGGATCAGCATCGCCAGTCGGTCAGCAAGGTTGCCAGCGATGAGGAGCAGGCTACAGAGCGGGTCAAGCGCACTCGCAAAGCACGCTCCGACGCCGCTATCCAGGCAGACAATGCTGAGGTGCAATCCGCCAAACGAACGGCCGATGCGCGAATTAGGGAGGCCGAGCGCGCCGCGACGCGAGAGGCGCAACTGGACGAAAACGCTAGGCGCCGCATCATTCATGATCGCACCGTTCAGCCGGGATCAGGGGGGCTGATCGGGCGGACGGTTGCGAGAGATGGCGGTCGGATACCCGAGAGTCCCATTGCCGCCGCTACCGCCGCCGATGTCGTGGCGCAGAAGGAGGTCAACCACGCGCTCGCGGACGAGTATGACCTGCGGCAGCGTTCGAAGGTCCTCCAAGGCGAGGAACTTCGGCAGGTTGAGCGCGAGATCGCACTATTGCAGCGCCGCAACGTCTATCTGCGGGCGGGGCTGACCGAGGAAGAGGCATTTCTGCGTGCCGAGCGTGAAATCGCTGTCGTCGAGGCCCAGAGGGCCCGGCGCGAAGTTGAGCTTGCGGCCGCGCAACGTGCCGGGCGGCGCGGCGGCCTAGGCGGAGCAAATGAATTTGCGTTGAGCGCTACGGGAGGGCGGTTTGGTTATAGCTTCTCTCCGGGGGCCGTGGCGGGCTTGGCTGCCGGCGTCGGTGTAGCGATCACCTCAGAGGCGATCCAACATGCCGTTGATTACGGTAAGGAGCTGAAAAACGTCGCCGAGCAAACTGGTCTAAACACGAGCGCATTGCAGGTCTACCAAGCCGCTGCGACGCGAGCTGGTGTCTCACAAGATCAATTGCGGTCTGCGCTGGGGCAGTTCGCCAACAACCTCGGGCGTGCTCGGGAAGGCTCCGAAGAGCAGATTAAATTGTTCAAAGCCCTTGGCGTCAGCATTAGGGGCACGGCTAGCGCCGGGGATCTTCTGCCGACGCTGATCGATCGAATATCTTCAATTAAGGATCCTGCCCAACAGGCGGCGGTCGCCACACGACTCTTTGGAGAAGAGGGGCGACGCCTATTGCCCATCCTGGCCGGTGGCAATGAGCCCATTAGTGCCCTTGCCGATGAGATGCAGCGGGCGGGAAAGATTCTCTCTCCGGCAGATATTCAGAAGCTGGACGATGCCGCGAAGAAGTTCGAGGAGGTCAAGGCCCAACTCAACGTCGATCTGGCCACCACGGTTGCGCAAAATGCGGAAGCGATCAAGTCCATCGCGGATACACTAGGATATCTTGCTGGGAAGGCGCTGTCCGCTGCTGCGGCGCTAACTAATTTTAACTCAGCATATTATCGGAACCTGAGCACCAATTTGAAGGTGCTGAGCAACGATCCCGTGGGCTATATAGAGATGGCCCGTAATCTCAGGGCTGACCAAGAGGCCCAACAACAGCAACTACGGAACAAGTCGCTTGCCGATGGGCGAGCCTTGTTCTCGTCCGTCCAGCCGGGCAGTGTGAACAATGACCTTCTCGCGAAATTGGGCGCGCCGAAAGGACCACGCGGCCCCAGCGCGGAAACGCTCGCCCGTCGAGCGGAGGAGCGCCAGAAATATTTCGATAGCACGCTTGCAGCTGCAAACGCCGACATCCTCCGTGCGCGGCAGCAAGTGACGGCCGATGAGGATGAGAGGGCGCGCCTCTCGCGTGAAGAGCTTGAGATAGAGAATCAGCGCAAGATCGATGACATACGGCATAACGGCAAGATCAAGGGGCTGCGACAGGACCAAATTGATACGCTGGTGAGACGCCAGGAGGAGGCCGGCCGCGCTGAAGCAGGAACGGTCAACTTCAGAGAGGATGTCCGGCACGATCAGGAAGAGGCGCAGATCGCAAGTCAGCGCATCGAACTGCAGCGCGACGTTCTCGAAACTCAGGCATCGTTGGCGCGGACCGCGAAGGAGCGTCTTGCCAAGGAATTAGAGCTGCTTGATCTTGCCAAGAAGCAAGAGGAAATCCTTGACAGGCCGATCCTCGACGACGCCCAACGACCGGAGGGCATGCGTCGGTATTCCGCCCAGCAGATAGCGGAGGCGCAGGAGCGCGCGGCTACCCGAGAGGCCCGTTTCGGCGTCCAAGAAGAGGAGCGTCGGCGCCAGAATATGGGGCCATGGGCTGCATACGTTGATAGCCTTCCGCGCACGGCCGATGAGATCGGAGAAGCGTTCCAGCGCGCCCAGGTGGATGGCGTTGAGCGGTTGAACGATTCGCTCGAAAAGACGATCGGCAAGATGCTCCACCTCCATGGTGTCGCCGGCGAGTTTCTCAATGACCTGATCCAGATCGGCCTACACGCCTTGGAGGCGCAGATTTTCGGAGGTGGCTCGGGCGCTGGAGCGGAGGGAAGCGGTTCCGGTGCCGGCGCATTCATCGCGGGTGCCGTAAAGACGGTTGGCGCGATCTTCGGCCTTGCCAATGAGGGTGGCTTTGAAGTGGGCGGAAATGGCGGCGTAGATCGCAATCTGCTCAGCATCAACGGGCGGCCACGCGCTTGGGTATCGGGCGATGAACGCGTCAGCGTTGGCCGTCCCAACATGGCTTTGGCCAATAGCCGGGTACGCCCGTTAAGCTATGGGCCGAACATCACGTTGCAGCAGCAGGTCCACATCGATGCATCGGGCGTGAATCCAGAAGGATACACGGCCGGGCTGGTTGGGCTGGTGAGAACGGAGACAGCCAAGGCGATCGCAGACAGCCAGCGGCAGACGCTTCAAATGGTCCCCCAAGCGATGGCAGGCTATCAGCAGAACGGCACGGTGCGGCGGTACTGAGGATTGATGCAGGTACCCGGAATCGCCGACCGGAACCAGAAGCTGAAGAGTTAGAGATCGGCCGGCTGAGGAGGCCAATGCAGATTCTTGGTGTTGAAGGTGAACTGCTGCTGGCCTTCTTGATAAAATCCTACCTCTATAACGGCCCGGCTCGATCGACGGAGATTGTCTATGAATCGGCCTGATGGTGAGACAAACAGAGCGCTAGAACTATAGTCCGATGGTACTCTTCCGGTAAATCTTTGAGGCTTACCGCCATCGAACGCTGCCATTATCGGGCACCCATCGGATACGTCACATACTATCTGCCCCCTGCTGACAGATAGGATCACATCAACGCCGGATCGTGGATGGTTTCTCACGTAGATTTGCAGCGTAGAACCTCCATCGTAAGGGGGAGAAAAATTCACGCTGTTGGTGCTGGTCGTCGCTGCCGATATGATATTTCTCGATGAAATATCATCCTTCGATGAACTGTATGACCACGGCTGGTTGGCGAGAAGGTCATCGATGGCGGCCTGGTTTATCGTTCCAGGCTGCACCCGCCCTAAGGCGTCATCCGTCGATAAATCCATCTTATTGTCAAGCTCGGTGCCTGACGGCGATTGAGGGCTGCATGCAGCCAACAAAGCACAGAATATCACAAGCCGCCGCATCTCACCCCCTCCGCAGGGGCTTACCCCTATCCGTCCTTCAGGGCTTTTTCAACGCGCGGCGGAAGGCCTCCGCCTCCTCGGGATCGATGCCGAGATCATCGCTGCCGCCGAGATCAGCATCAGATAACGCATCATCAAGTTCCGCAGCGGCTCGGAGCGCCCTCGCCCAGCCAGGTTGGCGGACAATGCTGCCGGCCGGACTCTGATTAGCGTGCCCAAGGCGCTCGGTAACCTCATCCGCGAGCGCGCGAAGGCGAACTATCGGCCGATCGGCAATGAAGCAGCAATGCTCATCGAGCGCGGAATCGCCGCAGAGAAAACGGCGTCGGAGCCCACGGCCTAGGAACCCGGCCCCGACGCCTTTCGAAGGCGAGTATACGATCAGGGAGATTGAGCGCGATAGCGCCCCGTGGTTTTTCGGCAAGGATGTCGCGCTCGCTCTCGGCTACAAGGATACGGTCAAGGCCGTATCTACCCACTGCAAGCACGGCCTTCCGATAGGGGAGGGCGTTTCGCCTCCCCCTGTTGGTGTGGATCCGCAGACCATCATAATCCCGGAAGGCGACATGTATCGCCTGATCCTTCGTTCCAAACTGCCTGCTGCGGAGCGGTTTGAAGCATGGTTGATGGACGAGGTGCTTCCAGCCTTGCGGCGAACGGGCCGGTACGAAAGCGTCTCGTCTTCATTCGTCCTCGACGACGAGCCGCAGACGCCGGATGGCCTCAAACTTCGGAAGGTTAACACCGCCGCCCGTTGCTTCGGAGAGCGGGCTGGTGCTCAGCTCTGGGTCAAACTCGGCTTGGAATGGGTACCCGCTATGGCCTCCGCGCTCTCGCAGGGTGACTTGCTGGATAGCTCGTACCCGCCGGGCAGCGTGACGATCACGGTCTCGCCTCAAAACCCAACCCACTAAGCAGAACGGCGCGGATGGTCCAGATCCGCGCCGTTCCTACCGAAAACCGATCCCGAGGAGATCGATCATGGCTTCCGTAGCGCATAGCACAAACGTCGTAATGTTGCCTACCTCCGCGAGGCGTAAGGTCAAGAACCCTGCCGGCCTCGGTTTCGCGGCGGCGGTGCAGGACATGTCGAAGCACCCCGCGAAGTGGGAAGATCACGGCGGATGCAGGCCGTGGGAAGAGGCGGTTTTCCACCGTTCCCCGGAGATGATGGTCATCACCGCCCTGTTTAAGCTTCTGCCGGATCAGGCGAAGGAAGAGGTGCGACGGAAGATCGCGGCGGTCGCGGACATGAATTTGTCGCCGCATGCCGCCACGGCATTGCATATCGTCGAGAGTGTCCGCTGAGGCGCGGCCTGTCACCGCAAGGCCAACCGAGGGGCGGATCGAAAGGTCCGCCCCTTTTGGATAATGGCGGGTATGGCTGCCAACCAAAGGTTGACTCTGTGGCACCAAGCGCCGATCTTATGCGTTGACGCATGGTCCGGGTAACGAGGTAACGAGCAATGAGCGCGCTGGCAGAGCGGATCGACAACAAGCGCGAGGCCGTTTCGCGCGTTGCCCGGCCGCGCAAGGAGCGCGTCACCCCCGCCGATATCCATGCCTTTGCCAAAGATCGGCATTCGAAGATACTGGCGCGCCTCGCTGAGTGAGCCACGAGCCGATTTGGGTGACGGTCGATGAGGCTGTCGCCCTTAACAAACTCATATTGGCCGACACCGGCGAGCCTGCCGCGGTAATCGATGCCGGCAAGCTCGACGGCGCGGTCGCTCGTCCGAAGCAGATATTCGCATACCAGACAGATGACGTGCTGGTGATGGCGGTAGGTCTATGTATCGGCATTTGCCGAGCGCATGCGTTCATGCAAGGGAACAAGCGCACCGGCTGGGAAGCGATGCTGCTGTTTCTCGCGAACAATGGATTCCAGCTCGACCCGCCGAACGATCCAGCGTTTGCCGATGCCCTCGTCGGGGTGATCGGCGACACGATCAGCGAGGAAATCCTGATCCGGTTGCTTGAGCCGCACCTTAGCCAGGTCGACGACTGATCCGCCGTAATCGGGGGTAAGCCCCCGCCATAGCCTCCCGCAGCCATGCCGCTGCCGGTCGTCCACCTTTGCCCGTATAATTTCCAGTCCAGCGATCCCGTTGTCATCGGCAACGAGTTGGACGGTGGAACCAGCATCTCCGGCATTTCCGAGGTCATCCAGACCGATGGCGGCGGCTACTGGCAGTGGACGCTCAGCAGCGCCAGCTTCGGCGGGCGGCAGGAGGATCGGCGCAATAAAACCCTCGACTGGCGGGCTCTCAATGGCCAGCTGGCCGGGGGCAAATCCGCAATTTTCCTCTTCTGCGATCGCCACCACCAGCCGGTCAACCCTACCAAGCGCGGTCCTTGGGATCCAATCGACGGCACACCCACCTCAATCGGCGCAGAGGCGTCGGTTCTCGCAGTCGTCAACGGACAGACCGGCGGCCTCAACTGCACCATTCTCGACATCTCGATTGTGTCGGAGCGGCATCTGCGAGCGGGCATGCGGTTCACCCACGTTCACTCGACGTGGCTCGATCGCTGCTATGAGATTGCGTCCGTCGAGAACATCCCCGGTGGCAAACGGATCGCATTCTATCCTCCGATCCGCGGCGGCATTGCGGCAGGTGACGATCTCGACTTCAATAATCCACGCTGTGTGATGCGCCGGCAGTCGGCGCCGACCAACGCACTGAACCCCTTCAGCCAGGTCACGACGATCAACAACTTTGTGCTTGTCGAAGACATGCGGGACCCCGACGCATGAGGCGGATCACGCTCCTGCGCATCGCGTCCGATCCCATCGCCCGTGTTTGCTCGGGCGTGTCGCCGATCGTCATTCCCGCCGACAGCGTTGAAAGCGCCCCAGCCCGCTATCTGGGTGGCGGGCAGCTCGTGAACATTCCGGACCTCGAGCAGGTCATCAACGGAGCGGCGACGCGCGTCGATATCACCGTGTCGGGCGTGACTGGTCCCATTCTCGCGGACTTCATCAGCGAGGCGCCATCGCTCAAGGGCGCGGCGGTCCATGTCGGATTCGCCTACCAGGATGATAATTGGCAGATCGTCGAGGTCGAGTGGGTTGCGCAGCTTCGGTGCGATGCCCCGAGGGTCGACAGCAACGATGCGCAGAACGGACGCACGCGCTCGATCACGATCAGCATCGGCAGCGATTTCACTGATCGCAGCAAGGCCCCCATCGCCTTTTTCACCGACGCGGACCAGCGGCGGCGATCGCCCACCGACAAGTTCTTCGATCATATCAGCCAGTACAACACCGGCACGTCACGCCGCTTTGCGCCGAGCGATGCATGACGCTGGGCGAGTATCTGAAATGGTCCCTGCGGCAGCCGTGGGGTTGGGGCGCGCAACCCGGCCTTGACTGCTGCAAGTTTGCGGCGCGGTGGTGCGTGGAGCGCGGCCATCCCGATCCCATGGATTTCCTCAAGCCGCTCTATGACAGCGAGCGAGCCGCCCTGCTGACGATAGAGCGCGGCGGCGGTCTCCTGAAGCTTTGGCAGCGCGGCATGACCGAAGCCGGCGTTCCCGAGGCTGACGACGCACGCGCTGGCGATATCGGCCTCCTCGCCCTGCCGCAGGAAGCTGGGCCTAACCAGGCGTGCGGCATCTTCACCGGCGACCGCTGGGCCGTGCTTGCCATGGCCGGAATGCTTTTCCTTGGAACTCAGGACGTGCCCGATGTCCTTGCCGTGTGGAGGCCCTGATGGGGAAGACCCTGAAGGGGATCATCGGCGTAGTTACCGGCGTCGTGCTGACGATTTTTGCCGGGCCAGCAGGATTGCTCGTCCTCGCATCGGGTGTCGCGTTACTTCTTGCAAAAAGCCCGAAACCCCCCTCCACCGAGCAGGCTATCAAACAGCCGAAGCCTTCGCGTGTCACCGGCTACGGTGTCGGCCGTTATCACATGATCTACGCGCTCTTCGAGACCAACGACGATGGCAAGACCGTGGACGTGGGCGCCTTCATGGACGGGCGGGCCAATGCGGTGCGCCAGGTCTACGTCGGCGATAAGCGCGTCACCGTCCTGCCCGGCGGGTGGGTGAAGGGTTTGCCGGATGGCACCTTCGGCAAAGACAATGATGTCATCCAGGTCGGCTGGCGGCTTGGCCTACCCACGGAGACGGCCTTCTCAGAGGTGATCTCGGCGCTTCCCGATCATTGGTCGGCCGATCATCGCTGACCGGCCCCCACCGAGTGGTCCGGGTTGATTGTTAGTGCATCGTCGCCTCCGACGCCATTGCCGGCTGGAGGTGGAGCGAAGCGGAACCGGAAGGCGGCAATGGCGGCATCGCCGTTTCCGGGGC
>Ga0180222_1002112_pt1 | contig 17215 bp, 11 predicted proteins | sample eDN5th37CKraftOP_FD_151336 | JGI IMG/M metagenome (GOLD analysis project Ga0180222, IMG submission 151336) | Enriched Organic Plus compost microbial communities from Emeryville, California, USA - eDNA 5th pass 37_C Kraft OP (version 2) (version 2) ... | reverse complement strand
TTGAACTGGTCATAGAATAATCTCACGATAAAGCTACAAAATTAATATCTTTGGTCCAATAAGCAGACGAATTCAAACTCGGATAAAAAGAAACAGTATGAGGTCCAGCAACGGAAGTCTTCACGCCGAACTCTGCAGTATAATCTACTATGCTTATTGTAGGAAAAGTTGGACCACCCACGGATACTGGAAAATGTTTGTTGTAAGTATCTCTATCAAGAACAAGATCTTTTGGCAAAACGACGTAAACTGTTTCGTCATTCGTTTTGTCTATGTATTCCTTTTTAAAGATGATGCTAACAATACATAAGGTATTTCCATCCGAAATCCCCACCGTATTGCAGGATACAGATTCGATAGCTGTCGCAACTTCTGCATTTGTCGGCTCGATATAATCACCAAAAGAGACCGACTTGCTGATGATTTCTTCGTTTTGGCCCTTATGCGTAATATAAATCCCGTCGTTGGGTTTGCTGGCGCTTGCCACGTCGATATGTATATTATCAATCTTAATTAGCACCAGCGGGGAAAGCCCGTTTTCATCGAAATAGAAATTACAGTATTCTGCACCTCCCACATCCTGAAAGCGCACCGCACCATAGCTGCGAGCAGTCAGGTGCAGATTGGGAGGACCACGCAGAACGGCAATATTTGCCGGCATCAAATAGGAATGGTTCGAGTTATAGCCGCCCGCACCTTCAGTAATGTCAATTTTTATCTTCCCCGCCAAGGAATCTTTTTTGACATCAAAATATAACTGTTTACTATCTCCTAAATTCTTCGAAATATCGGTGACTCTTATTTGGATATTGTACTGCATTCCAGCCCGAAAATAATCGTCAATCAATAGCTTAAACTGCGGGGCAGCCCCCAGATCCGGGTCTGCCCCGCCAGGATCAGCTGACTGTATATTCCGAGATTGAATTTCTACTCCATCTAATATCAGATGAGCTACCTGATCCGTTCTAATGTTGTCCCATGCTTCCATGCGCACCGTAATGCTGTCATTATAAAGATCGAGATAGAGAGCAGGAGGCGTTACACTCGTATCAATACCATCTATGGTAGGCGTTAATTCTTCCACTAACATTGTATCATCTCCAACAATTTTTAAACATGTCCGACCGTTTCCTTTGGAGCGAGTGCCGATCTGATTGGAACAGATCGGCACTCCATCTCGATTTTGAAGCGCAGCATTTCCGAAAACCGCTTTACTCTTCCGGGATGCGCTTTATGGGGAGGGAGGAGGACCGCGAGGGAGGATGAACCGTCTGACAAATCCAGGGCATTCCCTATCGGCTACAACCGAGCCACACGAGCCACCATATCCTTTTGTTTAGCACGCAACCTGTTTCCAAAAACCGGTTTGCATTTTTAGGGCGCGCCGAGAGCATTTCCAGTTTAAACTCAATCACTGAAAATGCTCTATCTCCTTGATTCTACGCATCATCCTGCACGAAATCACTTCCCTTGTTGCTGGAAATGCTTAAGCCGCGGCTCCATCGGTGGACATCGCCAAAGGCGCACTAGGATACTACACTGAACTCTACCGTACGGCTTTTGCTTTGATTGGGGGTGTCTGTGCCATCCGGCTCCACAACTCCAATAGATAGTTCGTAGGTCTGCCCCGGTTTAAAATGATCAGCTGTAGATATGATAAATTCGGGGAGATGGGCTAATCTGCCCATACGTGACGAAAGCTGCATCGAGGTGACGGATATGCCGTCAATATAGAGGGTAGCATATTGTGTGGTGCGAATATTAGTCCACGGCTCACACGTCACCACGATTGTGGGATTGTCAGCGAGGCTAATCTCGCCTCCCTTTGTACGGTATCCTACTATTAAAGGAACAATATCTTTAAGAAACTTTGACAAAGACGCCGCCTAAATCTTCCTCGTTGAAAGTGGTCCTGACGCTGTTACAGACGATGCAAAAGGATCTGTTTCCCCTTTCTTTATTACTTCATAGAACATTTTGTACAGACTTTTATTTGCGCTGTTCTTAGTAGTTCCATATCCATTTATATCATTATAGGGTATTTCAATCTCAACATCATTACTAGTAAGGTCGCTAGCCAATATTGTCTTTGTATATGCATGGCGATCTATTTGGAAATTATCGGTATCTTCATAATCACCCTGCAACGTAACCTGAAGACGAAGTATATCGTCTGCCTCCAATGTATAACCATTTGCTGTTAGGGTTGTTACATCTTTCGCGAGATCAATTATTGTAGTATAAGGAATACCATTACCATTTTCATCATGTATACTTCCAATATTGATTACACCACCTGCCGGATCCTTCAAAGGTCCCAGAATCGGATTAAAAGGAGTAGGGGCGGGCGGTTTGGTGATATCAAACAGAGTTTGTATGGATCTCACCAAGTCTCCCTTCTGAGTGCGATGGGTAATTAGACTATTAGTGGTTTTTTTGCCGGAAGTGTCGGCCACCAAGTGAGATGTCTGTGCGGACGTGACATAAGTTCCACCACTCTCATAAATCAAACTCCCAGAAGTTTGCCCCTCAAATTTTCCGTTCAGAAACAGTCCGACATATTCGTCTGTGGCAGTGTCTGAGTTATATAATGTAACAGGAAAAGTAGGATCTGTGTATAACGACATATCCTCAGGAATATACGTCCTCGGATATTGTAGATCATCTCCCGGCAAGGGGTTGAATATATAAACATATCCAGCCGGTGCAACTGAACCACCTGCGATCAGCGAAATGTTTATGTATCCAGGATACTTGTTGGTACCGATATACAGCACTGCCTGGCCGGTGTTATCGGTTTGCTGCGTAATTGTTCCCGTACCGGAATCATCAACCTTGATGGAACTTATCAGCACCTGTTGCGCATCATAAAAGACACCTGAAATTCTCGCGGCGCTGCTTCGGACATTGTCAATCTTAAAGGAAACCTCGCACTGGGGGACAGGGACACCGTCCAGATCTTTCACTATCACCGAAACCTTAGCTGTGCGATCAGGTCCGTCAGTTGGCGTGCCTACCTGGTCGCTCATCTGAAGAGCAGTCGCGGGCTTGCTTTGAAACTCCGGGGCGACGCTTATTGGAACAATTGTAACTGGTTGAGCTGCACTCGCGGCCCATGTTGCCGTATCTCCGTCCTTGTTTCCGCTGATCTTGCACCCACCATAAGCTGTCGCCACCACGACGCAGGTCGCAGTATATTTATTACGATCAAGACCGTCCTGAACAAGGGGGGGCTGCAACGTAGAGTCGGTTGCGGCCTCCAGCGTTCCCGTCTGGTCTGGAGTGAGCGTAAAACTATATTTATCAGTTGGAGCCGGTAGAGTGTCTCCATCTGCAAATTGTAACGTTGCGACAATACTCAATCTATAATTCTGATCCGCTAATTTCCCAACTTTGAAAGACGAATCGCTTGGTTTTATTCTAACTGTAACAGCCATTTTTACCTCTAATTAAAATTAGTAATAAATAATATTAATCATTTAATATTTACAGTAATTAGATAATTATTTAAGAAAACCCCATTATTTAATAATTATAACTATAATTATATATTTTAAATTAGTAATAATTACAGAATGATTTAATTTGACAATACTTTCTACGCACCGCAAACTATATTCGGCAATAATACGTATTAATACGAATCATTTCATTTATATTAATATAATTTAGCGATACTATGGAGTTACGCTAATGAGAATTAATTTGGCTTTCAATATGTTATTATTAGCAGGGACTTGCCTTCTTCCGGTGCAGAACTCGCTAGCGGACACGAAATATGGAGGCGGAGGCGGAAAGGGGGGCACGACCGCTGGCGGCATTGCTGTAGGCGGGGAAGGTGGCGGTATATCGCATTCTGGAGGCCAGGGTGGAGGGGCGGATAGCACGGGAGCGTATCCACCGAACGACGGCAATGGCGCGGACGGAACCAACAATGCCGCCGGGCAAGGGGGAGGAAAGGGCGGGGTCCTTGGCGCCACTATTAATGATTCTACGCAACCCTTACCCAGTTCCATGAATTCCTCAGGGCGCGATGCGACATTAGCAGCAAACGCGGGCGGCGGAGGCGGAGGAGCGCTGGCGATTATCGATGCGCTGGAATACACTGTTGTTTCGATGGCAACGGGTGGCTTGGGCGGCAAAGGAAGTGACTCTCAGGTAACGTCAATAGCAAGAGGCGGCGGGGGCGGCGGGGTTGCGTTTATCCTCAACGGAAACGTTTTTACCGTGGGACAGACTGCCTATATTACAGGAGGCAATGGCGGAGCGAAGGAAACCCCAAACGTCAACCCTCTAATGGATGAATTTGGCGGCGGCGGCGCGTTGGGTGTCATTCTGAACCGAGGCAGGCTGGAGGTTCACGGTCAGATCAGAGGGGGAAATGGAGGCGGCACGTTAAGGGGTGGAGACTACACGACGCAGGCAGTGTACGAAGGCTCCCCCGGCGGCGGGCTATATATGAAGGGCGGCACAACGGTTAATGTTTATTCCGAAGGCACCATTGCTACGGGTTCGGTTCAATACGCGAAGCAGAAAGCTCCTCCTGCTCTCGTTCTTGAAGGAGACGGCGGTACTATTAACAATCAGGGCAATATTTTCAGAGCTTTTGATAGCAGCGTACAAAACACGGATGCTGAAAGTGTTCCGGCGATATATGTCTTGGGCAACAACAACAAAGTTATAAATTCGAAAACCATCATGGGCAACTACACCACGGCTGACAGTCCTGGTGGGTCGAGTGCATACGCGATCGAGTTCGAAGGCAACCAGAATACTCTGGAGCTCTGGGGCGGGCAAAATATGCGCGGCGTCGTTAATATTACCAACGGCACCGGAAACCATCTCATTCTCAGTGGGACAAATCCAGGTACGTTCAACTTCGGCGCACTGGACCACATCGATCCAGGGGATGAGCAAAACATGCAAACGGGCTATATGGGTTTTGCCGATTTCACAAAGAACGGGGCGAGCACCTGGACTGGCGGAGGCGTGTCTCAGGCAACCGGCCCCTGGACAATCGACGAGGGTACGCTGGCGCTGATCGATGATGGCAGCCTTGAGTCGCATATGAGTGTGACACTGAATGCCAATCTCGATATTTCGGGCATTACCAGCACGACCGCGATGAAAGACTTTTCTGGCTCTTCAGACAGCACGATCAATCTGGGAAGCAAGACGCTTGTGCTGAAAAACACCCAACCGCAAACTTTTGCCGGTATTGCCTCCGGAACCGGCGGCGGCATTCAGATTGATATGGGCACGGCCATCTTTACCGGTGACAATACCTATACAGGCTTGAGCACTGTTGCGGCAGGAGCCACGTTGCAGCTCGGCGCAGCCGGTACGACCGGCAGCATTGCGGGCGACGCTGCAGTCGACGGGCATTTGATTTTCAATCGATCAGATGATCTGACTTATGCAGGAGCGATAAGCGGTGCGGGCAGCGTTCAGAAGCTTGGCGGCGCCATTCTGGAGTTGTCTGGCGATAGCGGTGCATTCGCGGGATCTACATCCGTGGACGCCGGAGGACTGTTTGTAAGCGGCGTTTTGGGGGGCACCCTGGCTGTCACTACAGGAACCACTCTCGCGGGGACGGGTACAATTGGCGGCAATACGACGATAGATGACGGAGCGACGCTTATCGGTCAACAAGGCCACGTCCTGACCTTTCAGAATACCTGTCTCTAAACAGCGGCAGTATTGTAAACGTAAGCCTCGGCCGTGCGCCCAATGCGCCAGGTCTATTTAATGTTCAGGGGGATTTGGCCCTGAATGGCACATTGAATATACTGGACATCGGCGATTTCGGCCCGGGCCTTTATCGTCTGTTCGATTTTGGCGGGACCAGGTCTGGCGGATTGACACTGGGGACTATCCCAAATGGAACGGACCCCACCCGGTTGCAGTTTATTACCGATATACCAAACCAATACGATCTCTACTATACGTCTGGACCTGGCTTTAATATGTGGGACGGCGGCGATATAACGCGGCACGACAATGGCGCCGTGGACGGTGGAGATGGCGTATGGGATGGCATTAATAATAACTGGACAACCTTTGACGGCGCGCACAACAGCATGTGGAGCGATGATGAAGTCGCCCAGTTCGGTGTGAGGGCAGGGACCGTCACCGTCGATGACAGTACGTTACCGATCAGGGCGAGTGGTCTCGTATTTTCGATCGATGGTTATCGGCTGACGGGTGGCCATATTGTTCTCTTTGACCCTGTTGATGGCGTGCCGACGATCCGTGTTGGTGACGGTTCTTCCGCCGGAGCAGCCATGACTGCGACCATTGAGACGGAACTGCGCGGTGAACAAGGTTTCAAAAAAGTCGATTTCGGCACACTGGTTCTGACAGGCACCAACACCTATACTGGTGTCACGACGGTCAGCCATGGAACGCTACAGCTCGGAGACGGCGGCAATAGCGGCAGCATTTTGGGCGATGTGGTGGTGGACGGCGATCTATATGGTCGTGGCACGCTGGCCTTCAACCGTTCGGATGAATATGCGTTTTCCGGTGCGATCAGCGGAAACGGCATTGTCGTGCAGCGCGGCAGCGGCACGACGGTGTTTGAAGGCAACAACACGTTCACCGGCGGTCTGACGGTAGAGAAGGGCACGGCCAAGGCCGGGATTGAGGATCACGCCTTTGGTTCTGGCCTGCTGACGGTCGAGAAAGACGGCACTGCCGATCTGGCAAATTTAAATGAAACAGTTGGCGGCCTTACGGGAGGCGGCTATGTAGCGCTTGGCTCCGGCACGCTGACGCTTGAGCAGAACATCAATACGACCTTTTCCGGCATGATGGACGGGGCCGGAGGCCTTAACAAGAATGGCAATGGCACGCTGACGCTTTCCGGTACCGGCAGCTATGCGGGCGAGACCAACGTCAATGGCGGCGCTCTGGTGCAAGGTGCCGCAGGCGCTTTCTCCAGCGCATCCACCTATTTGGTTGCAAACAATGCCCTGATCGATCTTGGCGGCTATGACACCGACATGGCCGGGCTCTCCAATTCCGGCACAATCAATTTCGGCGGTTCGGGCGGCACCACGCTGAACGTTGCCGGCAACTATGTTGGCAATGGCGGCATGTTCGTCATCAACAGTGTGCTGAATGGGGATGATTCCAAGACCGACATGCTGAAGGTCGGTGGCGATACATCCGGCAACACCAACCTGAAGGTCGTCAATCGCGGCGGCCTTGGGGCTCAGACCGTCAATGGCATCGAAGTGGTCAATGTCGGTGGTCAGTCGAACGGCACCTTCTCGCTGCTGGGTGACTTTGTCACCAAGGACGGCAAGCAGGCGGTTCGGGGTGGGGCGTATGCCTATACGCTGCAACAGGGACCCGGCACCGGCGGCAACGATGGCAACTGGTATCTGACCAGTCAATTTGTTGATCAGGATTGCCATCTGACAAATACTTGTCCGCAACCAGTGCCGCCTGCTCCACGTTACAGCCCGTCGGTTCCGGTCTATGAAGGCTATCTGCAGAACATGCAGGCGCTCAACAAGCTGCCGACCTTGCAGGAACGTGTTGGCGAGCGCTACTGGACGGGACGGAACGGCGATGGCCAGGCCACGGGTTCCGCCGTTGACGACAAGGGCGTGTGGGCGCGTGTCGAAGGGGCACACAATCGCCTTGAACCCGATAGGTCGCTGAGCCGCATGAAGCAGGACATCAACACCTTCATCATGCAGGCTGGTGTCGACGGTCAGTTCTATGAGAGCGACAATGGCAAGCTGATCGCCGGTATCACCGGGCAATATGGCCATGCCAAGGGCGATATCTCCTCCTTCCACGGCGATGGTGCGATCAGCACCGATGGCTGGAGCCTTGGCGCAACCGCGACCTGGTATGGCACTTCCGGCTTTTATGTCGACGGTCAGGCACAGGTGACGTGGTTTGACAGCGATCTCAACTCCTGGACAGCCAATCAGGGTCTTGCCGATGGCCGCAAGGCAACCGGCTATGCCTTGAGCATAGAAGCAGGCCAGCGCTTTGCCATCGATCAGAACTGGTCGCTGACGCCACAGGCGCAGCTCATGTACTCCTCCATCAATGCCGACAGTTTCCGCGACGCATGGGATAGCCGTGTCAGCCTGCATGACGGCGACAGCCTGATCGGACGGCTCGGCCTTGCCGCCAACTATGCCAATAGCTGGCAGGGCAAGGATGGTTTGACGGTCAACACCACCGTCTATGGCATTGCCAATCTCTATCAGGAAATGCTGGGCGGTTCGTCGGTGAACGTGGCGGGCGTCGCCTTCGACACCGACAACGACCGGACCTGGGGCGGTATCGGCGCTGGCGGCACCTATGCCTGGGCCGACAACAAATATGCCGTCTATGGTGAGGGCACAATTAACACCGCGCTCAACCACTTCGCCGACAGTTACACCGTCAAGGGCACCCTGGGTTTCAAGGTCAAGTGGTAGACCTCCTGACATAGGAAGGACCACCGAAAAACCTGAAGCTCCCGGCTCCACGCCGGGGGCTTTTTTTTTGAACCAAATGACCAAGGTGATGATGCATTTGGCTTCATATGAAGCATTCCACCATTGCGTCTTGGCGCTACATCGGGCGGAGAGCCCGCATCACCGGCATAAATCAGATAATATGTATTATGGAACTAAGTCGCTTTCGTCTATATGGGCGATCTTGCGGCAGGTCTCGTTGTTGCGATGGCCAAGACGGCTCTGTGCATGATGTTCGGTTGTCAGCATTGTCAGGCTTCGGTGAATTCGATGGGCAAAGCTCGAACGTTCCAGCTTGCTATCCATGATGAAAGTCTGCGCGAATCAGGTGACGCCGAGCGGCCTTTCGGTACTGACATTGACCATCAAAAAGCCCGGCATTTGTGGACTTTTTATAGCATGGCGGCTTCCCGTCAGAGTTATGTAAATTCACCCAAACCGGAATTGTCCGTACCCAAATAATAGTAGGATGTCCGCATCAAAAAACCAGAATATATTAATTAAGTCAAACCGTTGATAAGTCCTCTTGCAAGTGGCGATCTTATCCATAAGATGCGGGGCATTTCAAAAATTTCAAAGGAGGGGTTCACAGATGTATCGCAAATTTCTACTGACAGGTGTGTGTCTTCTGGCGCTGGCCGGTGCTGCTTCAGCCGAAGTCGTTCTCAACCGCGGCAACGACACCGATCCGGCCACGCTGGACCATCATCGCACCTCGACGGTGGCCGAAGGCAATGTCCTGCGCGACCTTTATGACGGCCTCACCATTCAGGACGAGGACGGCAAGGCAATTCCGGGTGTGGCGAAATCCTGGGACATTTCCGAAGACGGCACTGTCTATACCTTCCATCTGCGCGATGACGCAAAATGGTCGAACGGCGATCCGGTCACCGCGGGCGATTTCCAGTTCACCTTCCGCCGCCTGATGGACCCGAAGACCGCCGCCGGTTATGCCAGCATGTTGTTCATCATCAAGAATGCAGAAGATATTGCCGGCGGCAAGAAGCCGACCGATCAGCTTGGCGTCGAGGCCGTCGATGACCATACACTCAAGGTGACGCTGAACTCCCCTGCTCCGTATTTCCTTGAACTCCTGACGCACCAGACTGGCTTCCCACTGCACCAGAAAAGCGTCGAAGCCAATGGCGACAAGTTCACCACGCCCGGCAAGATGGTCACGAACGGCGCCTATATGCTGGAAAGCTTCACACCGAACGACAAGATCGTGATGAAGAAGAACCCGCATTATTATGAAGCGGATCAGGTCAAGATCGATACGGTCAACTGGATACCGTTCGAGGACCGTGCAAGCTGCATGCGCCGTTTCGAGGCGAAGGAAGTGCAGATCTGCTCCGACGTTCCGGCCGAGCAGATGGACTATGTGAAGAAGAACCTTGCCAAGGAATTCCGCCTGGCGCCTTACCTCGGCGTCTACTACCTGCCGGTCAAGGGCAAGACGGCCGACAGCAAGCTGAAGGACCCGCGCGTCCGTCAGGCCATTTCTCTGGCCATTGACCGCGATTTCATCGCCGATCAGGTTTGGCAGGGCTCCATGCTGCCCGGCTATTCGATGGTTCCTCCAGGCATCGCCAACTACGTGAAGGATGCGCCGAAGCTCAACTATTCCGACGACATGCTGGAACGCGAAGACAAGGCCAAGGAACTGTTGAAGGAAGCAGGCGTCGAACCGAACACTCTTTCGGTCGAACTGCTTTACAATACCTCGGAAAACAACAAGAACACCATGGCCGCCATTGCCGATCAGCTCGGCAATATCGGCATCAAGGCATCGCTCAACGAAACCGAAGGGGCGACCTACTTCAACTTCATGCGTGACGATGGCCCGTTTGACATCGCCCGCGCTGGCTGGATCGGCGACTACAACGATCCGCAGAACTTCCTCTTCATCAGCCAGAGCGATGTGAGTTTCAACTATTCCAAGGTGAAGAACGCCGATTATGACAAGAAGATGGCTGAGGCCGAGAAAACCCTTGATCTGAATGCCCGCGCAAAGGTTCTGGCCGAGGCCGAGCAGATCAAGCTTGATGAACTGAGCAATATCCCGATCCTCTATTATTCGTCGCGCGCGCTCGTTTCGGACAAGATCGACGGTTGGAACGACAACCTGATGGATAGTCACAAGACGCGCTGGCTTTCGTTAAAACAATAAATTTTCAGCTCGGGCTGCGCTTATCGGCGCGGCCCTTTTTCTTCCGGCAGTTCCGGAAACGCCCTTTTTCGGGGTGCATATTTTGTAAAAAAGCATATGGGAGCTTTTAATGGTTCGCGGAATTTTGATGACAGGCGTTTGCCTGATGGCGCTTGGCGGCGCCGCATCGGCAGAAACAGTACTCAACCGGGGCAATGATACCGATCCCGCCACGCTGGACCAGCAACACACGACCACTGTTTCGGAAAACCGTGTCCTGCGCGACCTTTATGAAGGTTTGCTGACGCAGAACGAAAAGGGCGAAGCCATTCCCGGCGCCGCATCCTCATGGGACATCTCCGAAGACGGCCTGACCTACACGTTCCACTTGCGCGAGAACGCCAGATGGTCGAACGGCGATCCGGTTACCGCCGGCGATTTCGAGTTCACTTTCCGCCGCATCATGGACCCGAAAACCGCTGCCGGATATGCCAGCGTCCTCTATGCCATCAAGAATGCCGAGGAAGTCGCAACCGGCAAGATGCCGGTTGACCAGCTTGGGGTGAAGGCGCTCGACGACAAGACATTGCAGATCACGCTCAAGAACCCTGCCCCGTATTTTCTGGAACTGCTCACCCACCAGACCGGTTTTCCGCTTAACCGGAAAGCCGTCGAGAAATTCGGCGACAAGTTCACCTTGCCCGGCAATCTCGTGACCAATGGCGCCTATACGCTCGTCAGCTTTAATCCCAACGACAAGATTTCCATGAGGAAGAACCCCAACTACTGGGATGCTTCCAATGTGAAGATCGATGCGGTGAATTGGATACCGTTTGAAGATCGTGCAAGCTGCATGCGCCGTTTTGAAGCGAAGGAAATCGACATTTGTTCCGATGTTCCGGCCGAGCAGATGGACTATGTGAAGAAGAATCTGGGCGGCCAGTTCCGTCTCGCCCCCTATCTCGGCATTTATTATATCGACATCAAGGGCGAGCCTTCGAGCAAGCTGCGCGATCCGCGCGTGCGCCGGGCCATTTCCATGGCTATCGACCGTGATTTCCTCGCCGATGAAGTCTGGCGCGGCGTCATGCTGCCGGCAAGCTCGATGGTGCCGCCCGGCATCGTGAATTACGTCAAGGACGCCCCGAAGCTGGATTTCGCGGACGAGGACGTGCTGGACCGTGAGGACAAGGCCAGGGAATTGCTGAAGGAAGCCGGTGTCGAGCCGGGAAGCCTTTCGGTAACGCTGCGCTACAACACCTCGGAAAACCACAAGAATACAATGGCGGCAATCGCCAACATGCTGGGCAATATCGGCATCAAGGCGACCCTGAATGAGGTCGAGGGAACGACCTTCTACAATTACCTTCAGGAAAAGGGGATGTTCGACATCACCCGCGATGGCTGGATTGGCGATTATAACGATCCGAATTCGTTCCTCGAGCTTTATACCACCGGCAATTACTTCAATTATGCCGAGTGGTCGAACAAGGATTACGACGCGCTGATGGCGAAATCCGCAACCACGACCAATCTCGCCGACCGGGCGAACATCCTGGCTGATGCGGAGAAGATTCTGCTCAGCGAAGGGGCCGTCGTGCCGCTGATGTATTATTCGTCCACCGCTCTCGTTGCCGACCGTGTTCAGGGTTATGAAAACAACCTGATGAATTCGCACGGCACGCGCTGGCTATCCCTGAAGAACTGAGAACGCAAAAAGCAAGGCCCAAGAAGCATTTCCGGCAAAGGTGCGAAGCGTTCTTGCGCAAGGGAAATTCGTGAGGACAAAGAGATTGGGATTTGCCGGATCGCTGCAAGGCGGTTCGGCAAAGAAGGGAAGAGAACATGCTGGGCTATACGCTCCGACGATTGGGTAGTGCGATACCCACGATATTCATCATCATCACGCTGACGTTCTTTCTGATCCGGCTGGCGCCCGGCGGACCTTTCGACCTGGAAAGGCCCATCGACCCGCTGATCCTGGAGAACCTCAAGAAGGCCTATAATATGGATGCGCCGCTGTGGCAGCAGTATCTGATTTATCTGGGCAATCTTCTGCATGGCGACCTTGGGCCAAGCTTCACGCGGCGTGACTTCACGGTGAATGATCTCTTCGCGTCCGGCCTGCCGGTTTCGATCGTGCTCGGCACGCTTGGCCTCACGCTTGCGGCGATCATCGGAACGTTTCTCGGCACGCTTGCCGCCTTGAAACAGAACTCGGCCATCGACTATTTCGTCGTGGCGCTCGCCACATTCGGCATCACCACGCCAAACTTTGTCGTGGCCCCTCTCCTCAGCCTGCTGTTCGGCGTCATTCTCGGCTGGGTCCCGGCCGGCGGCTGGTCCTCGGCCAATATAAGCTACTGGATATTGCCGGTGCTCACCCTTGCATTGCCGCAGGTCGGCGTCATTGCGCGCCTCGTGCGCGGCGCGACGATCGAGGCATTGCGGGCCAACCACGTGCGCACCGCGCGTGCTTATGGCCTGCCTTCCCGTGTGGTTGTGGGCGTTCATGCATTGCGCGCCGCCATGCTTCCCGCCGTTTCCTATCTCGGCCCCACCGCCGCCGGCCTTCTCACCGGCTCGGTCGTGGTCGAGACGATCTTCGGCATCCCCGGCATCGGCCGTTACTTCGTGCAGGGCGCGCTCAGCCGCGATTACACCCTCGTCATGGGAACCGTTGTCGTCATTTCGATCTTCATCGTGGTTTTCAACCTGATCGTCGATCTTCTTTATGCATGGCTTGATCCGAGGGTTCGCTATGACTGATCTTACTGTACCGACGGAAACAGCCCGGCTGGAAGTCCCGAGCCGCTCGCTCTGGCAGGATGCATGGCTGCGCCTGCGCAAGAACAGGGCCGCCGTGGCAAGCGCCATCGTGCTTTTGCTGATGGCTTTTCTGGGCGTGTTCGGCCCGATGCTGAGCCCGCATCCCTATGACAAGATTTATCCGCAGTTCGTGCGCGTGGCACCGAGTCTCGAAGCCTATCCGCGCGCTGATACGATCATGCCGGGCCTTGAACGTGAACTTGCGCGGGCGCGACTGAAGGCCGCCGGTGAGCCAGCATTGGACGGCAACAATGTTGTTGTCGATTTCACCGCGCAGCGCCCGACAGACGAGCGTGTGCTGCGCTATTTCGAGCGTTCCGACCTGTTCAGCAATCCAAAGATCGAACTGGCGCAGGACGGGCTTTCCGGCAAGCTGACGCTCAATGTCAGTCGCAACTATTTCCTGCTCGGCACCGATAATCTGGGCCGCGATCTGATGACCCGCATCTTCGTCGGCGTTCGCATGTCGCTCGCCATTGGCCTGCTGGCCTCTGCAATGTCGCTGATCCTGGGCGTGTCCTATGGCGCTATTTCGGGTTATCTGGGCGGCCGCATCGACAATGTGATGATGCGGCTGGTCGATATTCTCTATTCGCTGCCCTTCATCTTCTTCGTGATATTGATGCTGGTCTTCTTCGGACGATCCATTTTCATCATCTTCATCGCCATCGGCGCGACGGAATGGCTGGATATGGCGCGCATCGTGCGCGGACAGACATTGAGCCTCAAACGGCAGGAATTCGTACAGGCGGCGGAGGCGCTCGGCGCGACGCGGAGAGGCGTCATCACCCGCCACATCATTCCCAATGCGCTCGGTCCCGTCATCGTTTTCGTGACGCTGCTGGTGCCGAAGGCAATCCTGCTCGAAAGTCTCCTTTCCTTCCTCGGTCTCGGCGTTCAGGACCCCCTCACCTCTCTGGGGCTGCTGATTTCCGAAGGGGCACAGAACATGCGCGGCGCCGGCTGGCTGTTGATCTGGCCTGCCGCGACGCTGACCATCATCCTGTTTGCGCTGAACTTCCTTGGTGACGGCCTGCGCGACAGCCTCGACCCGAAGGACCGCTGAGATGACAAGTGAAAACATTCTGAGCGTGCGCGACCTGAAGGTCACTTTCGACACGCATGACGGCCCCGTCGAGGCCGTGCGCGGCATCAATCTCGATGTCAGGGCGGGCGAGACCATCGCCATCGTGGGAGAATCCGGTTCGGGCAAAAGCCAGACAACCATGGCGCTGATGGGGCTTCTGGCCCAGAACGGCAAGGCAACCGGCCAGGCGCTTTATCGCGGACAGGATCTGATCGGCATGCCCGAAAAGAAGCTGAACACCATCCGCGGCGCGAAGATCACCATGATCTTTCAGGAGCCGATGACGTCACTCGACCCGCTCTACCGGATCGGCGACCAGCTTGCCGAACCGCTGCGCTATCATCGCGGGTTGAGCAAGAAGGATGCGCGCCCGCGTATTCTCGAACTGCTCAAGCTCGTCGGCATTCCCGAACCGGAACGCCGCATCGACAGCTATCCTTATGAGCTTTCGGGCGGGCAGCGCCAGCGCGTCATGATCGCAATGGCGCTCGCCAACGAGCCGGATATCCTCATTGCAGACGAACCGACAACCGCGCTCGACGTCACCATTCAGGCGCAGATTCTGGATCTTTTGGCAAATCTGCAAAAGCGGCTTGGAATGGCGGTGATCTTCATCACGCACGATCTCGGCATCGTGCGGCGCTTTGCCGACCGGGTCTATGTGATGCGCTCCGGCGAGGTGGTCGAAACGAACGAAACGGAAAAGCTCTTCAGCGCTCCCGAGCACGCCTATACGAGGATCCTGCTCAATGCAGAGCCGGAAGGCGAGAAAGCCCCTCCCCGCGACGATGCGCCGGTGCTCGTTCGCGCCGACAATGTGAAGGTCAATTTTCTCATAAGCAAGCCGTGGTTTGGCGCCGCCAACTATCTCACCGCCGTCAACAATGTCTCGCTGACGCTGAAACAGGGCCAGACCATCGGCATTGTGGGTGAATCCGGTTCCGGCAAGTCCACGCTGGGGCGCGCCATCCTGCGGCTGATCGCCTCCGAAGGCCGCATCGCCTATCTGGGGCAGGAATTGCCGCACGAACCACAGGCGATGCGACCCAAGCGCCGCGAATTGCAGCTCGTCTTTCAGGACCCGTTCGGCTCTCTCAGCCCGCGCATGACGATCGGGCGCATCATCACCGAGGGGCTTTTGATCCACGAACCGAACCTTTCGGCAAAGGAGCGCGACCGCCGCGCGCAGGAAGCGCTGAAGGAAGTCGGCCTTGATCCGGCCATGCGCAACCGCTACCCGCACGAATTTTCAGGCGGGCAGCGCCAGCGCATCGCCATCGCGCGCACGATGATCCTGAAACCGCGCGTCATCGTGCTCGACGAGCCGACAAGTGCGCTCGACCGTTCGGTGCAGAAGCAGATCGTCAACCTTCTGCGCGACCTGCAAAAAGACCATGGACTGTCCTATCTCTTCATCAGCCACGACATGGCTGTCGTGCGTGCCGTCTCGGACTATGTGATCGTCATGAAGAACGGGAAGATTGTCGAGCAAGGCGACACCGAACAGGTCTTCGATCATCCGCGCGAGGATTATACCAAGGCCCTGATGGCGGCGGCACTCAGCGAAGAGCGCTTCGGCACATGACAAGCTGGCGGAAATGGACCTGATTTTCAGGTCCATTTCTTTCCCGCGTGAGGGTTCAGGCAACGTTATGCAACTCGGTGCATACCTTGTTGCGTCCCAGATTCTTGGCGCGATAAAGCGCGGCGTCCGCCCGGTGGAATACGGTCTGGAAATCACGGTCTCCCGGCGTATAGAATGCGATGCCCGCACTGGTCGTCGTGGAAAAATCTCCGGCCAGCGCTTCAAAAACCGTCGCTTCAAAGGCTTTGCGGATCGCATCAGCCAAAGAGAGAACCTCGCTGTTCGGTTTCTGCCTCAGGACCAGCACAAACTCCTCGCCGCCGACGCGCGAAATCAGGGCCTCGCTCCTGACATGGCTGCGCAGGACATTGGCAAAGCTTCCCAACACCCGATCTCCGATGATGTGGCCGTGCGTATCATTGATCGACTTGAACGCATCGAGGTCGAAGATCACGACGGAATCGCCGAGCTGCAACTCATCATCGGTCAGCATGTCGTAAAGGGCGCGCCTGTTCAGCAATCCGGTCAGGCTGTCGGTGCGCGCGTCATTGGCATGGCGGCGCGCAATACGCGATTGGGTGAAATTCAGCGACAGGGCGCCAATGCCCGTAATGCCGATAATGACCGTTATGGCATTGATGTTTTCAGCCCAGTTGCTTGGAATCGCGGTCATCACCCATTGCCGGTCGTAGAGGATCACCGCACCGCACAGAAAGAACGAAACCGCCGTCACGACATAGAGCGCAATCATGCCCGTCACGGAAACAGGCGCCTCCCGATAAACATGAAAATACTCTTTCGCCGTCATCAGGAGCAACAGGGCCGATGTCAGGTTGAAAATTGCAGTGCCGGTGCCCGTCTGCCCCGCCAGAATCGGAAATATCGTGGCGCAGATCACGGCAATCGCCAGAAAGATTAAAAAGCGGCCGCGGATCGCACGGCCCGAAATCTGCCGCGAGCCGAGGATAAGCAGTATGAAGCCGATGCTTTCGAGGGTGAAGGCGACAATGGAAGCCGTGGCGAGCGGAAGCGGCCCGGCATAATAAACCACTGCCCCCGTGCCGAGCAGGATCATGCCA
>Ga0180222_1002111_pt1 | contig 17221 bp, 18 predicted proteins | sample eDN5th37CKraftOP_FD_151336 | JGI IMG/M metagenome (GOLD analysis project Ga0180222, IMG submission 151336) | Enriched Organic Plus compost microbial communities from Emeryville, California, USA - eDNA 5th pass 37_C Kraft OP (version 2) (version 2) ... | reverse complement strand
CGACGCCGGGCAGCACCACGCGGTCGGCGCGACGCACCGCGTCCGGATCGCTGGTCACGACGATCTTCTCGTCCGCGCCGCTCTCGCGCGACGCGCGTTCCAGCGCCTTCGCGGCCGAGTGCAGGTTGCCGGAGCCGTAATCGATGACGGCGACGGTCATCGGCCGCCTCCCGGTTCCGGGAAAAGGCCGATAATGGGCTGCGCCTGCGTCATACGCGGCGGATTCGAATCGCCCGCTCGACGTTCAACGGCGATGCGCGGGCGGCCAGCCCATTCGGCGAAGAAGTGGCGCTCGGCATCTTCCAGATTCCGTCCCATCACGATGCCCGCATCGCGATAGCCGTTGCGCAGCAATTTGCGGCGAAGCAATTCGGTGCCCTCGAAGGCAACGACGAGCGAAGGGAGCCAGAGTGCAAGGGAAGTCGCGGTCGGATCCAGATCGAGCACGTAGGCAACGACGGAAATTGCGATCACCGCGAGCAGCCAGCCGAAAAACCCGAGCCAGAGCGCGTGCCACAAGAGCCAGAGCGGCGCGAAGACAAGCGCCGGCCACGAAAATTTCTCGCGGATGAAGCGCACGCGATCGGCCGCCGCTTCATCGCGGACGCCGTCCGCCGGTTCGAACACGAGGTACGTTTTCACCACGGCCTCCGATCAGCCGAGGCTGCCCTTGGTGGACGGCACCTCGCCGCTGGCGGCGGCGTCGATCGCGACCGCCGCGCGCAGGGCGCGGGCGAGCCCCTTGAAGCAGGACTCCGCGACATGGTGCGAGTTCTCGCCGTAGAAGGTCTCGACGTGCAGCGTAATGCCGGCGTTCGACGCGAATGCGTGGAAGAATTCGCGCACGAGATCGACGTCGAATTCGCCGATCTTGTCGCGCGGAAACTGCACGCGAAACACGAGCACCGGGCGGCCGGAGATATCGATGACGACGCGCGAGAGCGCCTCGTCCATCGGAATGTGCACGTCGGCGTAGCGGGCGATGCCGCGCATGTCGCCGAGCGCCTGTTTGACGGCCTGGCCGAGCACGATGCCGACGTCCTCGGTCGTGTGGTGATGGTCGACGTGCAGATCGCCCTTGGCCTTAACCGTAATGTCGATCCGCGAGTGGCGCGCCAGCAGATCGAGCATATGGTCGAGGAAGCCGATGCCGGTCGAAATCTCGGCCTGGCCGGTCCCGTCGAGGTTCACGGAAACCGAGACGTCGGTTTCCTTGGTGGCGCGGGAAATCTTGCCCGTGCGCATGGCAATCTCCTTGGATGGCGCGCCTTCTAGCAGCAACGATCCGCCCACGCCACACGCCCGGACCGCGCAATCGCCTTATGATTTGCATCAGTGCGGTGAATGCCTAGATAACGGACCACTTGCCGGAGCCCCCCGCATGAATCCCGCCCAGAACGACGTTTTCCACGGCACCACCATCGTGTCCGTCCGCAAGGGCGGCAAGGTCGCGATCGGCGGCGACGGCCAGGTCACGATGGGCAACACAGTCGTCAAGGCCAACGCCAAAAAGGTGCGCCGGCTCGGCACGGGCGACGTGATCGGCGGCTTCGCCGGGGCGACGGCGGACGCGCTCACCCTGTTCGACCGGCTGGAAAAGAAGCTTGAGGAGCACCGCGGACAGCTCGCGCGAGCCTGCGTCGAGCTCGCCAAGGACTGGCGGACGGATCGTTATCTGCGCCGGCTCGACGCCATGATGCTCGTCGCCGATAAGGACGTGAGCCTGCTGCTCGCGGGAACCGGCGACGTGCTGGAGCCCGAGAACGGCATCGCCGGCATCGGCTCCGGCGGACCCTATGCGCTCGCGGCCGCCCGCGCGCTGATCGAGACCGAGCACGACGCCGAAACGATCGTGCGCAAGAGCCTCGACATCGCCGCCGACATCTGCATCTACACCAACCGCAACGTCGTCGTGGAGACGATCGGAAGCTGACATGAGCAATTTTTCTCCGCGCGAGATCGTCTCCGAACTCGACCGCTATATCGTCGGCCAGAAGGACGCCAAGCGCGCTGTGGCGATCGCGCTGCGCAACCGCTGGCGCCGGCTGCAGCTCGACGAGAAGCTGCGCGAGGAAGTGCTGCCGAAGAACATCCTGATGATCGGCCCGACCGGCATCGGCAAGACGGAAATCTCGCGCAGGCTCGCAAAGCTCGCGGGCGCCCCGTTTCTCAAGGTGGAGGCGACGAAGTTCACCGAGGTCGGCTACGTGGGCCGCGACGTGGAATCGATCGTGCGCGACCTCCTGGAGATCGGAATCGCGCTCGTGCGCGAGCAGAAGCGGCGCGACGTGCAGGCGAAGGCGCATCTTGCCGCCGAGGAGCGCGTGCTTGACGCGCTGGTCGGACCCGCAGCGAGCGCCGCAACACGCGACAGCTTCCGGCGCAAGCTGCGTGCGGGCGAGCTCGACGACAAGGAAATCGAGATCGAGGTGCAGAGCAGCGGCGGCGGAATGCCGATGTTCGAAATCCCCGGCATGCCCGGCGCGCAGGTCGGCGCCATCTCGCTTGGCGATATGCTCGGCAAGGCGTTCGGCGGGCAGAAGCGCACGCGGCGCGTGAACGTGAGCGAGGCGCATCCGCTCCTGCTTGCCGAGGAATCCGACAAGCTCGTCGATCAGGACGCGCTGGTGCGCGAGGCGATTCGCACGGTCGAGAACAACGGCATCGTGTTCCTTGACGAGATCGACAAGATCAGCGCGCGAGAAGGTGCGCGCGTCGGCGGCGACGTGAGCCGCGAGGGCGTGCAGCGCGATCTGTTGCCGTTGATCGAGGGAACGACGGTCGCGACCAAGCACGGGCCGGTGAAGACGGACCATGTGCTCTTCATCGCGTCGGGCGCGTTCCACGTGGCGAAGCCGTCGGACCTCCTGCCCGAACTGCAAGGCCGCCTGCCGATCCGTGTGGAGCTGCAACCGCTCACGCGCGACGACTTCCGGCGTATTCTTACGGAAACCGAGGCAAGCCTGATCAAACAATCGGTGGCGCTCCTCGCCACGGAGAAAGTCGAACTCGTGTTCACGGACGACGCGATCGACGCGATTGCCGATGTCGCGGTCGAGGTGAACACGAATCTTGAGAACATCGGCGCGCGGCGGCTGCAGACCGTGATCGAGCGCGTGCTCGACGAGATCAGCTTTTCCGCAAGCGACCGTTCGGGCGAAACCTTCACGATCGACGGCGCCTATGTGCGGGAACGGGTCGCGGACCTCGCGAAGAACGCGGATCTCTCCCGGTACATTCTCTAACTGCGTACGCGGCGGATGCGCACGTAGAGTGCGCCGGCGCCGCCGTGGGAGGGCGCGGCTTCCTCGAAGCCGATCACGAGCGCACGGAATTCCGGAAGCGCAAGCCACTGCGGCACTTCCCGCCGTAGCGCGCCCTCTCCGCTCGCCCTGCCCTTGCCGGTGATGACGAGCACGAGCGCATGGCCGCGGGCCTGCGCGCCCGCCAGAAAGCTCGCCAGGCGCGCGCGGGCGCGCTCGAGCGTCAGTCCGTGCAGATCGAGCCGGGCGTCGATCTCGACGCGGCCGCGAGCAATACGCTGACGGGTGCGGTGATCGAGATTCGCCAGTGGCGGCGGGCCTTTCGGGATGACCGGAGTGGGTGGCGCTGCGGCTGTCCGCCTGGACTTCGGCTTCGGAGCCGGGCGCTCCTCCTCCGATTCGACAGCGGGAATCTTCGTCTTCCTTCCGCGCAGCGGCTTGATCGACTTCTTGATTTCTTCCCAGAGCGCGCGGTCGGTCGCGCTCAGATGGCGCGGCGGACGGCGCTCGTTCATGACTTGATCTTCGGGCGCGCCGGCGGCATCGGCACGGCGGACGGCCGTTGCGGCGGCATCGGTACCGCCGCAACCTGGCCGGGATCGGCTTTCCTCGGAATCAGCATGTAAAACGTGCCCGGATGACGGAGCCGGCCGGCAATCGTTCCGGCCTCAATGCCCGCGCCGAGATAGAGGTCCGCGCGTGCGGGACCGACGATCGCGCCGCCGGTGTCCTGCGCCACCATCAGGCGGCGAAAGGGCGTCTGCTCGCCGGCGTTTTTCAACGGCAGCTCCGCCTCGATCCAGAACGGCGTGCCATAGACGTGCAGCGAACGGTCGACGGCGATCGAGCGGTCGCGGGTGAGCTCAACGCCCTGCGCGCCGATCGGCTCGGCATCATGATCGAGCTTCTCGACCACGCGGAAGAAAATGTAGGACTTGTTCAACCGCATGAGCTCCCGGCCCTCCTCCGGGTGCTCCGCGATGAACAGGCGGATCTTGTCCATCGACATCTCGTCCGCGGGAACAATGCCGCGCTCGATCAGCGCCCGGCCGACCGCGTAGTAGGGATGGCCGTTCTGCGCGTCGTAATTGATGCGGAGGATTTTTCCGTCGGGCAGGCGCACGCGGGCGGAACCCTGAATGTGCGCGAAGAAGGCGTCGATCTCGTCCTTGAGCCACACGATCTCAAGATCGCGGCCGGCGAGCGCGCCGTTCTCGATCGCGGTGCGGTCATAGAACGGGACGATCTTCCCGAGCCTGCGGGTGCCGGCGCGCGTCCGCTTGGTCGAGGCGCTGCGGGCCGGCTTCCTGATCTTCTGCGAGCCCGGCGTCTTCATCACGAGCTCTTCCGGCCTACGATAGATCGGCACGGCGTAGCCGTCGCCGGGCGTGAGGCTGCCTTCGACGACCGGTTCGTAATAGCCGGTGATGAAGCCTTCCTTCTCGCCGATCTTGGAGACGCGGACCGGCCGGAAGTGCTGCTCGAAGAACCCGCGCGCGGCTTCCTTCTCTACCGGCTCGCGCAGCGACGCGGCACGATCGCAAGGCTCGCGCAGCGAGCGCTCGAACGGCTTGACCGCGACCTTTGCACGCCGCCGCAGCAGGATCGGTTCACAGCTCTTGCGGAACGCCGCGAACGCGGCGGATTGATCGTCGTCGTTCCAGCCACTGAGATCGCCGAACGCGACCGGCTCCAGCGTCGCGCCGGGGATGCGCAGCGCCCCCTTCGCCGCGAATGAGGACGAAGACAGAATCAGGAGGGCTACGCACAACGCGGCGGTGCGTGCGGTCATGTCGTCCGGATCAGGATGAGGCCGCCTCGGTGGCGACGAGCTTCCAGTTGGGATCGCGCGAGCCCGTCTCGCGTGCGAAGGTCCAGATGTCGGTCACGTCGGTCACGCGGTCGGGGTTGCCCTCGATCGGTTCGCCGACGCGATTGCGCGTCACCGAAATCAGTTGCGACACGAAGCGGACCGTGACCTGGGCGTTGCGGCCCTTCAGTTCGGCGCCGATGATTTCCGCCTTGTCGATGGAGACAAAACGGGATTCGAGCGTCTCGCCACGGCTCTCGCGGTCGCCGATCGCGGCGGCAAAGCCGTCGAACACGTCGCGCGCGAGCAGGTTCTTCAGCGTGCGCCGGTCGCCCTCGGCGAAGGCGGTCACGATCATCTCATAGGCGCTCTTGGCGCCGGTCAGGAAATGCTTCGCGTCGAAATCCGGGTCCGCCTTGGCGATTGCCTCCAGGCCCGCCGCCAACGGCGAGCCCGGTTCGGCGATCCCGGCCCATCGCTCGGCCGAGCCATTGCCGCCTTCGATGTCGGCGCGCGGCATGGTCTCCGCCCCGCGGCCCGGCAGCGAAACAACCTTTTCGCGCGCCGGCGCGGGCTTGGCGTCGCGCGCGGAATAGGGATCGTAGGGCGGCCGTTCCCGGCCGGTCCGTTGACCCAGGACGCTTCGCAGACGCGCGAAGATGAAGATCGCGAGCGCAAGAAAGATGATGGTGTAGATATCAAACACTGGACTTGTTGCCCGGCCGGTCTGAATTCCGGCGCCTGCGGCAGGCGGCCAACCGCCGCAGGCATTCTGAGAGGTCATATGGGGGCGATGGCGCCCATTCCAAGGCGAACCACGCGACCCTGCACCGCGAAAGTAGACGATCCCGCTCCTTTGGCCAACTGGCGCCGGGCAATCGGCCGCAAAATCCCGCCGGCAGCGTTCTTGTTCGTGCCACGCAACCGTGATAGCGACGCCGCGCCGCCGCAGTTCCGGCGGATTTCCCAATCCGGCCGCGGAGACCCACATGAACACGCCCATCGAAGGGGCCGGCGACGGCAAGCTTCCCTCGCTCAATGTCCTTGCGCAGTACATCAAGGACCTCTCGTTCGAGAGCCCGAACGCGCCGAACTTCGGCATGCCGCCCAACCAGGCGCCGGCGCTGAATGTACAAATCAACGTTAACGCCAAGCCACTTTCGGCCACGGATTTCGAGGTCGAGCTCTCGATCGAGGGCAAGGCCGAGCACAACAAGACCGTGCTCTTCGCGATCGAGCTCGTCTATGCGGGCGTGTTCCGGGTGCAGAATGTGCCGCAGGAAAGCGTGCATCCGGTGGTGCTGATCGAATGCCCGCGGCTGCTTTTCCCGTTCGCGCGCGCGATCGTCGCCGACACGGTGCGCGACGGCGGATTTCCGCCCCTCATGCTCGATCCGGTCGATTTTGCGGCGCTTTACCGGCAGCGCGCCGCACAGACGCAGGCCCAGGCGGCGCCGCAAAGCAACTGAATCGCTCAGGATTTCGCCGGTTCCGGCGCGGCGTCGGAGAGATAATCGCGCCACAACGCGTCGGCGCCGAGCGCCGTGATGAATTCCCGGTGCGCGGCCTGTTCGGCTTCCGACAAGAAGGAAGGAAGCGGCGCGGGGCGCGTCCGCGTGGCTTGTACGACGGCGCGGACGGCAACGGACTCGGCGACCAGTCCGAGCCGCGCCTGCCGCCCGCCCACCAGTTCTGCATAGACTTCGGCGAGCAACTCCGCGTCGAGCAAGGCGCCGTGCTTGGTGCGGCGGCTGTTGTCGATGCCATAGCGCGCGCAGAGATCGTCGAGCTTGTTCGGTCCGCCGGGATGGCGGCGGCGAGCGAGCGTCAGCGTATCGACGGCGCGATCGCGCGGGAACGGCGGGCGCTTGACGCGGTCGAACTCCGCATTGAGGAAGGCGAGATCGAAGCCGGCATTGTGGATGACGAGCGTCGCATCGCCGAGGAAGCGCATGAATTCGTCAACCACATCGGCGAAGAGCGGCTTGTCCGCGAGGAACCCCACGGTCAGGCCGTGCACCGCTTCGGCCTCGGCCGGCATGTCCCGCTCGGGATTGATGTAGGCATGATACGTCGCACCGCTCGGGATGCGGTTCACGAGCTCCACGCAGCCGATCTCGACGATGCGATGCCCCTGATAAGGGTCAAGCCCGGTGGTTTCCGTGTCGAGGACGATCTCGCGCATGTTCGTCAGTCCCGCTTTGCCTTCAGCCCGCTTTGTTCCAGTTCGCGCAGAATGGCCCGCACGTCGGCGCGCGCCGCGTCGAAGCCCCGGCTTGTATCGATCACGAAGTCGGCGCGGGCGCGCTTCTCCGAATCAGGCATCTGCCGCGCCAGGATGGCGCCGATCTTCTCGTCTGTCATGTTCGGGCGTTCGCGCAAGCGGGCGCGCTGAACTTCCGGCGGCGCACTGACGACAACGACGGCGTCGACGCGCTTGTCCCCGCCGGTCTCCAGGAGAAGCGGAATATCGAGCACCGCGACTTTCGCACCTGACTGCCTTGCGGTCTCCCGGAACTTCTCCTCGGCCTTGCGGACGAGCGGATGTACGATCGCCTCCAGCTTGTGCAAGGCTCGCGGATCGTTGACGATCTTCACGGAAAGCCGCTCGCGGTCCACGCGCCCGCCGATCGTCACGCCGGGAAACGCCGTTTCGATCGGCGCGACCGCCTCGCCTTCATAGAGCTTGTGCACCTCGGCGTCGGCGTCGAAAACCGGCACGCCTTCGTCGGCAAACATCTTCGCGGTCGCTGATTTCCCCATGGCGACGGATCCGGTAAGGCCGAGCACGATCATTTGCCGCCTTTCGCGAGATCGGCCAGCACCGCCGCGCGCAGCTCCGGCGTCACCCTGGGCCGTACGCCGAACCAGCGCTCGAAGCCGGGCACCGCCTGATGCAGCAGCATGCCGAGGCCGTCGACGGCGCGGAGGCCGCGCGCGCGGGCCGCGGCGAGCAGCGGCGTCTCCAGCGGCACATAGACGATGTCGCAAACAATGCCGGAAGACTGCATCGGCGAAAGGTCGATCTTGAGTGGCGGCTGCCCGGCCATGCCGAGCGTCGTTGTATTCACGAGCAGATCGGCATCGTGCAGCCATTCCGGCAGCTCGTCGTAGGTGGCGACGGTGACGCGCGGCCCGAACTGTATCGCCAGCGCCTCGGCGCGCCCCGGCGTTCGGTTGACGACGACGACCCGCGTCAGCCCGCGCTCGAGCAGCCCATGAACCGCGGCGCGGGCAGCACCGCCGGCGCCGAGCACCACCGCCTGTTCAGGTTGTACCTGCCAATCCGGCACCGCCTCGTCGAGGTTGGCGAGGAAGCCGTGCACGTCGGTGTTCATGCCGACGAGCTTGCCATCCTCCAGCCAAACGGTGTTGGCGGCCTGCAGCGCATCGGCCGTCTCGTCGGCGCGCGCGAGCAGCCGGTAGGCGGCCTCCTTGTGCGGCACGGTGACGTTGCCGCCCACATAGCCGCGCTGGGCGAGGTTCGTGAGGAAATCCGGCAATTGCTCCGGCGGCACGTCTTCGCGCGTGTAGTCGCCTTCGATCCGGTGCTCGGCGAGCCAGAAGCGGTGGATCAGCGGCGAGCGGGAATGCGCGACCGGATGGCCGATGATGCAGGCGCGACGGGCGCTCACGGCAGATTCTCCGTGGCGCGAAAATGCGTAAGCAGCTTCAGGAGCGGCAAGCCGAGCACCGTGAAGTGATCGCCTTCAATCTTCTCGAACAGATGCACCCCGAGACCTTCCAGCTGATAGGCGCCCACGCTCCTGGTGACGCGGTCGCCGGCGGCGGTGAGATAGGCATCGAGAAATTCGTCGGAGAGCGGCCGCACCGTGAGGTAGGCCGAGCTCACGGCCTCAAACTCGATGCGGCCCGCGCGGGCGACAGCCGCGGCCGCGTGCAGCGCGTGCGTGCGGCCGGCAAGCGCTTTCAGTTGCTCGCGCGCGGCCGCCGTATCGGCCGGCTTGGAGAAGCGCCGCTCGCCGAGCGCGAGCGTCTGATCGGCGCCGAGGACGAGACCGGGGTGACGCCGCGAGACTTCGAGCGCTTTCTCTTTCGCCAGCAAGCGCGCGGCAGCAACCGGATTCGACTTTGCGTCGGTGGAGTTTGCTTCCGCGGCGCGCTCGTCGATGTCCGCCGGATCGATGACAACCGGAATGCCGGCGGCTTCCAGCATCGAGCGGCGCACTGCGCTCTTCGATGCCAGCACGAGCGGTTCGCCGCGCCAGAGCGTCATTGTCCGTCCGCCGCCGCGCCGCGGCGCTCTTGCAGGAGAGAAATCACCGCGGCCGCCGTCTCCTCGATGGAGCGCCGGGTCACATCGATGACCGGCCAGCGATGCTTCGCACAGAGCTGGCGGGAGAACGCGATTTCCTCGGAGACGGCCTGCCGATCAACGTAAGCGGTGTCGGAGCGCGCAGCATTGATGCCGAGCAGACGGTTCTGCCGGATCTGCACAATGCGTTCGGGGCTGGCGTAGAGTCCGACGACGAGCGGCTTCTGCAAGGTCTCAAGGCCCGGCGGAGGCGGGATGCCCGGCACGAGCGGGACATTCGCCGTGCGGATGCCACGGTTGGCAAGGTAGATGCTGGTTGGCGTCTTTGATGTGCGGGAGACGCCGATCAGCACGACATCGGCTTCCTCGAGGTTCTCCGCGTGCTGGCCGTCATCGTGCAGCATGGTGAAATTCAGCGCGTCGATGCGGCGGAAGTATTCGGCGTTCAACATATGCTGCCCGCCGATGCGCGGTGTCGTTTCGGCACCGAGATAACTTTGGAAGAGCGCCAGCACGGACGCGAGTACGGACAGACACGGCACGCCGAACTCGCGGCATCGGCTCTCGAGCCGCTCGTTCAATTCGCGGTCGACAAGCGTGTAGAGCACGATTCCCGGATTCTCTTCGATCTTGGCCAGGGCGGCATCGAGCTGCTTCTGGTTGCGAATGAGCGGATAGACGTGCTCGATCGCCGACACCGTCGAGTATTGGGCGGCGGCCGCGCGTCCGACCGCGAGCAACGTCTCGCCGGTCGCGTCGGATACGAGATGCAAATGGAAGTAGCTCGCGGCACCCGCCGACTTCTTCATCGTTGCTTTCCACCGGCCTGTGAATTGGAGGGGAGAAAGGCACGGGTTTGGGCCGCCGGCAAGCGCGGCCCGGGGCCGGGCCGCAATTCTTCCACATTGTGACCCGGCAGGAAAACTTCTGTCGCAGGGCGGTGGGAATCGGGGAATGGCGCTTCTGCGATCAATTGTCCGGTCAGAACACGGCTTCTTCGCGAGTGTGGTATGGCGAAGCGCCGGGGACGGTATGTGGACGGCATTCGTCGACGCTTTCAGGCCATCCAGTAACTACAAACAAGAATCTAGATAGGATTATGAAGTGAAGAAGGAAGTGGACCAGACGAGAGGCGGAAAGTTGCTGGGGGTCCTGGATGGTGCCCTGGTGTCGCCGCCTCCGGTCTGGTTCATGCGGCAAGCTGGCCGCTATCTCCCCGAGTACCGGAAGGTGCGTGCGGAAGCCGGCGGCTTTGTGGAGCTCTGCCTCGATCCGAAGATGGCAGCGGAAGTGACGCTGCAGCCAGTGCGGCGTTTCGATCTCGACGCAGCGATCATCTTTTCCGACATCCTGATCGTGCCGTATGCGCTCGGTGTGCCGCTCTGGTTCGAGGAAGGGGAAGGACCGCGGCTCGAGCCGGTGCATGATCGCCATTCCTTTCAGTTGCTTCATGAGGTGCTTGATCGGGCGGTCACGGGACGCGTGTATGAGGCGATCGCGGCGGTGCGGGCAGTGCTTCCGCCCGATACGACGTTGATCGGCTTCTGCGGGGCTCCCTGGACGGTGGCGACCTATCTCATTGCCGGGCGAGGGACGGAGGATCAGGCGCCGGCGAAGGATCTGATGCGGAGCGATGCAAAGCTTTTCGCAGAGATCATCGAGCGGCTTGCGGATGCAACAGCCGAACATCTCGTGGGGCAACTCGATGCGGGCGCGGACGTCGTGCAGATTTTCGATACCTGGGCGGGATCGCTCGATGCGGATTCGTTCTTGCGTTGGTGTGTAGAGCCGACCGTAAGGATCGTTTCGGCCGTCCGACGAAAGAAGCCCGGCGCGCGGGTGATCGTGTTTCCCAGAGGTGCGGGTCTTGATGGGATCGAGCGGCTGGTTGCGGCGTGCGGCGCGGATGCCGTTAGCCTCGATTCCCAGGTCGATCGTCGGCAGTCGCGGGCGCTATTGGGCGGTCGCTGTGCATTGCAGGGAAATCTCGATCCCGAAACGTTGCTGAGGGGCGGGGAGAAGCTGGATCGAGCGATCGATGAAATGCTCCGGGATTTTTCCGGCGTGCGTCACATCTTCAATCTCGGACACGGCATCCTGAAGGAAACGCCGATCGCGCATGTCGAGCGGATGATCGCGCGGGTCCGGCGGAGCGGGTGATGCTCTATCTCTGGGTGAAGGCGCTGCATGTCATTGCCGTGATCTCCTGGATGGCGGCGCTGCTCTATCTGCCGCGGCTCATGGTCTACCATTGCGAAGCCGAAACGGGATCGCGGCAATCGGAGACTTTCAAAATCATGGAGCGGCGGCTCCTGCGGTTCATCGCCACGCCGGCGATGGTCGCGGTGTGGCTGACGGGCCTCTGGATGATCTATGAGGCCGGGCTCCTCCGCGAGGGATGGCTGCACGGCAAGCTCGTGCTGGTGCTCGGGCTCAGCGCGGTGCACGGCCTAAATGCCAAGTGGGTCAAGGACTTCGCGGCGGATCGGAACCGACGACTACCGCGTTTTTACCGCCTCATGAACGAGGTGCCGACACTTCTCATGATCGGCATCGTTATCCTTGTCATTGTAAAGCCGTTTTGATTAGCGGGACTTGCGCCCGACTCAAGCGTTGCTTATGTTGAGTTACCTTCCCTAACGCAGGCGCACGCGCGCTCGTTTGCCGATCCGCCTCACGGATCGGCCGGTGCGCCGGACCGGGGCTCCAGGCTCCGCCATCCAGACCTGCGGTCTCATTCCCTAGTTTTATGCGGACGAGCCTTTGATTCGTCCGTCAAGGTGCAATTCCCATGCGGGAAATCAAACTACACGATCTGAAAGCCAAGACTCCGGCCGAACTCCTCGTGCTCGCCGAAGAGCACCAGGTCGAGAACGCAAGCACGATGCGCAAGCAGGAGCTCATGTTCGCGATCCTGAAGCAGATGGCCTCGAAAGAGGTCGACATCATCGGCGAGGGCGTCGTCGAGGTCCTGTCGGACGGCTTCGGCTTCCTGCGGTCGCCGGATGCGAATTATCTGGCCGGTCCCGACGACATCTATATCTCGCCGTCGCAGATTCGGCGGTTCTCGTTGCGCTCCGGCGATACGGTCGAGGGGCCGATCCGGAGCCCGAAGGACGGCGAGCGCTATTTCGCGCTGCTCAAGGTGAACTCGATCAACTTCGAGGACCCGGAGAAGGCGCGCCATAAGATCCACTTCGACAACCTGACGCCACTCTATCCCGACGAGCGGATCAAGATGGAGCTCGACGATCCGACGAAGAAGGATCTCTCGGCTCGCATCATCGACATCGTGGCGCCGCTCGGTAAAGGCCAGCGCGCGCTCGTGGTCGCCCCTCCCCGCACCGGTAAGACGGTGCTCTTGCAGAACATCGCCCATTCGATCACCGCAAATCATCCCGAGTGCTACCTGATCGTGCTGCTCATTGATGAGCGACCGGAAGAGGTCACGGACATGCAGCGCTCGGTGAAGGGCGAGGTGGTGTCCTCGACCTTCGACGAGCCGGCATCGCGTCACGTGCAGGTGGCGGAGATGGTGATCGAGAAGGCGAAGCGGCTCGTGGAGCACGGACGTGATGTAGTCATCTTGCTCGATTCAATCACGCGGCTCGGCCGCGCCTACAACACGGTGGTGCCAAGCTCGGGCAAGGTGCTGACGGGCGGCGTTGACGCCAACGCCCTGCAGCGGCCGAAACGGTTCTTCGGCGCCGCGCGCAACATCGAGGAAGGCGGATCGCTGACGATCATCGCGACGGCGCTGATCGATACCGGCAGCCGCATGGACGAAGTGATCTTCGAAGAGTTCAAGGGCACTGGCAACTCGGAGCTCATCCTCGATCGCAAGGTCGCGGACAAGCGCGTGTTCCCCGCGATCGACATCACGCGCTCGGGCACCCGGAAGGAGGAGCTCCTGGTGCCGCCGGATCAGCTGAAGAAGATGTACGTGCTCCGCCGCATCCTGAACCCGATGGGCACGATGGACGCGATCGAATTCCTGCTCGACAAGCTGCGGCAGACGAAATCGAACGCGGAGTTCTTCGAGTCGATGAATGCCTAGTGCGGAAGCACGCGACGAGTAAAGATCGCCGGGCCCAGCGCCCGACGATTTCGTTTCGGGCTAAGGCATAGAGGCGACTACTCGATTCGGGTCCGTGATGGGCCGCGAGCAGCTTTCTCCAATGCAGATAAAAGCGGCCCCTTCCTTGGGAGTGGCGGCAATCTTCTGGCGAGCGGGATGCGTGGGGGGAAGCGCGTTGGCCGCAGGGGCGCGGAGGACCGTGCGATCGAGGAAGGGGAGCCGGAGGGCCGCGGCGGCGAAGGCGTCGGCGCGCTCGCCGGTTACCACGACCTCCTTGTGACGAAGCCGCAGATCGAGGGCGTTCAGGAAGGCAGCGTGACCGAAGAGGTTCTCCGCGGCGATCGGCAGCACGGCATCGAACAGGCGATCCGCGCGTTCGCGATAATGGTCGTCGCCGGCAAGGAGAGCGAGCCGGATGAGGTTCTGCGCAATCAGGGCATGCGGGTTGGGGAGCGCGTCATCGCGCGTCATCGCGAGGCGGACAATCAGGCCCTCGGCGTCGTCGGCGGTGAGGAAATAGGTTCCAGTGTTTGGATCGGCGTGATGGCGTTCGAGGGTCGCGGTCCAGGCCGTCGCGCGTTCTAGGAATGTATTCATCCCGGTTGCCTGATGGAGGGCGATGGCGGCGCGGGTCATCGCGGCATGGTCGGAGGAGAGACCGGGGAAGATGAGGCGGCCGTCGCGGAAGCTGTGGCCGACGCGGTCGCCGCGGGTCATGTTGTCAGCGATGAAATGGAAGGCCCGCGTGGCGCGCTCGATCCATGCAGGTTCGTCGAGGAGCGCGCCGGCATTGGCAAGGGCCGCAATCATGAGGCCGTTCCAGTCGGCCAGGATCTTGTCGTCCAAGCCAGGACGGACACGGCCGGCGCGGGCTTCAAGGAGCTTTGCACGCAGCACCGCGAGCCGGTGCTCATCGTCATCGCTGCGCTGGGTGCGGCGCAGACGGTTCAGGATGTTATGCCCTTCGAAGTTGCCTTCCGCTGATACGTCGTAGTGGCTGGCGAACCAGGCGCCGTCCTCGGCGCCAAGCACGCGTTCGATCTCGCCGAGCGACCAGACATAATACTTTCCCTCTTCTCCCTCGGAGTCGGCGTCGAGGCTGGAGGCGAAGGCGCCGCCTTCCGTGGTCATCTCGCGCGCGAGCCAGCCGACCGTTTCCTCGGCGCGAGCGCGAAAGAGCGGATTGCCGGTGCGAGCGTGGGCGAGCGCCAGCAGCTCGAGCAGCTGCGCGTTGTCGTAAAGCATCTTCTCGAAGTGCGGGATGAGCCAGCGCTCGTCGACCGAATAGCGGGCATAGCCGCCGCCGAGGTGGTCGTAGACGCCGCCCTCGCTCATGCGCTCGAGCGATTGTTCGACGGTCTCGAAATAGCGGACGTCACCGGTGCGTTCGCCGGCGCGCCAGAGGAATTCGAGGATCGCGCATTGAGGAAATTTCGGCGCGCCGCGCAGGCCGCCGTGCACCGGGTCGAACAGATTGGCGAAACGCGGCGCGAGCTGGTCGAGCTCGGGGCGGCCAAGGCTCACGCGGCCGGTCGCTTGCCCGCGTTCGCCGAGGCGCGTCGAAATCGCGATGCGGTTGTTCTCGATCTTCACCGGCTCTTCGCGGAAGACGCGGGCGACCTCGCGGAGGACATCGACAAACGCGGGCCGGCCGTAGCGCGCCTCCTTCGGAAAGTAAGTGCCGCCCCAGAACGGCTCGCCCTTCGGCGTGAGGAACATCGTAAGCGGCCAGCCGCCCTGCTCGCCCAGGAGGTGCAGCGCGTTCATATAAATCTCGTCGATGTCCGGGCGCTCTTCGCGGTCGACTTTGATGTTGATGAAGAGCTCGTTCATGACTGCGGCGGTGGCTTCGTCCTCGAAGCTCTCGTGCGCCATGACATGACACCAGTGACAGGCGGCATAGCCGACGGAGAGGAGAATCGGTTTGTTCGTACGCGTTGCTTCGGCGAGCGCGTCCGGCCCCCACGGCCACCAGGCGACGGGGTTGTCCTTGTGCTGGAGGAGATAGGGACTGGTCTCGCGCGCGAGCCGGTTCTCGGGCATGGTCGTTTCCTTCTCGGGGCAAACTAACACGAGCGGTTCCGGTTCAGTGGAAATGGCGGCACGCGACGACACGATCTATGCGCTTTCAAGCGGGCGGTTGTCGGCGGCGATTGCGATCGTGCGTATCTCGGGGCCGCGGGCTCGATTCGGACTCGAAACGCTGATTGGCAAGGTACCGGAGCCGCGGCGGGCGGCGTACGCGCTGGTGCGTGATCCGAAGACGGACGAACTGATCGACGACGCGCTGGCGCTCTGGTTTCCCGGGCCGAAGAGCGAGACCGGCGAGGACACGGTGGAGCTTCACCTGCATGGCGGGCGGGCGATCGTCGCCGCAGTGTTTCGGGCGCTCGAGCACCTCGATGGCTTTCGGCCGGCGGTCGCGGGCGAGTTCACGCGCCGCGCGCTTTATCACGGGAAGCTCGACCTCGCGGCCGTCGAGGGTCTTGGCGATCTTGTGGCGGCGGAGACGGAAGCGCAGCGGCGGCAGGCGCTCGCGCAGTTTCGCGGCGCGCTGTCGGGCAAGGTCGAGGCGTGGCGCAAGCGGCTCGTCGCGGCGCTCGCCAATCTCGAAGCGGCGATCGATTTCGTGGACGAAGGTGACGTGCCGGAGGATCTGCTGACGCCGGCGGTGGCGTCGGCGAGGGAGCTCGCCGAAGAAATCCGGATGGCGCTGCTCGACGCGGAGCGGGGCGAACGGCTGCGCGAGGGCTTCGTCGTCGCGCTCGCCGGTCCTCCGAACGTCGGGAAGTCGACCCTCCTCAACCGCCTCGCACAACGGGATGTGGCGATCGTCACCGACATCCCCGGCACCACCCGCGACCCGATCGAGGTGGCGCTCGATCTTGGCGGCGTGCCGGTGGTGCTTGTCGACACCGCCGGCGTGCGGGAGACGAGCGACCGCGTGGAAGCAGAGGGCGTACGGCGGGCGCTCGAGCGGGCCGCGCATGCCGATCTTGTGCTGTGGCTCGTCGAGGCGGGCGATCCGAATCCGCCGCCCGCCCCGAGCGCGAGGCGAGTGCAGGCGGTGCGGACGAAGGCGGATCTTGTCGATTCGGGTACGCAACGACAGTTATCAGCGTCTGATTCAATTTGCATTTCAGCCGCTGAAAATACGGGGATCGATTCGCTTCTGAAATTTCTGACGGCGGAAGCCGAGGCACTGGCGGGCGAGCCCGCGGTGGTGACCCACGCGCGCCAGCGGCACGCGCTGACGGAAGCCGCTGAGCGGATCGAGGCCGGGATCGCCATCGGGCAGCCCGGAAAGGAAGAGCTTGTCGCGGAGGAATTGCGGCTCGCCGCGCGGGCGCTTGGCCGGGTAACCGGCCGGGTGGACGTCGAAGACGTGCTGGACCTTGTGTTCAGAAACTTCTGTATTGGTAAATGAAGTCTTAACGGCCATCCGGTTCTCCTCCTGTCAGCCGGTTCGGCGGCGTGACTCACGTGAAACACTCGGAAACCCAGTATTTGATTCGGTCGTTACGCCTGCGTTTCACGTGAAACGCACCCTGCCCGCCCCGCTTTTGACGGCGGGCCCGGCGCTCGGCTACAGGGGGCGCATCCGGAGCATCGCATGCGATTTGACGTGATCGTCGTCGGCGGAGGCCATGCCGGTTGTGAGGCGGCGGCCGCCGCCGCGCGGCTTGGCGCCAGGACCGCGCTCGTCACCCACCGTTTCACGACGGTGGGCGCGATGTCGTGCAATCCGGCGATCGGCGGACTCGGCAAGGGCCATCTCGTGCGCGAGGTCGACG
>Ga0180222_1002110_pt1 | contig 17248 bp, 16 predicted proteins | sample eDN5th37CKraftOP_FD_151336 | JGI IMG/M metagenome (GOLD analysis project Ga0180222, IMG submission 151336) | Enriched Organic Plus compost microbial communities from Emeryville, California, USA - eDNA 5th pass 37_C Kraft OP (version 2) (version 2) ... | reverse complement strand
CGATCTGACGCTGGAGGCCATCATCGGATTCGGTGACATGGCCGCCACGGCCGACACCGAGATGATGCGGGCCAAGGGCATCAGCGACTCGAAGTTCTCGCGCGCCAACGACCGTCGCAGGCTCGGGTTCCTCGAGGCCCAGGGTGGTGGCACCATCCTGCTGGCCCGCGGTGATCTCGCGCTCAAGATGGGTCTGCCGGTGCTCGCGGTCGTCGGTTACGCGCAGAGCTTCGCCGACGGTGTGCACACGTCCATCCCGGCTCCGGGACTCGGTGCCCTGGGCGCCGCCCGCGGCGGCAGGGAGTCGACGCTGGCACGGTCGCTGGCCCAGCTGGGCGTCGGTGCCGACGACATCGCGGTGATCTCCAAGCACGACACCTCGACGCTGGCCAACGACCCCAACGAGACCGAGCTGCACGAGCGGATCGCGGACTCGATGGGCCGGGCGCCGGGTAACCCGCTGTTCGTCGTCAGCCAGAAGACACTGACCGGTCACGCGAAGGGCGGCGCCGCGGTGTTCCAGATGATGGGCCTGTGCCAGATCCTGCGCGACGGGGTCATCCCGCCGAACCGCAGCCTGGATTGCGTCGACGACGAGCTGGCCACCTCGGGCCACTTCGTGTGGGTGCGTGAGCCCCTGGACCTGCGCGGCAAGTTCCCGCTCAAGGCCGGTCTGGTGACCAGCCTCGGGTTCGGGCACGTGTCGGGTCTGGTGGCGCTGGTGCATCCCGAGGCGTTCATCGCCGCGCTGGATCCGTCCGAGCGCGAGGACTACCGCACGCGGGCCGAGCAGCGCATGCTCGCCGGTCAGCGACGGCTGGTCAGCGCGATCGCCGGTGGGCGGCCGATGTACGAGAAGCCTGCCGACCGCCGGTTCGACCACGACGTGCCCGAGAAGCGCCAGGAGGCGGCCATGCTGCTCAGCACGGACGCGCGCCTCGGCGAGAACGATCAGTACGTCCTGTGATCGTGTCGAAGGGAGTGGAGTGACTCGGCGAGGACACCGTCGACTAGGTTCGCTTCTATGGCGATAGTCGGAGTCGGTATCGATCTGGTGTCCATCCCGGATTTCGCCGAGCAGGTCGACCGGCCGGGCACCGTGTTCGCCGAGACGTTCACGCCAGGTGAGCGCCGGGACGCCGCGGACAAGAGTTCGTCGGCGGCCCGGCACCTGGCGGCCCGGTGGGCCGCCAAGGAAGCCGTGATCAAGGCCTGGTCGAGCTCTCGGTTCTCCAAGCGGCCCGCCCTGCCGGAAGGGATCCACCGCGACATCGAGGTGGTGACCGACATGTGGGGCCGTCCGAAGGTGCGGTTGTCCGGTGAGATCGCCAAACACCTGGAGGACGTGACCATCCACGTGTCGCTCACGCACGAGGATCAGACCGCCGCCGCGGTCGCGATCATCGAAGAGCCCTAGGCGCACTCCGCCACCTCGCCACTAGGCTCACCGGTATGAGTGATGTGGTCGCGCGGGTCAAGCAGGTGTTGCCTTCGGTGCGGGCGGATCTTGAGGATCTGGTCCGCATCCAATCGGTGTGGGCCGATCCGGCCCGCCGCGGCGAGGTGACACGCAGCGCCGAGGCGGTCGCGAAGCTGCTGACCGATGCCGGGTTCGGCGACGTCCGCATCGTGAGCGAGGGCGGCGCGCCCGCGGTCATCGCGCACCACCCCGCGCCGCCAGGGGCGCCGACGGTGCTGCTGTACGCCCACCACGACGTGCAGCCGGAAGGTGACCCGGCGCAATGGGATTCACCGCCGTTCGAGCCGACCGAACGTGACGGCCGGCTCTACGGCAGGGGCACCGCCGACGACAAGGCAGGCATCGCAACGCATCTCGCGGCGGTGCGCGCCTTCGACGGCAAGCCGCCGGTCGGCGTGACGGTGTTCGTCGAAGGCGAGGAGGAGTCCGGTTCACCGTCGCTGGGCGCGCTGCTCGCGGCGCACCGCGACGCGCTGGCCGCCGATGTCATCATCATCGCCGACTCCGACAACTGGAGCACCGAACAACCCGCGCTCACGGTGTCGCTGCGCGGTCTGGCGGACTGCGTGGTGGAGGTGGCCACGCTCGACCACGGCCTGCATTCCGGCCTGTGGGGTGGCGTGGTTCCCGATGCGCTGAGCGTGTTGGTACGGCTGCTGGCGAGCCTGCACGACGACGAGGGCAACGTCGCGGTGGAAGGTCTGCACGAGGCCACCGCGGCCGACGTCGACCGCGGCGCGGACTGGGTCAGGCAGGAATCCGGTCTGCTCGACGGCGTGTCCGAGATCGGTTCGGGCTCAGTGGTGCAACGCATGTGGGCCAAGCCCGCCGTGACCGTCATCGGGATCGACACCACGCCCATCGGCAAGTCGTCGAACACCCTCATCCCGCGGGCGCGCGCCAAGATCAGCATGCGCGTGGCCCCCGGCGGCGATGCCCGCGCGCATCTGGAGGCCCTGACGCGTCACCTCGAGGCGAACACGCCGTGGGGCGCGAAGGTCACGGTCACACCCGGTGACATCGGGCAGCCCTACGCCATCGACGCGAGCGGGCCGGTGTACGACGCCGCCCGCGCGGCGTTCGGCAAGGCCTGGGGCCACGAACCCGTGGACATGGGGATGGGCGGGTCGATCCCGTTCATCGCGGAGTTCGCCGCGGCGTTCCCGGACGCGACGATCCTGGTGACCGGTGTGGAAGATCCGGGCACACAAGCCCACAGCATCAACGAGAGCCTGCACCTCGGGGTGTTCGAGAAGGCCGCGACCGCGGAGGCGTTGCTGCTCGACGCGCTCGGCCGCTGACGGACCGTGCTGGGCAGCGCTGCCTGGTTCGTGGCGGGCCTGCTCGCCCTGGCGTTCGGGTCAGAGGTGATGGTTCGCGGTGGTGCCCAGATGGCGTCGCGAATGGGTATCAGCCCCATCGTCGTCGGTATGACGGTGGTGTCTATCGGGACGAGTCTGCCCGAACTGGCCGTGGGCGTGACGGCGGCCACCGAGGGTAGCGGTGCGCTCGCGGTCGGCAACATCGCGGGCACCAACACCGTGAACCTGCTGTTCATCCTCGGGCTCAGTGCACTGTTGCGGCCCTTGGCGATTCAGCGGCGCACGTTGCGTCTCGATCTGCCCGTGATGGCAGTGGCAGCGGTGCTGTTCTGGGTGCTGTGCATCGACGGGACGCTGTCGCGCGTCGACGGCGTGATCCTGCTGTGTGCCGCGGTCGCCTACACCGTGGTGGTGGTGCGCTCGGCGCGGGTCGAGAGCCGGGACGTCGTCGACGAGTACGCGTACGCGTACCGAGGTGAGCCGGCAGGCGACGACGGCGCCGCAGAGCGTGAACCCGACATGCCCGACACGGGAAGCCTCGTACGGTATTTCGCGATGACGATCGTCGGTATCACCGTCGTGGTCGTCGGGGCCGATTGGCTCGTCGAGGGGGCTGTGGGTATCGCACGCGAATTCGGGGTCTCCGACGCGCTGATCGGGCTCACGATCGTCGCGATCGGCACGTCGGCTCCCGAACTGGTGACGACGATCGTCTCCACGGTGCGCGGCGAGCGCGACATCGCGATCGGAAACCTGTTGGGCAGCAGCGTCTACAACATCGTGCTGATCCTGGGCGCCACGTGCCTGGTGCCTGCGGACGGGTTGCCGCTCAACTCGAGCCTGGTGTGGATCGACATCCCCGTCATGGTCGTCGCGACCCTGTTGCTGATCCCGGTCTTCTTCTCGGGGCGCCGCGTCCATCGCGCCGAGGGCGGCGCGATGGTGGTGGCCTACCTGGCGTACCTGACCTTCCTGCTGTTCACACAGACCTGAAGGTCACGCGGTCAGACCGACAGGTCGCGGCGCAGTTTGGCGACGTGGCCGGTGGCGCGCACGTTGTACTGCGCGACGGCGATCTTGCCGTCCTCGTCGACCAGGAACGTGGACCGGATGACGCCCTGAACGGTCTTGCCGTACATGGTCTTTTCTCCGTACGCCCCCCAGGCCGTCAGCACCGACCTGTCGGGGTCGGACAGCAGCGGGAAGGTCAGACCCTCCTTGTCGCGGAACTTGGCCAACTTCTCGGGCTTGTCGGGGGAGATCCCGACGACGTCGAGGCCCGCGTCGTTGAGTTCGGCGAGGTTGTCGCGGAAGTCGCAGGCCTGCTTGGTGCACCCCGGGGTGGATGCCGCCGGGTAGAAGTACACGATGACCTTTCGGCCCCGGTAATCGGAGAGACTGACAGTGTTGCCGTCGGCATCCGGCAGACTGAACGCGGGTGCGGTGTCACCTGCCTGTAGACGGGGTGTTGGCGGCATGCACAAGATCCCTTCTCGTCGGGCGGTACCGATCGAACGGTGCCGGCTGATCTAGGGTAGTGCGGCAGGGCACCACGACACGGACCGGCTTAGAGGAGCAAACAGTGGCGAACCGCGATCCGGAGACCATCAAGCGCGAGATCGACGAGGCCCGCGATCGGCTGGCGTTGACTGTCGACTCGCTGGCCGAGCGTGCCAACCCGCAACGGGTCGCCGACGACATCAGGGCCGCAGTCGTGGGGTTCATCAGGAAGCCCGCGGTGACGGCGTCACTCGCGGGCGTGGGCGCGATCGTCGTGATCGTGGTCGTGCGCCGGATCAAGCGGCACTGATCCGCCTCGACCCGCCTCGCAACGTGTTAGCCCGCCGGTTTCACCGGCGGGCTCTTTCACTGTGTGGACCGGTGAATGCGCAGGCGGGTCAGCGCCGCCGGCCGGTTCGCAGCCAGCCGGCCAGCGAGAAACTGGGAGGATTGGCGACACGTCCGAGGCGGCTGCAGCTGTAGACCATGATCGGCTGATCGGCAGCAACGAACTGCGAGGTGGGCGACGCCGCGGGTATCGGGTTACCTGCCGTGGTCATCAGCTAATACCTCGAATCCTGGCGTGATCGCCGCGTGTGAAGTTGGACGTTATAAGTCAGCTAACTTAAGAATAACAGCATGTCTGCGGTCTGACCAGGCTATGTCCCGAATCTCGGAACCGGATAGTAACTTTCGTAAGCGTCAGTAATTATACAAAAGTGCACGTGACCTCGGTGTTTGATCTTGATAACAGCACATTTTCAGTGCTGGTGACGTGGTATGACGGAGGAAATCGGCACCGCAAATGGGCAAAGGGTACGGAATCCGTGGCGGGATCGCCGCAGGGGGTCGTGTTGATCTTGAACTTGTCTCGAACCCGGGTGTCCAGCGAACACGCCGAGTTCGCCGACGTCGTGGAACGGTCGAGTGTGTAACGGTTGCCGGTGAAGCGTGTTCGCAGGCGTGATGGGGGTCGCGACGTTTGCTGGACGTCGACGTCTGCTCGGCGATTGACGGCACCGACCGCACTGCCCGGCGAGGTGCGCCGCATCGGCAAAGCTGTTTTTCGGTGGTGCGCAGCGGTTTTCCGATTGTGCCGGGCGAACCGCTGCCGGTGCGGGGGTCGGCGACCGGCCCGCGGGTGATCGGCTGTTATCGCTCGAACGGTTGCTACTGCCAGTCTGTGTAGCTAAGGTCGAAGGCGGGTCCGGTGCGGGGAGCGGATCGACAATTCAAGCGCAGTTGCAACACGGATGAATCGTGTGATCAGGGGGAACGTGTCGTGCAGCAAATTTTCCTCGGATTTGCCGCAGACATCATGCCGCTTCCCGCGGTCGAATTGACGCCGGCGTTTGCCGGCGCGGCGTCGCCGCGGCCCGACGGCGCGTCCCTCAGCACGGGTCGGGAGGTCCTATGGCACATGTGAGCGACGAAACCCTGGGCGATCTGCGGCGGGAGCTCGACCGCTTCAAGAGCGAGCAGTACCGCGACAGCGGCTACGCCGCGGCGCATCTGGCGGGCGCGGTCGAGATGCTCCTGGAAGAGGCCGAGCAGAGCGTCTCCGACCGATATCGCGTCGGCTGAGGGACGTCAGCGCACGCGGTGGACCGAAAGGTCGGGACTCACAAGAGCAGGACGAAAGCAAAAGGGCGGGCACTCGGCCCGCCCTTTCGCGATATGTGGTGCGCCGTCAGGGTTTCGAACCCCGGACCCGCTGATTAAGAGTCAGCTGCTCTACCAACTGAGCTAACGGCGCGCGGTGAAGACAATAACAGGACATCTGCCCAAGCGTGAAATCCGCAGGCCAGAGCATGTGCGAGCGCTCACGGCGGATGGGTGCGAAGTTGCCATTAAACTTGTGCGAAGAACTGGTTCGGCACAGCCGTATGCAAGGGGTGGAGCGTGATGGGGCAGGTAACGACGGTGATCCGTCCGCGCCGGAGTTTGTTCCGGTCGGCGGTTGTCGCCATGGTGCCCGCATTGCTGTTCGGTCTCATGGCCTGCGGTAAGGACGAACAGGACGGTCCGGCGCCCGTGATCGCCGACAAGGGCACGCCTTTCGGTGACCTCCTGGTGCCGCGGGTCAACGCCTCGGTGACCGACGGCGCGGTGGGGGTGACCGTCGAGTCGCCCGTGACCGTCACCGCCGAGAACGGAGTTCTGGGCGGCGTCAGCATGACCGACGAGAGCGGCTCGCCCGTCGCGGGCACACTCAGCCCCGACGGGCTGACGTGGTCGACCACCGACCCGCTGGACTACAACGAGCAGTACACACTCGTCGCGCAATCACTCGGACTGGGCGGTGTGACCAACCGCCGCATCCAGTTCGAGACGCACTCGCCGCAGAACCTGACGATGCCGTACGTGCTGCCCAACAACGGCGAGGTCGTCGGGGTGGGCCAGCCGATCGCGATCCGGTTCGACGAGAACATCTCCGACCGGGTGGCCGCGCAGCGTGCCATCACGGTCAAGACCACGCCGCCGGTCGAGGGCGCCTTCTACTGGCTCAACAACCGCGAGGTGCGGTGGCGGCCCGCGGAGTACTGGAAGCCCGGCACCACGGTCGACGTACAGGTGAACACCTACGGCGTCGAACTCGGCGACGGCCTCTACGGGCAGGACAACGTCGAAACCCATTTCAAGATCGGTGACGAGGTCATCGCGGTCGCCGACGACAACACCAAGACGCTCACGGTGCGCCGCAACGGCGAGGTCGTCAAGACCATGCCGATCTCGATGGGCAAGAACAGCACGCCGACCAACAACGGCGTCTACATCATCGGCGACCGCTACGAACACCTCGTGATGGATTCGTCCACCTACGGCGTTCCGGTCAACTCCCCGAACGGATACCGCACCGAGGTCGACTACGCCACGCAGATGTCCTACAGCGGCATCTACGTCCACGGCGCGCCGTGGTCGGTGGGCAGCCAGGGCTACAGCAACGTCAGCCACGGGTGCCTCAACGTCAGCACCGCCAACGCACGCTGGTTCTACGAGAACACCAAGCGCGGCGACATCGTCGAGGTGCGCAACACCGTCGGCTCGCTGCTTCCCGGCACCGACGGTCTGGGGGACTGGAACATCCCGTGGGAGCAGTGGCGCGCGGGCAACGCCAGCATCTGAGCGCTATCGCACCGCGCGGTCCAGCGTGGCCAGTGACTCGGCGATGAACTGCTCGGGAAACGGTGGCATGCCGCCGATCTGATCGGCGAAACTCTGCGGCGTGTCCGTCCAGTCGTAGGTCAGCGTGACCGCGGTGGCGTCCCCGTCGGGTTGAAGGTCGTAGCGCCAGAACCAACCGCCGGGCGAGTGGTTGCCCGCGTCGTCGAGCAGGCCCGGCTCCCATGCGATGGTGCGGTCCTCGTCGTACTCGGTGACCCGGTTGTGCATGACGTAGTGGCCGCCTGCCTGTTCGAGGAACATGTTGATCGCGAAGATCTGGCCGGTGTCCGTGATGGGCTGCGGGTCGATCGCGTCGCGTACCCAGTCGCCCGGTTCGGTGTCCTTGTGACGGGCCGGGTCGGCCAGCACGCGGAACACGTCCTGCGGTGCGGCGTGGATCCTGCGGGTGACGACGTAACGCTTCGTGGTGCTCATGCCTGAACCTTCTCCCCGTAGAGGCGGGCGATGTCGGGACTGTCGAGCCAGCCCGAGTATGTGGGGTGCTTCGGCCAGCCCTGAGGCGAGTCCTGCCACTGCTCCTGGCGGCCGTAGGGCAGCAGGTCGATGAGCGCGAAGGTGTGGCTCAGTTGTTCGGTGCCACGGCCGTTGGTGTGCCACGTCCGGTACACCTTGTCTTTCTTGGGGTCGCTGTCCGGATCGCCCGCGGGATCGGGCACCCGCAGGAACACGTTGACCGCGAACCCCTCGGCGGGGGCGGCGTCGACGTCGGCGCCGAACGAACTCTCCGACGACGAGTACCACTCCATCATGTTGCCGACCTTGGCGCGGTACCGCAGCGCTTCGTCGATGGGGCCGTTGGTGACGACGACGAACCGGGCGTCGTAGTTGTCGAGGAAATCCAGCCGTGTGAACTGCGACGTGTATCCCGTGCATCCACCGCACTGCCATTCGGCACCGTCGGTCCACATGTGGTGATAGGTGATGAGTTGCGACCGGCCGGCGAAGATGTCGGCGAGCCGTACGGGTCCGTCGGCGCCGACGAGCGTGTACTCGGGCAGCTCAACCATGGGCAGGCGCCTGCGCGCCGCGGCGATCGCGTCGAGTTCTCTGGTGGCGGCCTTCTCGCGCCTGCGCAGGTCGCCGAGCGCGGCGCGCCAGGTCTCGAGGTCGACCACCGGAGGTATCGCTGTCGTCATCGGATCTCCTATGTGTCTGAAGTGGTTCGTGTCGGCTTCCGTTTCGACATCCACGGACTCTGTACAGACCCACCTCGCGTCCAGAACTCATCGCGTTCGGTACTGTCCTCCGAAACGAAGGGTGACCTAAAACACGCACTCAGAAACGAGCACGGAAGTAGGTAGACAAGAATGAGCAGCCAACCACCCGATGCGGCCGGCCTGCGTCTCCTCGTCGTCGGTGCCTCGTCGGGCATCGGACACGCCGTCGCGGAAAGTGCCGCCAAGCGTGGCATCGATGTCGCGGTGGCGGCGCGGCGTATCGAATTGCTCAAGACCCTCGCCGACAGTATCGGGGGACATGCGTTCGAACTCGACGTCGAGGACCCCGCGGCGATCACGCGGGTGGTCAACGAGGCTGCCGACGCCCTCGGCGGTCTCGATGCCGTGGTGTTCACCAGCACGGTGATCCCGTTCGCCTACATCGAGGACACCGACGTCGCCTCCTGGCTGCACGCGTTCAACGTCAACACGCTGGGCGCCAACAACGTGCTGCGCGCCGCGGTGCCCAGGCTGGCCGACAACGGCGTGGTGCTCATCGCGTCGAGCCACGACGTGGGCCGTCCGCGAGCGGGTGTGGCCGCCTACAGCGCGAGCAAGGCCGCACTCGACGAGATCCTGCATTCGTGGCGCAGCGAGCATCCGGAGTTGTCGGTCATCCGGGTCGGTGTGGGCCCCACCGAGGACACCGAGATCCTGCGTGGTGCCGATCGCGACCTGCTCGACCAGTTGCTCAAGCTGTGGGTGGAACAAGGGGCGCTGCCTGCGCGGATGTCGGCGCTCGGCGATGTCGCCAACACCCTGGTGTCGCTGGTCGTGACGGCATTCGAGAATCCGACCGTGGTTCCCGAGGTGGTGCAGCTGTCGCCGCGTATCCGTCGGCGGCAGGGGCGGGAGCCCGCCGAATAGTCCGTTACGTGATCCGCTGCGGCGCAGCGGGTTTCACGCCTGGGCTGCGGGTGCCACCGTCGGTTCGGTGGGGGCAGGCTCTGGGGCAGGGGGTTTCGTCGGCCACCAACTGAGCTTGCCGATCAGCACGGCCGCGGCGGGCACCGTGATGGTGCGCACCAGGAACGTGTCCAGCAGCAGGCCGACGCCGATGATGAAACCGATCTGCACGGCGGCCAGCAGGCTGCTGAACGTCAGGCCGAACATCGATGCCGCGAAGATGAGTCCTGCCGATGTGATGACGCCGCCGGTGGCGCCGATGGTGCGGATCACGGCCGTGCGCATACCGTGTGCCGCCTCGTCGCGTATTCGGGAGATCAACAGCAGGTTGTAATCGGCCCCGACGGCGACGAGCACCAGAAACGCCATGCCGGGAACGGTCCAGACGATCTCCTTGCCCAGGATGAACTGGAAGAAGATCACACCGATGCCCAGTGCCGACATGTACGAAAGGACCACGGACAACACGAGATAGATCGGCGCGATGATCGACCGCAACAGCGCGGCGAGGATCAGGAACACCACGATCAGGGTGACGGTGATGATGAATCGGAGGTCGCCGTCGTAGTAGTTGCGCATCTCGTTCTGGATCGACGAGAAACCGACCAGTGAGATCTTGGCGTCCGCCAAAGACGTGTTGGGACGGGCGCTTTCGGCCGTCTTCACGATGTCCTTGACCTGGTCCATGGCCGCGGTGCCGAACGGGTCGAGGGCCGTCTGCACCAGATACCGGACCGAGCGGCCGTCGGGTGAGACGAAAAGCGCTGCGGCCTTGTTGAATTCCTCTTGGGTGAGGATCTGTGGCGGGATGTAGAAGCCGGACATCTGCGGATCCGACGCGTCGCGCTTCATCGCGAGCAGGAACTGTGAGGCCTGGTCGAGGCCTTGGCCCATGTTCCTGGTCTGGTCGACGAGCAGCTGCACGCCCTGTGCGAGCTGATGGCTGGAATCGGCGAGCAGGTTGACGCCCTGTTCCAACTGGTCGAGCTGTCGCTTGACGCTGCTCGCGTCTTCGAGCCCCAGTTCCCGAGCGGCCGCCGTGGCCTCCTTGATGCTCTGCTGCAGACCGGAGACCGCCTCGTCGAGGGTCTCGTCACCTTCGGTGGACTCCAGCTGGCGTCCGAGTTCGGCGAACTTGTCGAGGTTTCCGTTGTCCTTGGCCTCGACGATGCGCTGCAGATCCGACCGCGACGCCGCGCACGCCGGGTCGAGGTTGCACTCCGGGCTGACGTTGAGGGCGCGCACCATGGGCGCGGACCAGTCGTACACGTCGGTGATGCGTGCGAGGTTGACGCCCATCGCGCGGCCCAGCGAGCGCATGTTGGCCACCAGTTCGGCGCTCTGATCGATCTGGTCGAGGGTCTTCTCGCCGCCGTACTTGGTCTCCATGTCCGCCAGCGCGCCGGCCAGTGGCCGCACCGTCACGAGCGCGTTGGTCACCTGCGTGCTGATCTGGCCCAGGACGTCGGCGAGCTTGTGCGCGCCTCCGCTCAACGTGGAGAGGTTCGCGTCGTTGGCGTCGATCAGGGTGGACGCGTCATTGAGCTTGCCGCCCACCTCGCCGGCCTGCCAGGTCGCCCTGGCCTCCTGGAGCATCTCGCCCGTGGGACGGGTGACGCCGCGGACCATCTCGATGTCGGGCAGTTGGCTCACGCGCTGGGCCATCTGCTCCATGTCGGCCAGAGCCTTGGGGCTGCGCAGATCGTGCGGAGACTGGATCAGGATGAACTGCTGGACGGTGCTGCTCACCGGGAAGTGCTTGTCGAGCGCCGCGTAACCCATGTTGCTGTGCGCATCGTCGGGCAGGTTCTTGCGGTCGTCGTAGTTGAAGTTCACCAGCATTGCGCAGCCGGCCAGCGCGAGCAGGACGGTGAGGCTGGCGACCAGGTGGATGACGGGCTTGCGCACGATGTGCACGCCGGAGCGCCGCCAGATCCGGCCGGTGAGGTCCTTGCGGGGTTTGACCCAGCCGCGGCGGCCCGCGAGCACGACCATCGCGGGCAGCAGGGTCACCGATGCGACGAACCCGAAGCCGATGGTGACCGACAGCGCGGGGCCGACCGTCGAGAAGACGCCGAGGTCGGTGAACGCCAGCCCCATGAAGGTGATGGCGACCGTGCCCGCCGAACCGGCGATCACCTTGCCGATCGAGTCGAGCGCCTCGACGACGGCGTCGTCGGAACTGAGCCCCGAACGTACGCACTCGTGGTAGCGACTGAACAGGAAGATGGCGTAGTCGGTGCCCGCGCCCATCATCATCGCGGTCATCAGCATCAGGGTCTGCGGGCCCAGACCGATCAGATGGATCGCACCCAGACCGGCCACGGACTGCTCGGCCACCACGAGGGCCATCCCGATCATCAGGAGGGGGAGCAGCATCGCGACGAGGTTGCGGTAGACGATGATCAAGATCATCAGCACGATCAGCACGGTGGCGATCTCGATGACGTGCTGATCGCGTTCGCCGATCTTGACGACGTCTTCGAACGTCGCGGCCGGACCGATCACCTCGGCCGAAAGCGAGGTGTTGGCCGTCGAGGACTTGACCGTGTCGACGATCTGCCGGTAGGCGTTCTGTCCCTCCGCGGTGCCCATGGTTCCGGCCGCGCTGATCGGCAACTGCCACGCCTTGTTGTCCTCACTGGTCATCACCTGACGCAGTTCGGGGATGGTCACGAAGTCCTGTGTCGACAACACGTATTCGGTGTCGGCCCGTAGCTTGTCGACCAGCGCGCGATAGGTTTCCTCGTCGGCCGGCGTCAACCCGTTCTCGTTGCTGAGGATGGCGATCGCGACATTTCCGCCGCCTGTTTCGTTGAATGCCTCCTGCATGGCATTGCCGGCGGCGAACACCTCGGAATCGGCGGGCAGAAAGCCGGGGGGATTACGTTCGGCGACTGCGGGCAGCGAAGGGACAGCCGCCAGCAACACACCCGCGACCGCCAACCAGGAGGCGATGACTACGAGGGGATGGCGAACTATGAATCTCCCAAGACCGGAGAATCCTACCCGCGACAACCAATTTCGCGGCACGAAGCGCCGGAACATCCCCGTCATGCTACACGGATTGCGACCTTCTCAACTGCGTCAACGTTTTGCGGGGTTTGTGGGAAGCGCCCGTCCCTTATAGCGTGCTGTTGTCCGGGCGGGCACCTCGGGGATCCCACGCCTGCCGAGCAATCCGGGATGACGATGAAATTTGTAGTGGCGATCCACGGCACCCGTGGCGACATCGAACCGAGCGCAACCGTGGCCACCGAGCTCTGTCGCCGCGGCCACGAGGTGCGGATGGCGGTGCCGCCCAACCTCGTTCCGTTCGTGGAACGTATCGGGTTGTCTGCGGAATCCTACGGCGTGGATTCTCAACAGCAATTGGATGCCGACACGTTCCGCGATTTCTGGAAAATCCGCAATCCGGTCAAAGCGATCCGCGAGGGCCGGGAATACATGGTGGGCGGATGGGCCGAGATGAGTGCCACCGTGGCCGCATTGGCCGATGGCGCCGACGTGCTGTTGACCGGCACCACGTATCAAGAAGTCGTTGCCAATGTCGCCGAGAGTGAACAGATTCCGCTGGCAGCGCTGCATTACTTCCCGCACCGGGCCAATAGCCAGATTCTTCCGATCCGGCTACCCGGGCGAATCGTCGAGCCGATGTGGGCGGTGGCGGAGTGGGGTTACTGGCAGATCCTGAAAAGCGCGGAGGACGCTCAGCGACGTGAATTGGGGCTTGCGCCCGCCAGATCCAGCTCGGTTAACCGGATCGTCTCGAGTGGCACATTGGAGATCCAGGCGTACGACGAGGTGTTCTTTCCCGGCCTGCGGCAAGAGTGGCGAGGAACACGTCCTTTTGTCGGGGCGCTGACGCTGGAACTTCCCACCGATACCGACGACGACGTGACAGCTTGGGCCGCAAGTGGAAAGCCGCCGATCTATTTCGGGTTCGGCAGCATGCCGGTGCAATCTCCCGCCGACGCTGTGACGATGATCTCGTCTGTGTGCACCCGGCTCGGGGAGCGCGCCCTGATCAGTTCCGGCGCGTGGAACCTCGACGCGATACCCGAGAGCGATCACGTCAAGGTGGTCGGCGCGGTGAACCACGCCAAGATCTTCCCGCTGTGCCGCGCGGTCGTGCACCACGGTGGTGCCGGTACCACCGCGGCGGGCCTGCGGGCCGCCAGGCCGACGCTGATCCTCTGGGTCGGCGCGGACCAGCCGGTCTGGGCGGCGGCTGTGAAACGGTTGCAAGCCGGTACCGCAGAACGGTTTTCGAAGGTCACCCCCGACTCGCTTCTGGCGGGCCTGCAGACGGTGCTGACGCCGCGGGCCGCGCTTCGGGCACGGCAGATCGCCGACGAGATGACGACGCCGGCGGACAGTGTCAGGATGACGGCCGACCTCCTCGAGGCGGCGGCGCGCCCGATGCCGGCGTGAATGTTGTTGTGAACCAAGATCGATCATGAGCCGGCAAATTCCGCGGTGCACCGGCGAACGGGTCGTGGTGCCTGGCTAGACTGCATCAATGTTTACGCGCTCGTTGAAGTGGATCACGCGCGGTGGCTGGATCGCCGATATGCCAAGCCGATTCCCGCCCGCACCGCACAAAGACCGGATAGAAGCCATCCTGGCTGCCAACCACGAACAACTGGGCCCCCAGGCCCTCGCGCCCGAATACGACATGCCGGAAGCCAAATTCACTCCGCGCGACGTCAGTTCGCCCCCGTTCCAGGGTGACCTCTACGCGTGGCTGGTCATGCAACGGAAGCCCCAGACCGTGGTCGAGTTCGGGTCGGGATTCGGGGTGTCGGGCATGTATTTCGGTGTGGGCATCGAGTCGAACGGCACCGGACACCTGTACAGCTTCGAGATCAACGATTCATGGGCGGCCGTCGCCGAGCGGTCCATCGCGCAACTGACGCAGCGTTTCACGTTGACGCGTGGGGCATTTGAGGAACATGTGACGGAGGTTCCGGGATCCATCGACATCGCGTTCGTCGACGGAATCCACACCTACGACTTCGTCATGCAGCAGTGGGAGATCCTGAAGCCGCTGATGTCGCCTGGCGGCCTGGTCTTGTTCGACGACATCACATACGGCCAGGGCATGCACGAGGCGTGGCTGGAGATCGGCCGTTCGGACGACGTCGTGGGTGCGGTCGAGTTCCGCCGCAACAACCGACTCGGACTTGCCGAGTGCCGGTAGCGACCCCTCAGCGGGGGAGCTGTGAGAACACGAACATCTGCTGGTTCTCCCAGCTCTCTTCGTGGGTGACCGCGTAGCCGCGTGCGGTGAACTCCGACCGCAGCTGATCGCCGGTGTAGCTGTTCATCCAGCCGTGCTGCAGGCGTACGGCCTTCTCTCGCAGTGCCCGCAGGGAATGCGCGTCATCACGCGCACACGCGTACGAGACCACACACTTCGGGAAGCGTTCGGCGAGCCAGTCGACAAGTGCAGGCAGATCCTGAATGTATTCGAGAACCCCCATGAACACCGCGACGTCGTAGGTGCCCGGGGCGAAGTCCGGTAGCGGGCGGTCATTGAGATCGGCGACGATGGTTCCCGGCCCGCGATCGACGATGTCGGACGGCACGTAGGTGCACGACGGGTCGAGATGGCGTTCCAGCACCCGTTTGGCAGCGCCGAATTCGATGACCCGGCTGCCGTCCGGAATGAGTTCGGCCGCCCGCTGCGTGCGGCTCTCCCATGACGAGTAAATGTTGCGAGGTTCGGCCCATCGCCGGTAATCGGTCTTCTGACGCAGGGCGCCAAGCGCTCTCAACATTTGCTAAAACTCCTCGAGCATGTGAAATTTCGACGTCGTCGAATCGGTGCGCCGCAATCGGGGCGACCCGGATCGGGGCCGCCCACCACACCTGTTGTTTTCCGGGAGGCTAGCATCGACGCGACAAACGCGTCTTTTCGTGGGCCGACCGGATACCACCAGTATGACCGAAGATGGCCGCAGGCCACGTGGCGGGGTACCGTTGGATCCTTCATCGGCCCGCCCATCTGCGAGTGCGACGGACGGCGCGCACCTTTTCGATGAACAATTCAAGCCGAACGCCAGAGAGTTTTCATGAGCCTGAACCGGGCAACCGACAATCGTGCGACCGCCGCCACTGTGCGTCCCTTGGTGGGTTATCTGGGGTGGCATGGTCGGGGCAATCTGGGTGATGACGCGATTTATGACGCGGTGTGTGCGCAGTTGCCGGGCGCGGGGTTTGTGGATCTTCCGGTGTTGCCGGGGGAGCGGTTGCGTGCGGTGGTGTCGGGTCGTAACCGGTTGTTGCGGCGCAGCGCGCAGGTGATCGGCGGCGGAACCCTCTTGGGCACACGCTATTTCCGTCCGCTCGTGGCCCGCGGCCTGAAGCTGACCGCAACGCGCGGCAGCTACGCCATCGGCGCAGGGGTCGAGGACCCGGCGTACCCGCGAACGCAGAATGCGTCGGGGCCTGATGAGTTGCGGCGCTGGATTCCGTTGTTGTCGCGGTTTCGGGTGGTCTCGGTGCGGGGGCCGCGGAGTGCGCAGTTGCTGGCGGATGCGGGTCTTGAGGTGACGGTGGCCGGTGATCCGGCGTTGTTGTTGGATCGTCCGCAGGTGGTGCCGCAGGACGGTGTGATCGGGTTGAACCTCGGGTTCGGTGACGACTTGTGGGGCCATGACCCCGCTGGTGTGGCTGATGTGATTTCTGGGGCGGTGCGGGAGCTTTCGGCGCGTGGGTTCCGGTTTGTGGGGATCTTGATGAACGGTGCGGATCGTCGGTGGACCGAGCAGGCGTTGGCGGGTACGGGGGCTCGGATCGTGGCGCCGGTCGATGCGGCGGGGGCGGCTGCGGAGCTTGCTGGTTGTTCGGCGGTGATCGTGAGCCGTTTGCATGCGGGGATTTTGGCGGCGTTGTCGCAGACGCCGGTGATCTCGTTGGAGTATCAGCCGAAGTGCCGTGATTTCGCGTTGTCGATCGATGATGAGCGGTCGTTGTTGCGTACCGATGCGTTGAGTGTGTCTGCCGTGGTGGAGCGGGTTTTGGCGACGCTGGACGATGCCGCGGCGATCCGGGAGAAGACCCGCGCGGCCGTGGACGTGCTGCGCGCGCGACTCGACGCCCAGTACGACGTCTTGCGAGCCGAACTTCTACCACACGCGTCATGACCACATCACGCCGACCGGTCGAGGGCGCGGCCACTGTGCGTCCCTTGGTGGGTTATCTGGGGTGGCATGGTCGGGGCAATCTGGGTGATGACGCGATTTATGACGCGGTGTGTGCGCAGTTGCCGGGCGCGGGGTTCGTGGATCTTCCGGTGTTGCCGGGGGAGCGGTTGCGTGCGGTGGTGTCGGGTCGTAACCGGTTGTTGCGGCGCAGCGCGCAGGTGATCGGCGGCGGAACCCTGATCGGTAGGCGCCATTGGCGGCGCGTGGCCGGCCACGGCCTGAAACTGACAGGTACACACGGCAGTTACGCCATCGGCGTCGGCGTGGAAGACCCCGTCTTCGAAGGACGCCGCAGCGGCTCGGGGCCTGATGAGTTGCGGCGCTGGATTCCGTTGTTGTCGCGGTTTCGGGTGGTCTCGGTGCGGGGGCCGCGGAGTGCGCAGTTGCTGGCGGATGCGGGTCTTGAGGTGACGGTGGCCGGTGATC
>Ga0180222_1002108_pt1 | contig 17279 bp, 10 predicted proteins | sample eDN5th37CKraftOP_FD_151336 | JGI IMG/M metagenome (GOLD analysis project Ga0180222, IMG submission 151336) | Enriched Organic Plus compost microbial communities from Emeryville, California, USA - eDNA 5th pass 37_C Kraft OP (version 2) (version 2) ... | reverse complement strand
CGGGCGTGGCGGACACGGCGGAATATGCGATGCGCGCGATGGCGGCACTCACCCAGTCGCGCTACCTGTTCCTCACCGACGACAGCGGCGTGGGCAATCCGCATGCCCCGCCGGCGGTGGACTGCTATCTGGTGACTCGCCTCGACGCGCTGCTGCGCCGGGTGCTGGACAGCCAGATCAGCGGCCGCCGGATCGAGCCCGAGCAGGGCGAGGTCATCCGCGCGGTGGGTGACTATAATGCCGGGCGCTGCGTGCTGCCGCGGGATTTCGCGCAGGGCTAGAGGCCGTCAGTTTCAGATAGAACCACCATGTGCTCCTGCGAAAGCAGGAGCCTAGGGCGGTCATGCACTACTCATGCGCCCTGGGCTCCTGCTTTCGCAGGAGCACTGACTCCATTTGATTCGGACAGTCTCTAGGTTGCGGTCGAGGTTGAATGAGATGCCGGAGCCACGCCATGTCCTTCCGCACGATGATCGCCCTGTCCGGAAGCATCGCCATTGCGTCGCTGGCGGTGGCCAATGATCAGCCAGCCGACCCGGTGGTCCAGCCAGGCGTGATCTCGACCGCCGGATCGTGCGGGCGGCTTCGGCGGGACCGATCTCTACGTCGCCAGCGTTGATCCGCGCAACGGGCGGTTCGGCACGCCGCGCAATCTCGGTCCGACCGTCAACGGGCCGGAAGAAGATTTCGATCCCGCGCTGTCGCCGGACGGCGATATGATCATATTCAGCTCCGGCACGATGTCGGACGCTGCGGCCGAGGTCCGCCTCTATGCCGCGACCCGCTCGGATGATGGCTGGGGACCACGCACCGCGCTGGACATCGGCTGCTCCGACTTCGTGATCGGCGCGGCATTCGATCGACGCGATCCCGGCCGGCTCTATTATGTCGCCAATTGCCCGGGCGGACCGGGCCGCATGGATATTCACAGCGCGGTTCTGCCAGCCGGCGAAGGCTCATCTTCCCCGGCAGCCCCTTGACGAGAGGGCAAAGCGCTTTCCAGACTCGCGCGTACGCGTAAGGAAAGCTAGCGGAACCCCATGCAGCTCGTCATCGTCGAATCGCCGGCCAAGGCCAAGACCATCGAAAAATATCTCGGCGGGGACTATCGCGTCCTCGCATCCTACGGCCATGTCCGCGACCTGCCGCCCAAGGACGGCTCGGTGAACCCGGACGAGGGCTTCGCCATGGCCTGGGAGAATTATGGCGACAAGGCCAAGCAATTGAAGGCCATCACCGATGAGGCGAAGAAAGCCGACCGACTGATCCTGGCCACCGACCCCGATCGCGAAGGCGAGGCGATCAGCTGGCATGTGCAGGAAGTGCTGCGCGCCAGAAAGGCGCTGCCCAAGGATGTCGAGCGGGTGACGTTCAATGCCATCACCAAGGCGACGATCACCGAGGCGATGAAGCATCCACGCGCGCTGGATGACGATCTGATCGACGCCTATCGGGCGCGGCGGGCGCTGGACTATCTGGTCGGCTTCACCCTCTCGCCGGTGCTCTGGCGCAAGCTGCCGGGCGCCAAATCGGCGGGCCGCGTGCAATCGGTGGCGTTGCGGCTGATCGTGGATCGCGAGCGCGAGATCGAAGCGTTCGTTCCGCAGGATTACTGGTCCGTCATGGCGGAGCTGGAGCAGGGCGGGCAGGGCTTCGAGGCGCGGCTGGTGCGCTGGCGGGGCGAGAAGCTGGAGCGGCTCTCGATCGGCAAGGAAGGCGATGCGCTCGCCGCCAAGGCCGATGTGGAGGCAGGGCGCTTCACCGTCTCCTCGGTGGAGACCAAGCCCGCGACGCGCAATCCGCCGCCGCCCTTCACCACCTCCACCCTGCAGCAGGAAGCGGCGCGCAAGCTCGGCCTCTCGGCCAGCGAGACGATGCGCATCGCCCAGCAGCTCTATGAGGACGGCGCGATCACCTATATGCGCACCGACGGCGTGCAGATGGATGGCAGCGCCATCTCCGCGGCGCGCAACGCGATCGCGCAGCGCTATGACGGCGGCTATCTGCCGGACAAGCCGCGTCACTACCAGACCAAGGCCAAGAATGCGCAGGAGGCCCATGAAGCCATCCGGCCGACCGATTTCTCGCGCGATCATGTGGGCTCGGGCGTGCACGCCAGGCTCTACGAGCTCATCTTCAAGCGCGCGCTGGCGAGCCAGATGGCCTCGGCGCGGCTGGAGCGCACGGTTGTCGAGCTGACCGACGGGACCGGCCAGCACATGCTGCGCGCGACCGGGCAGGTCGTGCTGTTCCCCGGCTTCCTTGCGCTCTACGAAGAGGGGCGCGATGATGCGGAGGACGAGGACGGCAAGCTGCTGCCCGCGCTGAAGGCTGGCGACCAGCCGGCCAAGAAGGGCGTGCGGGCCGACAAGCACACCACCCAGCCGCCGCCGCGCTACAGCGAAGCCTCGCTGGTCAAGCGGCTGGAGGAACTGGGCATCGGCCGGCCTTCGACCTATGCCTCGACCATCCAGACGCTCAAGGACCGCGACTATGTGCGCGTCGAGAAGCACCGCTTCTTCGCCGAGGAGAGCGGGCGGCTGGTGACGGCGTTCCTGGAGCGCTTCTTCGAGCGCTATGTCTCCTATGATTTCACCGCTGAGCTGGAGGAGGAGCTGGACGACATCTCCGGTGGCCGGGCGCAGTGGCAGGCGGTGCTGGAAGCCTTCTGGCGCGACTTCAAGCCCAAGACCGCCGAGGTGATGGAGCAGAAGCCCAGCGAGATCACGGCGGCGCTGGACGCGTTCCTCGCGCCCATGCTGTTCCCCGACAAGGGCGACGGATCGGACCCGCGACTCTGTCCGCTCTGCCACAGCGGGCGGCTTTCCCTTCGGGGGGGGCGGTTCGGTGCCTTCATCGCCTGCTCCAACTATCCCGAGTGCAAATATACCCGCAAGTTCGGCCAGCCGGGCGGCAATGGCGAGGCGGATGCGGGACCCGAGGCGCTGGGCGTCCATCCCGAGACGGGCGAGCCGATCAGCCGCAAGTCCGGGCGCTTTGGTCCCTATATCGAGATGGGTTCGGGCAAGGAGGCCAAGCGCGCCTCCATCCCCAGGGATCTGCCGAACGGAGAGCTGACGCTGGATTGGGCGGTCAGGCTGCTCTCGCTGCCGCGCGCGATCGGCGACCATCCCGAGACGGGCAAGCCGATCACCGCCAGCATCGGCCGGTTCGGGCCCTATCTCGCGCATGACGGCAAATATGCGCGGCTCGGCTCGACCGCGGAAGTGTTCGAGACCGGCATGAACGCGGCCGTCGCCAAGCTGGCGGACGCCGCCAATCGCGGCGGGGCGCGCAAGGCGGCCGAGCCGCTCAAGGTGCTGGGCGCGCATCCGCGCACCGAGGCTGAGATCCGGCTGATGGCTGGCCGCTACGGGCCTTATGTGACGGATGGGACGACCAATGCGACGCTGCCCAAGACGATCGAGCCGGACGCGCTGACGCTGGAGGAGGCCGCGCAGCTCATCGATGCGCGGGCGGCAGCGGCGCCGGCCAAGGGGCGCAAGGGCAAGGCGAAGCCGGCGCCGCGCTCCGGCGCAAAGAAGGCGGGCGGTGCGAAGGCAGCCAAGCCGGCGAAAGCCAAGGCGACGAAGGCCAAGGCATAGCGCGAATCGGCATTCGGAGAGTTGGTGTGAGGAACTGCTCCCCCTCCCGCTGGCGGGAGGGTTGGGCGTAGGCCTGATCGAACGATGACAGCTTCTCGGCAAGGCAACTCCTGAGCTTGCACCGCGCGCCCATTTGGCGCAGCCTGCGCGGAAACAGGGAAGGTGCTCACATGCGGTGGATCGGTTGGCTCGTCGGCCTGCTGGCGGCGATCATGGCGGTGCAGGCCCAGGCGCAGGTGCCCAAGGAGCAGCTCGAGCAGCCGCCCGCGGACGCGCGGCATTTCATCATCAGCTCGACCGGCGGCAAGCATGGCGACAGCTGGATGTGGACCGCGCCGGATGGCCGGCTGATAGGCCGGGAGAGCATGATCCTGCGCGGCCAGGTCTGGGAAGAGGACAGCAGTGCGACCTTTGGCGCGGACGGCCGGCTGGTCGCCATGACCGTCCGCGGCGTCAAGCCGGAAGGCGACGCCGCTGAAACCTTCACGATCACTAATGGCGTGCCGCGCTGGACGAGCCCGGTGGACCATGGCGAGGCGCCGGCCGGCAGCACGGCCTATTATAATAATCTCGGCGGGCCGATCGCGCTGACCGCGGCGTTCGTCGATCGCCTGTTGGCGGCGCCTGACCGCACGCTCGACCTGCTGCCCGGCGGCCGGGCTCATGCCGAACGCCTGACCGCGCTGGAGGTGGGATCGGGTCCGGGCCGCAAGACCGTGACTGCCTGGGCCATCACCGGACTCAGCACCACGCCGGTGCCGGTCTGGGCCGATGAGCAGGGCCATTTCTTCGGCCTGAGCTTCTTCATCAGCTGGCTGCCCGAGGGCTATGAGGGCGACCGCGCGCGCCTCGACGAAGCACAGACGAACGCGCTCGCCGCGCAGATGCCGGCACTGGCGCGCCGGCTGGCGGCCATGCCGACCAGCCCCGTCGCCTTCACTCATATCCGGCTCTACGATGCCGACGCGCAGCGCTTCCTGGCCGATCAGACGGTCGTCGTCTCGGGCGAGACGATCGCGGCGGTCGGCGCGGCGGATTCGGTGACGGTGCCGCAAGGCGCGCAGATCGTCGACGGACGGGGCATGACGCTGGTGCCGGGCCTGTGGGATGCGCACATGCATGTGGGCGACGACTATACCGGCATCCAGGAACTCTCGCTCGGCGTCACCTCGGTGCGCGATCCCGGCAATGACGACAGCAAGACGATCGACCGGCGCGAGCGGGCGGCGCGCGGCGAACTGCTCATGCCCAATGTCTATCCCTCCTCGCTGATCGATGGGCGTGGGCCCAACACGGCGCAGGTCGCCAATGTCGCGACCAGCGAGGCCGAAGCGATCGAATGGGTGCGCAAGGCGAAGGAGAAGGGCTTCAACGGCGTCAAATTCTACGGAACGATGAACCCGGCCTGGCTGCCGGCCGCGATCGCGGAAGCGCACCGGCTGGGGCTGCACGTCCACGGCCATGTCCCGCAGGGCATGCGGCCGCTCGACGCGATCCATGCCGGCTATGACGAAATCACCCACATCAACTGGGTGATGATGCAGGCCATGCCGGACAGCGTCATCGCGGCGAGCAACGGAATCGCCCGGTTCGAAGGGCCGGGCCGCTACGCCAAGGATGTCGACCTCGACGGCCCCGCCATCTCGGAAATGATCATGGCGATGGCAGCCGGTCACATCGCCAACGATCCGACCGCCGTGACGTTCGAGGCGCTATATGTGCCCGATCCGGGCGAATTGGCGGCCGCCTATGTGCCCTTTGCGGGCACCATGCCGGTGAGTGTCGAGCGCAGCCTCAAGACCGGCGGCTTCGCTGTGCCCGAGGGCCTCACGCGCGCGGACTATCGGGCGAGCTTCGCCAAGATGCTGGCGCTGGTGAAGAAGATGCACGACGCCGATATTCCCATCGTCGCGGGCACGGACGGCTCGGGCATCGAGCTGATCCGTGAGCTGGAGCTCTATGTCGAGGCCGGCCTGACGCCGGCGCAAGCGCTTGCCACCGCGACCATCCAGCCGGCCCGCCTGCTCGGGGTGGAGAGCCGGACGGGATCGATCGCGGTCGGGAAGGCCGCCGATCTCTTCCTCGTGGACGGCGATCCGTCGGCCTCCATCGGCGCGCTGCGGCAGACGAGGCTGGTCATGCTGGGCGGCCGGATGATGGACGCGGATGCCCTGCGCGCGGCCGCGGGCTTCTCGGGCCGGCCGAAATGATATGGGACAGGCATCGCCGAGTGACCGCAGGACGCGATAAAAAGACACTCTGTCCCGCCCCCTAGGAGATTTTTGGTGCAGCGCAACCGGCTCTCGGTTTACACGCCGAGCGCCTTTGTCGCGTAATCCTGCCGCTTGGCAGCTCAGATCAGGATATTGAATGACTCGAATTCTCACGCATCTGGAGCGACTCGAAGCCGAGAGCATCCACATCATGCGGGAGGTCGTCGCCGAAGCGGACAAGCCGGTGATGCTCTATTCCGTCGGCAAGGACTCGGCAGTGATGCTGCATCTCGCCCGCAAGGCCTTCCATCCTTCGCCGCCGCCCTTTCCGCTGCTCCATGTCGACACGACGTGGAAGTTCAAGGCGATGTACGAGCTGCGCGACCGGATGGCGCAGGAGAGCGGCATGGAGCTGCTCGTCTACCAGAATCCGGAGGCCAAGGCGCGCGGGATCAATCCCTTCGACCATGGCCCGCTGCATACGGACATGTGGAAGACGGAAGGGCTGAAGCAGGCACTCAACCTGCATGGCTTCGACGTCGCCTTCGGCGGCGCGCGGCGCGACGAGGAGAAGAGCCGCGCCAAGGAGCGCATCTTCTCCTTCCGCACCGCCAGCCACGGCTGGGACCCCAAGAACCAGCGCCCGGAGCTGTGGAACCTCTACAATGCGCGCAAGGCCAAGGGCGAGAGCATCCGCGTCTTCCCGATCAGCAACTGGACCGAGCTGGACATCTGGCAATATATCCAGCTCGAGCGGGTGCCGATCGTGCCGCTCTATTTCTCCGCGCCGCGCCCGACCGTGGAGCGCGACGGGCTGCTCATCATGGTCGACGACGATCGCTTCCCGCTGCGGCCCGGCGAGGAGCCGGTGATGCGCTCCATCCGCTTCCGCACGCTTGGCTGCTATCCGCTGACCGGGGCGGTGGAGAGCGAGGCGGCGACTCTCTCCGAAGTCATCCAGGAAATGCTGCTCACCACCACCAGCGAGCGGCAGGGCCGGGTGATCGACAAGGATGGCGGCGACGCCAGCATGGAGAAGAAGAAGCAGGAGGGATATTTCTGATGGGCAAGCAACCCTCTCCCTTCAAGCCGTTCGCCCTGAGCGCCTGCCTTGGACAGGCAGTCGAAGAGGGCTGTTCTTTTCTTGAAGAAGGACAGGGCTTCGACAAGCTCAGCCCGAACGGAGTCCTTTGAGATGACGGGTATGGATACACCGATCTACAAGACCGATGCCCTCATCGCGCAGGACATCGACGCCTATCTCGCCCGGCACCAGCACAAGAGCCTGCTGCGCTTCATCACCTGCGGCAGCGTGGACGACGGCAAGTCCACGCTGATCGGCCGGCTGCTCTATGATTCGAAGATGATCTTCGAGGACCAGCTCGCGGCGCTGGAGGCGGACAGCAGGCGCGTCGGCACGCAGGGGCAGGAGATCGACTTCGCGCTGCTGGTCGACGGTCTCGCCGCCGAGCGCGAGCAGGGCATCACCATCGACGTCGCCTATCGCTTCTTCACCACCGAGAAGCGCAAGTTCATCGTCGCCGACACGCCCGGCCACGAGCAATATACGCGCAACATGGTGACGGGCGCTTCCACGGCGGACCTCGCCGTCATCCTGATCGACGCGCGCAAGGGCGTGCTGACGCAGACGCGGCGGCACAGCTATCTCGCTCACCTCATCGGCATCCGCAACATCGTGCTCGCCGTCAACAAGATGGACCTGGTGGACTATAGCCGGGAGATTTTCGACACGATCGTGGCCGAATATGCGGACTTCGCCGCCAGCATCGGCATCGATCGCTATGTCGCCATGCCGATCTCGGGGTTCAAGGGCGACAATATCACCGGGCCGTCGCCCAACACGCCCTGGTATGAGGGACCCTCGCTGATCGAGCATCTGGAGACGGTCGAGGTCGACAACAGTGCCGATCAGGTCAAGCCGTTCCGGCTGCCCGTCCAGTGGGTGAACCGGCCCAATCTCGATTTCCGTGGCTTCTCGGGGCAGATCGCGAGCGGAACCGTCAAGCCGGGCGACGCGATCCGCGTGCTGCCCTCGGGCAAGACCAGCACAGTGAGCCGCATCGTGACGCTGGACGGCGACCTGGACGAGGCGGTGACGGGCCAGTCGGTCACGCTCTGCCTCGCCGACGAGATCGACTGCTCGCGCGGCAATGTCATCGCGGCGGCGGATGCTCCGCCCGAGACGGCGGACCAGTTCGAGGCGACGCTGGTCTGGATGTCCGACGACGCGCTGATCCCCGGCCGCGCCTATTGGCTGAAGCTCGGCACGCAGATGGTCTCGGCGACCGTCCATGCGCCCAAATATGAGATCAACGTCAACACGATGGAGCATCTGGCGGCCAAGACGCTGGACTTGAATGCCATCGGTGTGGCGGAGATCGCCACCGACAAGCCGATCGTGTTCGAGCCCTATGCGGACAATCGCGCGCTGGGCGGCTTCATCCTGATCGACAAGCTCAGCAACGCCACCGTGGCGGCGGGCATGCTGCATTTCTCGCTGCGGCGGGCGCAGAATGTCCACTGGCAGGCAGTCGACATCACGCGCGACATGCACGCCGGGCTCAAGAACCAGAAGGCGGCGGTGCTGTGGTTCACGGGCCTCTCCGGCTCGGGTAAGTCGACCATCGCCAATCTGGTCGAGAAGAAGCTGCACCGGATGAACCGGCATACCTTCCTGCTCGACGGCGACAATGTGCGCCACGGCCTCAACAAGGATCTGGGCTTCACCGAGGCCGACCGCATCGAGAATATCCGCCGCGTGGGCGAGGTCGCCAGGCTGATGACCGATGCGGGGCTCATCGTCATCACTGCCTTCATCTCGCCGTTCCGGGCGGAGCGCGAGATGGTGCGGGCGATGGTGCCGGAGGGCGAGTTCATCGAGATCTTCATCGACACGCCGCTGGCCGAGGCCGAGAAGCGCGACGTGAAGGGCCTCTACAGGAAGGCCCGCAGCGGCGAGCTCAAGAACTTCACCGGCATCGACAGCCCCTACGAGGCGCCGGACGCGCCGGAAGTGCGAGTCGACACCACGGTCATGACGCCCGAGCAGGCGGCCGACGCGATCATCGAAAGGCTGCTGGGATGGCACTGACCGACGCGGGGCTCGCCGCGCATCTGGCCGAAGTGGCGGGCAGGCTGCTGCTGGACGTGCGCGCCTCCGGCCTGTTCGAGGGCAAGGCGCTCGGCAAGGCGGGCGACCAGACCGCCAATGCCTTCCTCTGCCACGCGATCCGCGCGCAGCGGCCGGAGGACGGGCTGCTCTCCGAAGAGGCCAAGGATACGCCCGAGCGCCTTGAGAAGTCCCGCGTCTGGATCATCGACCCGGTCGACGGCACCCGGGAATATGGCGAGGCGCGGGCGGACTGGGCAGTGCATGTGGCGCTCGCAATCGATGGCGCGCCGGTGCTGGGCGCGGTCGGCCTGCCGGGGCTCGATCTGGTGATCCGTTCCGACATGCCGCACGACGTACCGCCCGCGCCCGAGCGGTTGCGCATGGTCGTGAGCCGCACCCGGCCCGCGGCCGAAGCCGTGGCCGTCGCCGATGCGCTGGGCGCCGACCTGGTGCCGATGGGCTCGGCCGGCGCCAAGGCCATGGCGGTGATCCGCGGCGAGGCGGACATCTATCTGCATTCCGGCGGGCAATATGAGTGGGACAGCTGCGCCCCGGTCGCGGTGGCGCTGGCGCATGGCCTGCATTGCTCGCGGATCAACGGCTCGCCGTTGGTCTACAATCGGCAGGACGTCTACATGCCGGACCTGCTGATCTGCCGGCGGGAGCATGCTGCGCCTGTGCTGGAGCTGGTGGCGGGGCTCCAGCAGTAGAGACATCAGTGCTCCTGCTTTCGCAGAAGCACTCGTCCTTGTTTACCGCCCCTTCCACACCGGCGCGCGTTTCTCGATGAAGGCGGCCATGCCCTCGGCCTTGTCCTGCGTGGAGGCGAGGAGCTGGAACAGGCGGCGCTCGCTCACCAGCCCGTTGGCGAGGCTGGTCTCGAAGGCGAGATTGACCAGCTCCTTGTTCACCATGGCGGCGAGCGGCGGCAGGGCGGCGATGGCCTGCGCGGTCCTGAGCGCCTCGTCGAGCAGATCGGCGGCGGGGACGACGCGGGCGACGAGGCCGGCGCGCTCGGCTTCGGCTGCGTCCATGCGACGGCCAGTGAGGCACATCTCCATGGCCTTGGCCTTGCCGATGGCGCGGGTGAGGCGCTGCGAGCCGCCCATGCCGGGCGCGACGCCCAGTGTGATCTCGGGCTGGCCGAACTTCGCGGTGTCGGCGGCGATGATGAAATCGGCCATCATGGCAAGCTCGCACCCGCCACCGAGGGCAAAACCGGCGACCGCCGCGATCCAGGGCTTGCGCGTGGCGCACACGCGCGTCGACCATTCGGAATAGAGATCGGCCAGATACATGTCCGCGCCGGACTTGTCCGCCATCTCCTTGATATCCGCGCCGGCGGCGAAGGCCTTCTCGCTGCCGGTGACGACCAGGCAGCGCTGACTTTCATCGGCGTCATAGGCGGCGAGCGCGGCAGTGAGATCGGCGAGCACCTGGCTGTTGAGCGCGTTGAGCGCCTGCGGCCGGTTGAGCGTCACCAGCGTCACCGCGCCGCGCTGCTCCACCAGGATCGTCTCATAGCTCATGATTCATGCTCCCTCATGCCGTGCCTGTGCGCGGGGCAGGGCACAACAGGCCCATCTACTTTCAGCTCTGCCCGCGCGGCGCAGCCTCTAGCACAGAGGGCGCTCAGTAGCGATCCGGCACCTTGCCCTGATTGTCCCAGCTGGCGCTGTCCGCGGGATAGGGCAGCATGGTGGCGGTCCATTGCGCATGAGCCGCCTTCATGGCCTCGAACCGATCCTTTTCATGCGCGGCGCGATTGGCGCGCTCATGCTCGTCCTGCGCCAGATCGAACAGATATTCATGGCCGGCGAGGCGCAGATATTTCCAGCTGCCATCGCGATGCGCGGCCTGGTCATTGGCCTTGTACATCCAGAAGAGCTTGCGCGGCACGCTGGCGCCGCCGGTGAGCTGGGGCAGGATGCTCCGGCCATCCGTCGGCGCGTCGAACCCGGCCGGCGCGCCGGCGATCTCGATGAAGGTCGGCATCCAGTCCATGGAGATGGCCACCTGATCGCTGCGGCTGCCCGGCGCGATGCGGCCGGGCCAGCGCGCCAGCAGCGGCACGCGGATGCCGCCTTCCAGCAATTCGCCCTTCATGCCGGTGAGCGGCCAGACATTGGAGAAGCGCTCGCCGCCATTGTCGCTGGTGAAGACGACCAGCGTATCGTCGACCCGGCCCGCATCGGCGATGGCCTGCAGCACCTTGCCGACATTCATGTCCAGCGCGGTCAGCATCTTCTGGAAGGTGGCGATGCTGCCGCCGTCATTGTGCATGATGCTGCTGAGCCCCTGGGCGATGGCCGCATCCTCCGGGCCTTCCCAGGGCCAGTGCGGCGCGGTGAAGTGCAGGCTGAGGAACAAGGGCTGCCCGTCGCGCGCTGCCTCGCGGATCTCGCGCACGGCGCGGTCGCCCAGCTCATCGGTCAGATAGCCATGCCGGGCGAGCAGCCTGTCCCCATCGGTGAGACCCACCGCCGGATCGTACGGCTGGACGAAATAGTCCTTGCCGCCCGAGTAAATGCCGAAGAAACGCTCATAGCCGCTCCTGAGCGGACCGAAGCGCGGCGCGTCGCCCATATGCCACTTGCCGACCAGCACGGTGCGATAGCCGAGCCGGCGCAGATAGCCCGGCATGGTCGGCACGGCGGGATCGAGGCCGATGGTCGCGCTGGCGCGCCCGAGCGGCTCCTCCTGGCCGATGCGGAAGCGATTCTGATAGCGGCCGGTGATGAGCCCGACACGCGTGGCGGTGCATACGCAGCTATTGGCATAGGCCTGGGTGAAGAGGATGCCCTCATGGCCGATCCGGTCGATATTGGGCGTGTCATAGACGCGGCCATAGCTGCCGAGATCGCCATAACCCATGTCGTCGGCCATGACGTAGATGATGTTGGGTTTGCGGACGGGCGGCGCGCCGAACAGATCTGGAGCGCCCAGCACGGCACTCGCGCCGAGGGCGCCGCCCAGCATGGCGCGTCGCGATATGGTCATGATGGCATCCTCCCCGATGGTTGTCGAATAATGTGAATATGGATTCATATCCTGCCCGTCAATCGTCAAGGGAGGCCCGCTGTGGCGCGGCATGTCCGGACCGGATAGATGGATGCCATGACCGCCACATTCGCCGTCGACCTGCCCGAGCCGCAGCAGCCACGCAGCCTCGCGACCCAGCGCGCATTCATCACAGCGGGACGCGCGATCCTGCGGGAGATGCCCTGGGAAGCGGCGTCGATCGCGCAGATCGCGCGACGGGCGGAGCGGTCGGTCGGCGCCTTCTACCAGCGTTTCGGCAGCAAGGCGGATTTCCTGACCGTGCTGCTCGGGGAGTGGCTGGCGGACAGCCAGGCGCGGGTGACGGCGCCGATGCCGGGCGAGACGGCGCTGGCGGTGATCGACGCGCAGCTTGCCGGCCTGTTCGAGACGATCCGCACCAACCGCTATCTGTGGCGCGCGGCGCTGCAGCGGGCAATGGACGATCCGGCGAGCTGGGAACCGTTCCGCGCGCTGGGCGCCGCGCGGCGGCGGGTCCTGGCCGAGCAGATCGGCGCGCGGCGCGGGCGTCCGCTCGACGCGGCGGAATGCCATCGGCTCGATCTTGCCGGGCAGGTGTTCAACAGCGTGCTCAACAATGCGCTGCTCAACGATCCGGGGCCGCTGCGCATCGACCAGCCCGAATTTCTGCCGACGTTGCGGGATATCTTCCTGACGGTGGCGGCGCTGGAACTGGGGTGAGGGGGCCAAGATATCCCCAAGCGCCCGTTCGCCCTGAGCTTGCCGAAGGGCTGTTCTTCTTCTCTAATTACCTTGAAAAAAGAAATGGGCCGCCACAGCGACCCATTCCCATTGCCTCCCTGTCCCTGGGCGATCTCAGTATCTGTCGCGTCTGTTGCCGAGCCGACGGCCCCACAGGAGGCCAAGGGCGCCCATTCCGAACAGCAACGCCACAGGCGGCGCCGGCACGTCGGTCGGTGCCTTTGGCGACGGTTTATGCAGCGGAGTCCACAGCGGACCGGCCATCGCGCCGGTCGGAGCGATCGCGAGGAACAATGCACCCGCGATGACGGCCATCGATCTGGAACGTGACACCTTAGCCTCCCGCAGCGCCTGAGTCGCGCTCGCACGGAGCGTTAACAGATGCTTAGGCAAATTTCGCCCCGCAACTTGATGATGGCTGTGCCGCCTGTCTCCATTTGACACAAGCGGCGGGAAAGGCGGATGCCGGCTCATTCCGCGGCGACGGTCTCGGCCATGTCCGTGAGCGGAATCTCCAGCCGGTCGATCATCTCGCGCGGGCACACTTGCCAGAAAAGGTGGCGGCTGTGCTCCCAGCCATGCAGTATGGCGCTTGCCCAGGCGCTGTCCGTCCGCGCGACATGCTCCTCGATCAGCCTCTTGAGCAGCTCTTCCCAATGCGCCCCGGCGAGGCGCTGCCAGACGATGCTCTCGGGATTGGCGCGCGCGGCGAAGCTGCGGCTCTCATCATAGATGAAGGCCATGCCGCCGGTCATGCCCGCGCCGAAATTGGCGCCGACCTGGCCGAGGATCACGGCGGTGCCGCCGGTCATATATTCGCAGCCATTGGCGCCGCAGCCCTCCACCACGACATCCGCGCCGGAATTGCGCACCGCGAAGCGCTCGCCCGCCTGGCCGGCCGCGAACAGCTTGCCGGCCGTGGCGCCGTAGAGCACGGTGTTGCCGACGATGGTGTTCTCCTGGCTGGCGAGACTGCTCGACACCATCGGCCGCACCGCGATGATGCCGCCCGACAGGCCCTTGCCGACATAGTCGTTGGCGTCGCCGAACACTTCCAGCGTGATGCCCTTGCAGAGGAACGCGCCGAGCGATTGCCCCGCCGTGCCGCGCAGGCGGACATGGACATGGCCGTCGGCGAGGGCCGACATGCCGAACTTCTGCGTCACCATCGCCGAGAAGCGCGTGCCCACGGCGCGATGCGTGTTGCGCACCGTGTAGGTGAGCTGCATCTTCTCGCCGCGCTCGAACACGGCGCGCGCGTCCGCGATCATCTGCGCGTCCAGGCTGTCCGGCACCTCGTTGCGGAAGGTCGGGATGCTGAAGCGGCGCATCTCGTCGGGAGCGTCCACCTTGGCGAGGATGGGATTGAGGTCGAGATCGTCGAGATGCTCGGCGCCGCGACTCACCTGCTTGAGGAACTCGGTGCGGCCGATCACTTCGTTGAGGCTGCGGCAGCCCAGCCGCGCCAGGATCTCGCGCACTTCCTCGGCGATGAAGGTCATGAGGTTGATGACCTTCTCCGGCGTGCCCGTGAACTTGGCGCGTAGCCGCTCGTCCTGCACGCAGACGCCCACCGGGCAGGTGTTGGAGTGGCACTGGCGCACCATGATGCAGCCCATGGCGACGAGGCTCAGCGTGCCGATGCCGAACTCCTCGGCGCCCAGGATGGCAGCGATGACGATATCCCGCCCGGTCTTGAGGCCGCCGTCCGTACGCAGCTTCACGCGATGGCGCAGGCCGTTGAGCGTCAGCACCTGATTGGCTTCCGCCAGCCCCATTTCCCAGGGGAGCCCGGCGAACTTGATGCTGGTGAAGGGCGAGGCGCCAGTGCCGCCGACATTGCCCGAGACGAGGATCACGTCCGCATGCGCCTTGGCGACGCCGGCCGCCACCGTGCCGATGCCGGCCTGGGCGACCAGCTTGACGCAGACGCGCGCGCGCGGGTTGATCTGCTTCAGGTCATAGATGAGCTGCGCCAGATCCTCGATCGAATAGATGTCATGGTGCGGCGGCGGCGAGATGAGTGTCACGCCGGGCGTCGAGTGGCGCAGCCTGGCGATGAACTCGGTCACCTTGAAACCGGGGAGCTGGCCGCCCTCGCCGGGCTTGGCGCCCTGCGCGACCTTGATCTCGATCTCCTCGCAGGCGCCCAGATATTCGGCATGGACGCCGAAGCGGCCGGAGGCGATCTGCTTGATGCTCGAATTGGCGTTGTCGCCATTCTCATAGGGCTTGAAGCGGGCGCGGTCCTCGCCGCCTTCGCCGGAGACGGCCTTCGCGCCGATGCGGTTCATGGCGATGGCCAGCGTCTCATGCGCCTCGGGTGACAAGGCGCCCAGCGACATGCCCGGCGTCACGAAGCGCTTGCGGATCTCGGTGATCGCCTCGACCTCGTCGATCGGGATCGCGCTGTCCGGATAGACGAACTCCAGCAGGTCGCGCAGATAGACCGGCGGCAACTCCTGCACGCCGCGCGAGAATTGCAGGTAGCTCGAATAGCTGTCCGTCGCGACGGCGGTCTGCAGCAGGTGCATCAGCTGCGCCGTATAGGCATGGGTGTCGCCGCCCGCGCGCTGGCGGTAGAAGCCGCCCACCGGCAGATGGGCCACCGCCTTGCCATAAGCCGCCCTGTGCCGGTCGCGCGCATTGAGTTGCAGCGAGGCATAGCCCTCGCCGGAGATCTTGGAGGGCATGGACGGGAACAGGTCGTTGACGATCGCGCGGCTGAGGCCGACCGCCTCGAAATTATAGCCGCCGCGATAGGAGGAGATGACCGCGATGCCCATCTTGCTCATGATCTTGAGCAGGCCCTCGTTCACGGCCTTGCGGTAATTTTCGAGGCAGGTCGCCAGCGTGCGGTCGCCGAACAGGCCGCGCGCATGGCGGTCGACGATGCAGGCCTCGGCGAGATAGGCGTTGGCCGTGGTCGCGCCCACGCCGATCAGCACCGCGAAATAATGCGGGTCCAGGCACTCGGCGGTGCGCACGTTGATCGAGGAGTAGGAGCGCAGGCCCTTGCGCACCAGATGGGTGTGCACGGCGGCGGCGGCCAGCACCATGGCGATGCCGATCCGCTCCGGCCCCACATTCTCGTCCGAGAGGAACAGCTCGGTCTGCCCGGCGCGCACGGCGATCTCCGCCTCGTCGCGGATGCGGCCGATCGCCGCCCGCAGCGCATTCTCGCCGCCATCGACCGGGAAGGTGCAGTCGATCTCGGCGACCACCTTGCCGAAATAGCGCTTGAGCCGCGACCAATCCTCGCAGAGCAGGACGGGGGAATCGAGCACCAGCACGTCGCTGTTCTGCGCATCCTCCTCCAGGATGTTGGCGAGGTTGGAGAAGCGCGTCTTGAGGCTCATCACATGCCGCTCACGCAGGGAGTCGATCGGCGGATTGGTGACCTGGCTGAAATTCTGCCGGAAGAAATGGCTGATCGTGCGCGGCTTGTCGGTGATGACGGCGAGCGGCGCGTCGTCGCCCATCGAGCCGACCGCTTCCTTGCCGTCCTCGACCATCGGGGCGAGGATCAGCTCCATATCCTCCATGGTGAGGTTGGCGGCGATCTGGCGGCGGGTCAGCTCCGCGCGGTCCCAGTCCGGCCGCGCGCCCTCCGCGGGCGGTGGCAGGTCCGCCGCGGTGCGGAAGCCCTTCACATAGTCGGCATAGGGCCGTTCGGACGCGATGCGGTCCTTGATCGCGCGATCGTCGAACAGCCGGCCGGCATCCAGGTCGACCGCGATCATCTGGCCGGGGCCGAGCCGGCCCTTCCGCACCACCGAGGTCTCCGGCACGACTACCATGCCGGTCTCCGATCCCACGATCAGCAGATCATCGTCGGTGAGCGTGTAGCGCAGCGGACGCAGTGCGTTGCGGTCCATGCCCGCGACCGCCCAGCGGCCGTCGGTCATGGCAAGGGCGGCGGGGCCGTCCCACGGCTCCATCACCGAGGCCAGATATTCGTACATCTGCTGATGGGCCTCGGGCACGTCCTCGTCATGCTGCCAGGCCTCGGGCACCAGCATCAGCTTGGCGGTCGGCGCATCCCGGCCGGCGCGGCACAGCGTCTCGAACACCGCGTCGAGCGCGGCGGTGTCCGATGCGCCGGCCGGGATCACCGGCTTGATGTCGCCCGATTGCTCGCCGAAAGCGAGGGCGGCCATCTTGATCTCATGGCTCCGCATCCAGTTCTTGTTGCCGCGGATCGTGTTGATCTCGCCATTATGGGCAAGGCTGCGGAAGGGCTGGGCCAGCCACCATTCGGGGAAGGTGTTGGTCGAATAGCGCTGGTGGAAGATGGCGACGCGGCTCTCGAACCGCTCGTCGACGAGGTCGGGATAGAAGACCGACAGGCTCTCGGCGAGGAACAGCCCCTTGTAGACGATCGACTGGCAGGAGAGCGAGCAGATATAGAAATCATTGATCTGCGCCTCGACCACCTTCTTCTCGATGCGCCGGCGCACAAGATAGAGATCGCGCTCGAACTCGGCGACATCCTGCGCCTCGGGCATGGGGCCGGCGATGAGGATCTGCTCGATCTCCGGCCGCGTGAGCTGCGCCTTCTCGCCG
>Ga0180222_1002105_pt1 | contig 17293 bp, 12 predicted proteins | sample eDN5th37CKraftOP_FD_151336 | JGI IMG/M metagenome (GOLD analysis project Ga0180222, IMG submission 151336) | Enriched Organic Plus compost microbial communities from Emeryville, California, USA - eDNA 5th pass 37_C Kraft OP (version 2) (version 2) ... | reverse complement strand
TTACTGGATGATCTTGGCGACGACGCCCGCACCCACCGTGCGGCCGCCCTCGCGGATCGCGAAGCGCAGACCCTCGTCCATCGCGATCGGCGCGATCAGCGTCACCACCATTTTGATGTTGTCGCCCGGCATCACCATCTCGACGCCTTCCGGCAGCTCCACCGCGCCCGTCACGTCCGTCGTGCGGAAGTAGAACTGCGGACGGTAGCCCTTGAAGAACGGCGTGTGACGACCGCCCTCCTCCTTGCTCAGCACGTACACTTCCGCCTCGAACTTCGTGTGCGGCGTGATCGTGCCCGGCTTCGCCAGCACCTGGCCGCGCTCCACCTCGTCGCGCTTCGTGCCGCGCAGCAGCAGACCCGCGTTGTCGCCCGCCTGGCCCTGGTCCAGCAGCTTGCGGAACATCTCCACGCCCGTCACCGTCGTCTTCGTCGTCGGACGGATGCCCACGATCTCGACTTCGTCGCCGACCTTGATCACGCCGCGCTCGATGCGCCCCGTCACCACCGTGCCGCGGCCCGAAATCGAGAACACGTCCTCCACCGGCATCAGGAACGGCTTGTCCACGTCACGCTGCGGCTCCGGAATCCACGTGTCCAGCGCGTCCACCAGCTTCACGATCGCCGGCACGCCGATCTCGCTCTGATCCCCTTCCAGCGCCTTCAGCGCCGATCCCTTGATGATCGGCGTGTCGTCGCCCGGGAAGTTGTACTTGCTCAGCAGCTCGCGGATTTCCATCTCGACGAGCTCCAGCAGCTCCGCGTCGTCGACCATGTCCGCCTTGTTCATGAACACCACGATGTACGGCACGCCCACCTGCCGCGCCAGCAGAATGTGCTCGCGCGTCTGCGGCATCGGACCGTCCGCCGCCGAACACACCAGGATCGCGCCGTCCATCTGCGCCGCACCCGTGATCATGTTCTTCACGTAGTCCGCGTGACCCGGGCAGTCCACGTGCGCGTAGTGGCGCGTCGGGCTCTCGTACTCCACGTGCGCCGTCGAAATCGTGATGCCGCGCGCCTTCTCTTCCGGCGCCGCGTCGATCGCGTCGTACGCCTTGAACTCGCCGCCGAACCGATCCGCTCCAACCTTCGTCAGCGCCGCCGTCAGCGTCGTCTTGCCGTGGTCCACGTGACCGATCGTGCCCACGTTCACGTGCGGCTTCTTACGCTCGAATTTTTCCTTCGACATGACTTGAGAACCTCGAAACAGATTTCTGTGGACGTTTGATCCGAACGATCAGGACTTCTTGATGACCGCCTCGGCGATGTTGTTCGGCGCCTCGGCGTAGTGATCGAATTCCATCGTGAACGTGGCGCGGCCCTGCGACATCGAACGCAGGCTGGTCGCGTAGCCGAACATCTCGCCCAGCGGAACCATCGCGTTGATGACCTTGCCCGACGGCGAGTCGTCCGAGCCCTGCAGCACGCCGCGACGGCGGCTGAGGTCGCCCATGACGTCGCCCATGTAGTCCTCGGGCGTGACCACCTCGACCTTCATGATCGGCTCGAGCAGGACCGGGTTGGCCTTGTTGAAGCCTTCCTTGAAGCCCATCGACGCGGCGATCTTGAACGCCATTTCGTTCGAGTCGACCTCGTGGTACGAACCGTCCACGAGCTTGATCTTGATGTCGACCACCGGGAAGCCGGCCAGCGGACCGCTGGTCATCGCCTCGCGGATGCCCTTGTCGACCGCCGGCACGTATTCCTTCGGCACCGAGCCGCCGACCGTCACGTTCTCGAACACGTAGCCCGCGCCGCGCTCCTGCGGCTCGATCTCGAGCACGACGTGGCCGTACTGGCCCTTGCCGCCGGACTGGCGCACGAACTTGCCTTCCTGCTTGACCGCCTTGCGGATCGTCTCGCGGTAGGCCACCTGCGGCTTGCCGACGTTCGCCTCGACGTTGAACTCGCGCTTCATGCGGTCGACGATGATCTCGAGGTGCAGCTCGCCCATGCCCTTGATGATCGTCTGGCCGGACTCCTCGTCGGACTGCACGCGGAACGACGGGTCTTCCTGCGCGAGACGCGACAGGGCGATGCCCATCTTCTCCTGGTCCGACTTGGTCTTCGGCTCGACGGCCATCGCGATGACCGGCTCCGGGAACGTCATGCGCTCGAGCGTGATCACGCTGTCGGTCGCGCACAGCGTGTCGCCCGTCGTGACGTCCTTCAGGCCGACCGCCGCGGCGATGTCGCCGGCGCGGACTTCCTTGATCTCGTCGCGCTGGTTGGCGTGCATCTGCAGGATGCGGCCGACGCGCTCCTTCTTGCTCTTGACCGGGTTGTAGACGGTGTCGCCGGAGTTCAGCACGCCCGAGTAGACGCGGAAGAACGTCAGCGAACCGACGAACGGGTCGGTCATGATCTTGAACGCGAGCGCCGAGAACGGCTGGTCGTCGCCGGCCTTGCGGACGTCTTCCTTCTCGTTCTCGTCGATGCCCTTGACCGGCGGACGGTCCGACGGGGCCGGCAGGTAGCGCACGACGCCGTCGAGCATCGCCTGGACGCCCTTGTTCTTGAACGCGCTGCCGCAGAACACCGGGATCAGCGAGTTCGCCAGCGTGCCCGCGCGGATGCCGGCGTGGATCTCGTCCTCGCTGAGCGCACCTTCCTCGAGGTACTTGTTCATCAGCTCTTCGGACGTCTCCGCCGCGGCCTCGACCATGAAGTCGCGCGCCTTCTTCGCCGCATCGACCAGATGCGCCGGGATGTCGCGGTACTCGAACTTCATGCCCTGGGACTCGTTGTCCCAGTACACGGCCTTCATCTTGATCAGGTCGACGACGCCCTCGAAGTTGTCCTCGGCGCCGATCGGCAGCTGCATCGGCACCGGGTTGGCGCCCAGGCGCGACTTCAGCTGGCCGACGACCTTCTGGAAGTCGGCGCCGGTGCGGTCCATCTTGTTGACGAACGCGAGGCGCGGCACGCCGTACTTGTTGGCCTGGCGCCAGACGGTCTCCGACTGCGGCTGCACGCCGCCGACCGAGCACAGCACGAACACGGCGCCGTCGAGCACGCGCAGGCTGCGCTCGACCTCGATCGTGAAGTCGACGTGCCCGGGCGTGTCGATGATGTTGAAGCGGTACTGCGGGAACGACCGGTCCATGCCGGTCCAGAACGCCGTCGTCGCCGCCGACGTGATCGTGATGCCGCGCTCCTGCTCCTGCTCCATCCAATCCATCGTCGCGGCGCCTTCGTGCACCTCGCCGATCTTGTGGCTGACGCCGGTGTAGAACAGGATGCGCTCGGACGTGGTGGTCTTGCCGGCATCGATGTGGGCCATGATGCCGAAGTTGCGGTAGCGCTCGATGGGGGTGCTGCGAGCCACGGTCTAATTCCTTACCAACGATAATGCGAGAAGGCCTTGTTGGCCTCCGCCATGCGATGCGTCTCTTCGCGCTTCTTGACCGCGCCGCCGCGGTTCTCGGACGCTTCGAGCAGCTCGGCCGCGAGCTTGCGCGGCATCGAGTTCTCGCCGCGCTTGCGCGCCGCGTCGATCAGCCAGCGCATCGCCAGCGCCATGCGGCGCGACGAGCGCACTTCGACCGGCACCTGGTACGTGGCGCCGCCGACGCGACGCGACTTGACCTCGAGCGCCGGCGCGACGTTGTTCAGCGCCTTCTCGACCAGCGCGATCGGCTCGGCATGCCGCTCGCCGATGTGGTCGAGCGCGCCGTAGACGATCTTTTCCGCGATCGACTTCTTGCCGCTCTGCATCACCATGTTGATGAAGCGGGCGATCACCTGGCTGCCGTGCTTGGGATCGGGCAGCAGCTCGCGGGTGGGGGTGTTGCCTTTGCGTGACATAGGCTCTTCTCAATGGTGCGGCCACGCGGGCCGCTTGATACTCAAGCGCCCGAGGGCGCCTGTGCGTGCGGTCGGGCTCTCAGCCCTTCGGGCGCTTGGCGCCGTACTTCGAACGGCTCTTGCGGCGCTTCGTGACGCCGGCGGCATCGAGGCTGCCGCGCACGGTGTGATAGCGCACGCCCGGCAGATCCTTCACGCGGCCGCCGCGGATCAGCACGACCGAGTGTTCCTGCAGGTTGTGGCCTTCGCCGCCGATGTAGCTGATGACCTCGAAGCCGTTGGTCAGGCGCACCTTGGCGACCTTGCGCAGAGCCGAATTCGGCTTCTTCGGCGTGGTCGTGTAGACGCGCGTGCAGACGCCGCGTCGCTGAGGGCAGTTCGCGAGCGCCGGAGACGCGCTCTTGTACGTCTTCGGACTGCGCGGCTTGCGTACCAGCTGATTGACTGTTGACATGCGTTTGAACCGAGCCTGCGAATGCTTGGGAAGGGGGTCCGGATCGACCGGGGAAACAAAAGGCAGGCCGAAAACACATTCGGCCTGCCGAGACAAAAGAGTATAGCGTGCGCTTGACGAAATCGTCAAACCGCCAGGCGCACCCTGGGCGTCCAGCCCTCGAACACGAGGCGAATCCTTCGCCTCATTTCGATGTCGGCAGCCCCGGCCCGCCGCCATCCCCGCAACCCCAGGGGAGATCCAGCGCCTCGCGCTGGATGCCCGCTGTCGCGGGCATGGCGTCTTCAGGACCGAAGGCTCGTTTCACTCAATGCGCATCGCCGTCTTCGGCGACCGCTTCGGCCACCGAGCTCGTGGCGCCGAGCGTCGCGCGCTCCGACTCGGTCAACGCGCCCTGCCGGCTGCGCCGCTGCGCGTGGTAGGCAAGACCCGTGCCGGCCGGAATCAAGCGGCCAACGATAACGTTTTCCTTGAGGCCGCGCAAGGTGTCGCGGGTGCCGCGGACGGCCGCCTCGGTCAGCACGCGGGTCGTCTCCTGGAACGAAGCCGCCGAGATGAACGACTCGGTCGCCAGCGACGCCTTGGTGATGCCGAGCAGCACCGGCAGCATTTCCGCAGGCCGCTCGCTGCGCGCCTCGGCGCGGGCGTTCTCCTCCATCAGGCGCATGCGGTCGACCTGCTCGCCGCGCAGGAAGCGCGTGTCGCCCGGGTCGGCGATCTCGACCTTGCGCAGCATCTGGCGAATGATCGCCTCGATGTGCTTGTCGTTGATCTTCACGCCCTGCAGGCGGTAGACGTCCTGGATCTCCTTGACCAGGTACGCCGCCAGCGGCTCGACGCCGAGCAGCCGCAGGATGTCGTGCGGATTGGGCTCGCCGTCGACCACCGTCTCGCCCTTCTCCACGTGCTCGCCCTCGAAGACGATGACGTGGCGCCACTTCGGGATCAGCTCCTCGTGCTCGTTGCCGTCCTGGTCCTTGATGATCAGGCGCTGCTTGCCCTTGGTGTCCTTGCCGAAGCTGACGACGCCGGAGCGCTCGGCCAGGATCGCCGGCTCCTTGGGCTTCCTCGCCTCGAACAGGTCGGCGACGCGCGGCAGACCGCCGGTGATGTCGCGGGTCTTGGACGTCTCCTGCGGGATGCGCGCGACGACGTCGCCGACGCCCACCTCCGCGCCGTTCTGCAGGCTGACGATCGCGCCGGCCGGCAGGAAGTACTGCGCCGGGATGTCCGTGCCCGGCAGGCGCAGCTCGCCGCCTTTCTTGTCGACGATGCGCACCATCGGACGCAGGTCCTTGGCCGAGCCGCCGCGGCGCTTCGGGTCGGTGACGACCGCGCTGGCCAGGCCCGTCAGCTCGTCGATCTGCTCCTGCACGGTGATGCCGTCCTGGAAGTCGACGAAGCGGACCACGCCCGCCACTTCCGAGACGATCGGATGGGTGTGCGGATCCCACTTCGCGACCGTCTGGCCGGCCTTGACCGCCGCGCCGTCCTTCGCGTCGATGACCGCGCCGTACGGCACGCGGTAGCGCTCGCGCTCGCGGCCGTGCGCGTCCATGACCGACAGCTCGCCCGAACGCGACACCGCGACCAGGTGGCCGGCACTGTGCGCGACGGTCTTGAGGTTGGTGAACTTCAGCGTGCCGGTCGTCTTGACCTGCACGTTGTCCACCGCCGCCGCACGCGAGGCCGCGCCGCCGATGTGGAACGTGCGCATCGTCAGCTGCGTGCCCGGCTCGCCGATCGACTGCGCGGCGATGACGCCGACCGCCTCGCCGATGTTGACGAGGTGTCCGCGCGCCAGGTCGCGGCCGTAGCACGCCGCGCAGACGCCGAACTTGGCGTCGCAGGTGATCGGCGAGCGCACCAGCACGGACTGCACGCCGGCCGCCTCGATGCGGTCGACCATCGACTCGTCGAGCAGCGTGCCGCGCGTGACGATCGGGTCCTCGTCGTTGCCGGGCGCGAACACGTCCTCGGCCACGACGCGGCCGAGCACGCGGTCCTTCAGCGCCTCGACGACGTCGCCGCCCTCGACGATCGGCGTCATGGTCAGGCCGTTGGCCGTGCCGCAGTCGTTCTCGGTCACGACCACGTCCTGGGCGACGTCGACCAGGCGGCGCGTCAGGTAGCCGGAGTTCGCGGTCTTGAGCGCAGTGTCGGCCAGGCCCTTGCGCGCACCGTGCGTCGAGTTGAAGTACTGCAGGACGTTGAGGCCCTCGCGGAAGTTCGCCTTGATCGGCGTCTCGATGATCGAGCCGTCCGGACGCGCCATCAGGCCGCGCATGCCGGCGAGCTGGCGGATCTGCGCCGCCGAGCCTCGCGCGCCGGAGTCGGCCATGATGAACAGCGAGTTCATCGACTTCTGCTCGACCGTCTCGCCCTTGGCGTTGACGACCTTGTCCGAGCCGATGCCCTTCATCATCGCCGCGGCGACCTGCTCGTTCGTGCGCGACCAGATGTCCACGACCTTGTTGTAGCGCTCGCCGGCGGTCACCAGGCCCGACTGGTACTGCTGCTGGATCTCGGTGACGTCCTTCTCGGCGGCCTCGAGGATGCTCTTCTTCTCCGCCGGGATCTTCATGTCGTCGATGCCGATCGACATGCCCGCGCGCGTGGCGTAGTGGAAGCCGGTGTACATCAGCTGGTCGGCGAACACCACCGTGTCCTTCAGGCCCAGGCGGCGGTAGCACTGGTTGATCAGGCGCGAGATCGCCTTCTTGGTCAGCTCCAGGTTGACCAGCGCGAACGGCAGGCCTTCCGGCAGGATCTCGGCGAGCAGCGCGCGGCCGACCGTGGTATCGACGAGGCTGGTCTTCTCGACGCGGTTGCCGTTCTCGTCGGTCTCGACCTCGCGCAGGCGCACCTTGACCTTGGCGTGCAGCTCGACCGCGCGGTTGTCGTAGGCGCGGTGGACTTCGGCGACGTTCGAGAACGCCATGCCCTCGCCCTTCGCGTTCTCGAGCGCGCGCGTCATGTAGTACAGGCCGAGCACGACGTCCTGCGTCGGCACGATGATCGGCTCGCCGTTCGCCGGCGACAGGATGTTGTTCGTCGACATCATCAGCGCGCGCGCTTCCAGCTGCGCCTCCAGCGACAGCGGCACGTGCACGGCCATCTGGTCGCCGTCGAAGTCGGCGTTGAACGCGGTGCAGACCAGCGGATGCAGCTGGATCGCCTTGCCCTCGATCAGCACCGGCTCGAACGCCTGGATGCCCAGGCGGTGCAGCGTCGGCGCACGGTTGAGCAGCACCGGGTGCTCGCGGATCACCTCCTCGAGGATGTCCCACACCTCGGCGCTCTCGCGCTCGACGAGCTTCTTGGCCGCCTTGATCGTCGTGGCCAGGCCACGGCGCTGCAGCTTGGAGAAGATGAACGGCTTGAACAGCTCCAGCGCCATCTTCTTCGGCAGGCCGCACTGGTGCAGCTTCAGCGTCGGGCCGACCACGATGACCGAGCGGCCGGAGTAGTCGACGCGCTTGCCGAGCAGGTTCTGGCGGAAGCGGCCCTGCTTGCCCTTGATCATGTCGGCCAGCGACTTCAGCGGGCGCTTGTTCGTGCCCGTGATCGCGCGGCCGCGGCGGCCGTTGTCCATCAGCGCGTCGACCGCTTCCTGCAGCATGCGCTTCTCGTTGCGCACGATGATGTCCGGCGCGTTGAGCTCGAGCAGGCGCTTGAGGCGGTTGTTGCGGTTGATGACGCGGCGGTACAGGTCGTTGAGGTCGGACGTGGCGAAGCGGCCGCCGTCCAGCGGCACCAGCGGACGCAGGTCCGGCGGCAGCACGGGCAGCACGGTCAGCACCATCCATTCCGGACGGTTCGCCGACTCGATGAAGCTCTCGACCAGCTTGATGCGCTTGCTGAGGCGCTTGAGCTTGGTCTCGGAGTTCGTCGAGGCGATCTCCTCGCGCAGCTTGATCAGCTCCTGGTTCAGGTCGATCGTCTTCAGGAGCTCGTACACGGCCTCGGCGCCCATGCGCGCGTCGAACTCGTCGCCGTGCTCCTCGACCGCCTGCAGGTACTGCTCCTCGTTGAGCAGCTGGCCGCGCTCGAGCGCGGTCAGGCCCGGATCGACGACCACGTAGGCCTCGAAGTAGAGGATGCGCTCGATGTCGCGCAGCGTCATGTCGAGCATCAGGCCGATGCGCGAGGGCAGCGACTTCAGGAACCAGATGTGCGCGACCGGCGAGGCGAGCTCGATGTGGCCCATGCGCTCGCGGCGCACCTTGGCCAGCGTGACCTCGGTGCCGCACTTCTCGCAGACCACGCCGCGGTGCTTCATGCGCTTGTACTTGCCGCACAGGCACTCGTAGTCCTTGATCGGGCCGAAGATCGCCGCGCAGAACAGGCCGTCGCGTTCCGGCTTGAACGTGCGGTAGTTGATCGTCTCGGGCTTCTTGACCTCGCCGAACGACCACGAGCGGATCAGGTCCGGCGACGCCAGCGCGATCTTGATCGAGTCGAAGTCGAGCGACTGGCGCTGCTGGTTGAACAGGTTGAGCAAGTCTTTCATGTGAATCTCCGGGAATCGGGAATAGAGAATTCGGGAATCGTGGGAAGCGGGGAATCGGGCCAGTCCGGGAACCGTCGCGAGCGTCTGCTCTGCTTTGACGATTCCCTATTCCCGATTCCCCATTCCCGTCATCTCTCTTCCAGCTCCATGTTGATCGCCAGCGAGCGGATCTCCTTCACGAGCACGTTGAAGGACTCCGGCATGCCGGCGACCATTTCGTGGTCGCCGTCGACGATGTTCTTGTACATCTGGTTGCGGCCCGACACGTCGTCGGACTTCACCGTCAGCATCTCCTGCAGCGTGTACGCCGCGCCGTAGGCCTCGAGCGCCCAGACCTCCATCTCGCCGAAGCGCTGGCCGCCGAACTGCGCCTTGCCGCCGAGCGGCTGCTGCGTGACCAGCGAGTACGGGCCGGTCGAGCGCGCGTGCATCTTGTCGTCGACGAGGTGGTTCAGCTTGAGCACGTGCATGTAGCCCACCGTGACCGGGCGGTCGAACGCCTCGCCGGTGCGGCCGTCGTACAGCGTGGTCTGGCCGGACTCGGGCAGATCGGCGAGCTTGAGCATCGCCTTGATCTCCTCCTCGTAGGCGCCGTCGAACACCGGCGTCGCCATCGGCACGCCGTCCTGCAGGTTGCGCGCGAGCGTGAGCAGCTCCTCGTCGGTCAGCGACTTCAGGTTGACCTTGTGGCCGAGATCCTTGCCCGAGTTGTAGATCTCCTCGAGGAACTTGCGCAGGTCCGCCACCTTGGCCTGCGCCTGCAGCATGCGCTGGATCTTCTCGCCCAGGCCCTTGGCCGCCCAGCCCAGATGCACCTCCAGGATCTGGCCGATGTTCATGCGCGAGGGCACGCCCAGCGGGTTCAGCACGATGTCGACCGGACGGCCGTCCTTGTCGTACGGCATGTCCTCGACCGGCACGATCATCGACACGACGCCCTTGTTGCCGTGGCGGCCGGCCATCTTGTCGCCCGGCTGGATGCGGCGCTTAACGGCCAGGTAGACCTTGACCATCTTCAGCACGCCCGGGGCGAGGTCGTCGCCGGCGGTGATCTTGGCCTGCTTCGCCTTGAAGCGCGCCTCGAACTCCTCCTTATGGCCCTTGATCTGCTCCTGGGCGCGCTCGAGGAACTCGGCCGCGTCCTCGTCCTTCATGCGGATCGCGAACCACTCGTCCTTCTTCAGGCCGTCGAGGTACTCGTCGGTGATCTCGGCGCCCTTCTTCAGGCCGCCCGGACCGCCGTTGGCCACCTTGCCGACGATCGCCGCGCGCAGGCGGTTGTAGATCGCGCCTTCGAGGATGCGGAACTGGTCGTCGAAGTCCTTCTTGATGCGCTTGATCTCCATCTCTTCGATCTGGCGCGCACGCTTGTCCTTCTCGATGCCGTCGCGCGTGAACACGGTCACGTCGATGACGGTGCCGTCCATGCCCGGCGGCACGCGCAGGGACGAGTCCTTCACGTCGGACGCCTTCTCGCCGAAGATCGCGCGCAGCAGCTTCTCTTCCGGCGTCAGCTGGCTTTCGCCCTTCGGCGTCACCTTGCCGACCAGGATGTCGCCCGCCTTGACCTCGGCGCCGATGTACACGACGCCGGACTCGTCCAGGCGCGCGAGCGCCTGCTCGCCGACGTTCGGGATGTCGGCCGAGATCTCCTCCGGGCCGAGCTTCGTGTCGCGCGCGACGCAGGTCAGCTCCTCGATGTGGATCGTGGTGTAGCGGTCCTCCTCGACCACGCGCTCGGAGAGCAGGATCGAGTCCTCGAAGTTGTAGCCGTTCCACGGCATGAACGCGACCAGCATGTTCTGGCCGAGCGCGAGCTCGCCGAGATCCGTCGACGAGCCGTCGGCCAGCACGTCGCCGCGCTCGACGCGGTCGCCCACGTTGACGAGCGGACGCTGGTTCAGGTTCGTGTTCTGGTTCGAGCGCGTGTACTTGGTCAGCGTGTAGATGTCCACGCCGGCGTCGTTCTCGCCGATCTCGTCCTCGTTGACGCGCACGACGATGCGCGCCGCGTCGACCTGGTCGATGACGCCGGCGCGCTTGGCCACCACCGTCACGCCCGAGTCGCGCGCGACCGCGCGCTCGATGCCGGTGCCGACCAGCGGCGTCTGCGCGCGCAGCGTCGGCACGGCCTGGCGCTGCATGTTCGCGCCCATCAGCGCGCGGTTGGCGTCGTCGTGCTCCAGGAACGGCACCAGCGCCGCGGCGACCGACACGGTCTGCATCGGCGAGACGTCCATGTACTGGATCTCGGACGGCGGACGCAGCTCGGACTCGCCGTGCACGCGGCACGACACGAAGTCTTCGCTGAACGTGCCGTCCTTGTTCAGCGGCGAGTTCGCCTGCGCGATCACGTATTCGCCTTCGTCGATCGCCGACAGGAACTTCACCTCGTTGGTGACCTTGCCGTTCACGACCTTGCGGTACGGCGTCTCGAGGAAGCCGTACTCGTTGGTGCGCGCGTAGACCGCCAGCGAGTTGATCAGGCCGATGTTCGGGCCTTCCGGCGTCTCGATCGTGCAGACGCGGCCGTAGTGCGTCGGGTGCACGTCGCGCACCTCGAAGCCGGCGCGCTCGCGCGTCAGGCCGCCCGGGCCGAGCGCGGACACGCGGCGCTTGTGCGTGACCTCGCTGAGCGGGTTGTTCTGGTCCATGAACTGGCTGAGCTGCGAGGAGCCGAAGAACTCCTTCACCGCCGCCGCGACCGGCTTGGCGTTGATCAGGTCCTGCGGCGTGAGCTGGTCGGCCTCGGCGAGCGACAGGCGCTCCTTGACCGCGCGCTCGACGCGCACGAGGCCGATGCGGAACACGTTCTCGGCCATCTCGCCGACCGAACGCACGCGGCGGTTGCCGAGGTGGTCGATGTCGTCGACCACGCCGCGGCCGTTGCGGATCTCGATCAGCACCTTGATGACGTCGAGGATGTCCGAGCCGGTGCCGTACTCCTTGACCAGCGCCTTCGAGGTCTCGTCGTTGCGCTCGCCGAAGTACTTGCCGTCGTAGAGGATGCCCGGACCCTTGTCGTCCTTGCGGCCCACGCGGCGGTTGAACTTCATGCGGCCGACGCGATCGAGGTCGTAGCGCTCGGACGAGAAGAACAGGTTCTGGAACAGGTTCTGCGCGGCGTCCTTCGTCGGCGGCTCGCCCGGACGCATCATGCGGTAGATCTCCACCAGCGCCTCGAGCGGCGTCTTCGACGGGTCGATGCGCAGCGTCTTGGAGATGTAGTCGCCGCGGTCGAGGTCGTTGACCCACAGCGTGGCGATCTGGTCGACGCCGGCCTTGCGGAACGCCTCGATGTGCGCCTCGTTGAGCTCGTCGTTGGCCGACGCGAGCAGCTCGCCGGTCTTCGTGTCGACGACGTCGTGCGCGAGGATGCGGCCGACGAGGTACTCGTCGGGCACGTCCAGCGACTTGATCTTGGAGCTCTCGAGCTGGCGCACGTGGCGCGCGGTGATGCGCTTGCCGGCCTCGACGATCACGCTGTCGCCGACGCGCAGGTCGAAGTTCAGCGTCTCGCCGCGCAGGCGCTCGGCGACCAGGTCCAGCGTGGCGCCGTCCTTCTTGCCGAGGTGGAACACGTTCTTCTCGAAGAAGATGTCCAGCATCTCCTCGTTGGTGTAGCCGAGCGCGCGCAGCAGCACCGTCACCGGCAGCTTGCGGCGGCGGTCGATGCGCGTGAACAGCGCGTCCTTCGGGTCGAACTCGAAGTCCAGCCACGAGCCGCGGTAGGGGATCACGCGCGCGGAGTACAGCAGCTTGCCCGAGCTGTGCGTCTTGCCGCGGTCGTGGTCGAAGAACACGCCCGGGCTGCGGTGCAGCTGGGAGACGATGACGCGCTCAGTGCCGTTGACGATGAAGGTGCCGGTGTCGGTCATGAGCGGCAGTTCGCCCATGTAGACCTCCTGCTCCTTCACGTACTTGATCGCCTTGTTCGACGATTCCTTGTCGTAGATGACCAGGCGCACGGTCACGCGCAGCGGCGCGCCGTAGCTCATGCCGCGCGAACGGCACTCACGCTCGTCGAACGGCGGCTCGCCGAGGCGGTAGTTCACGTACTCGAGGGCCGCGCTGCCCGAATAGCTGGTGATCGGGAACACCGAGCGCAGCGCCGCATGCAGGCCCTTGTCCTCGCGGGCGTTCGGTTCCACGTCGGCCTGCAGGAACTCGCGGTACGAGTCGACCTGGATGGCCAGCAGGAAAGGCACGTCGAGCACCGGCGGGCGCTTGCCGAAGTCCTTGCGGATTCGCTTTTTCTCGGTGAAGGAGTAGGTCGTCTGAGTCATGAGGAGCACACCTCGTACAGCGTGCGACGGCGGCACGTCGCGGAGAGAACCGGCGGGGAAAACGGACATCGGAAATGGCGGGACGCCTCATGTGGGGGCGGCGACCGCGATTTCCCATGCCCGCTCTAGCAAATCTGCAACGGGCAAAGCCCGGGGACTTTCGTCCCCAGGCTTGGCTTCAAACGGCTGCGGCAGCAAGCCAACGCGACTTGCGCGCGGCTTACTTGACCTCGACGGTCGCGCCGGCAGCTTCCAGGTCCTTCTTGAACTTCGCGGCGTCGTCCTTGCTGACGCCTTCCTTGACGGTCGCCGGAGCGGATTCGACGAGGTCCTTGGCTTCCTTCAGGCCGAGGCCGGTGATCGCGCGGACCACCTTGATGACTTCGACCTTCTTCTCGCCGGACGACTTCAGGGAGACGGTGAACTCGGTCTGCTCTTCGGCCGGGGCGGCACCGCCGCCGGCAGCCGGAGCGGCCGCCACGGCGACCGGAGCGGCCGCGGAGACGCCGAACTTCTCTTCCATCGCCTTGACCAGCTCCATCACCTCGACGAGGGACTTGGAGGCGATCGCTTCGATGATCTGATCGTTGCTGAGGGACATGATTGAACTCCTGGATACGACTTGAACGTTGAATGGAATACCGATTGGCGAACAGCCTCAGGCCGCCTGCTTCTGCTGGGCGACCGCATTCGTCGCGCGCGCCAGCTGGCTGGCGGGCTCGGCGAGGACGCGGACCAGCATCGTCGCGGGCTGCGCGAGCATGCTGACCAGCATGCCGAGCGCCTGCTCGCGCGTCGGCAGCGAGGCGAGGACGTCGAGATGCGACGCCGGATACGCCTTGCCTCCGATCGCGACCAGCTTGGCCTTCAGCTTGTCGTTGGCCTTGGCGAAGTCCTTGATCAGCCGGCCGGCAGCGCCCGGGTCTTCCTTCGAGAAGGCATACAGCAGCGGACCGGTCAATGCGTCCTGGACGCATGCGTAGTCCGTGCCTTCCACCGCGCGGGACACCAAGGTGTTCTTCGCCACCTTGAGGTAGACCCCGTTCTGGCGGGCCTTCTTGCGCAGCTCGGTGAGCTGCTCGACGGTGAGACCGGCGTACTCGGCGGCGACCAGGGACAGCGCCGTGGCGGCCACGTTCGCCAGTTCGGCAACGACCTCTTTCTTTTGCGCAAGATTGAGCGCCATTGCTTTCTCCGAACCGGGTTCCGGGGCGCTCCTGCGCCCGGTTCCCGAAGCATTCACGGTTCCGACTCCTTCGGACCCGCCGACGTCTCTCGACGTCTGCTTGGTGGCCGTTCCAGGGTGTTCCTGTAGGGCTGCACCATCTGCGCAGGCTTGTCGTTTAAGGCTCGCGCCGCCTGCGGTCTTTGACGGCCCCGCTCGCGCGGGTGCCCTCAAATAGTTGGAGCAGAGTCGGGCATCCTGCCGCGGCCTGCATGAATAGCTTGTTCAAAACCGGGACGCGGCGGAGCCGCGCCACGTCTTCGCAGCCCGCCTTCGGCGTCCTGCGCGGCACATCCCTGTGCCGAAAAGTTCTTTCTTATGCCGAGATGGTCGAGGGATCGACAGGAACGCCGACGCCCATCGTGCTCGACACCGACACCTTCTGCAGGTACTGGCCCTTGGCGGCCGCCGGCTTGGCCTTCATCAGGTCGGCCAGCAGCGCGTTCAGGTTCTCCTTGAGTGCGGTGACCTCGAACGTCGCCTTGCCGATCGAGCAATGGATGATGCCGGCCTTGTCGTTGCGGAACTTGACCTGGCCCGCCTTGGCGTTCTTCACCGCGGTGACCACGTCGGCCGCGACCGAGCCGTCCTTCGGATTCGGCATCAGGCCGCGCGGACCGAGCAGCTGGCCGAGCTTGCCGACCACGCGCATTGCGTCCGGCGTCGCGATGACGCGGCCGAAGTCGAGCTCGCCGGCCTGCATGCGCTCGGCCAGGTCTTCCATGCCGACCGCGTCGGCGCCGGCGGCCTTGGCCGCCTCGGCCTTCTCGCCCGGCGGGCAGAACACCGCGACCTTGACGGTCTTGCCGGTGCCGTGCGGCAGCATCGCCGAGCCGCGCACGCCCTGGTCGGACTTCTTCGCGTCGATGCCGAGGCGGATCGCCACGTCGACCGACTCGGGGAACTTCGCCTTGGCGCCTTCCTTGACGAGCTTGAGCGCCTCTTCGACGGCGTAGACCTTGCCGGGCTGGACCTTCTCGCGCAGGGCCTTGTAACGCTTGCTGATCTTCGTGCTCATGTTCAGACCTCCGTCACCAGACCCATGCTGCGCGCGCTGCCCGCGATCGTGCGGACCGCCGCGTCGAGGTCGGCCGCCGTCAGGTCGGGCTCCTTCGCCTTGGCGATCTCCTCGAGCTGCTTGCGCGAGACCTTGCCGACCTTCTCGGTGTTCGGGCGCTTGGAGCCGGAGGTGATGCCGGCCGCCTTCTTCAGCAGGATCGTCGCCGGCGGCGTCTTGGTGATGAACGTGAACGTGCGGTCGGAATACGCGGTGATCACGACCGGGATCGGCAGGCCCGGCTCGAGCTTCTGCGTCGCGGCGTTGAACGCCTTGCAGAACTCCATGATGTTCAGGCCGCGCTGGCCGAGCGCGGGGCCGACCGGCGGGGACGGATTGGCCTGACCGGCCTTGACCTGCAGCTTGATGTAGCCGACGACTTTCTTTGCCATGATTTAGCTCCTGGAGTTCCAGCGTCTGCACGCCGCTCGCGCGGCTGCGGGACTCCTCCTCTGCTTGAATTCGGGAATGGAGAATCGGGAATGGAGAATCGTTGAGAGCAAAAGCGCGGCGGCTTTTCCGATTCCCTATTCCCGATTCCCCATTCCCGGCCCTCAGGCCTTCTCCACCTGGCCGAACTCCAGCTCGACCGGCGTCGAACGCCCGAAAATCAGCACCGCCACGCGCAGGCGGCTCTTCTCGTAATTGACTTCCTCGACGACGCCGTTGAAATCGTTGAACGGGCCGTCGATGACGCGGACCATCTCGCCCGGCTCGAACAGCACCTTCGGGCGCGGCTTGTCCACGCCTTCCTGCACGCGCTGCAGGATGCCTTCGGCCTCGGAGTCCTTGATCGGCAGCGGCCGGTCGGCGGTGCCGCCGATGAAGCCCATGACCTTCGGCGTCTCCTTGACCAGATGCCAGGACTCGTCGTCGATCTTCAGCGCCTTGCCCTCGTCGTGCGTCTCGATCTGCACGAGCACGTAGCCGGGGAAGAACTTGCGCTCGCTGCGGCGCTTCTGGCCGCCGCGCATCTCGATGACTTCCTCGGTCGGCACCAGGATTTCGCCGAACTTCTCCTCCATGCCGGCCCGCGCGACGCGCTCCTTCAGCGAGCGCGCCACCGCGTGCTCGAAGCCCGAGTAGGCATGTACCACGTACCAGCGCTTGCTCATGCGGTCCTCAGCCTCCCGCGCCCAGCAGGGTGTCCAGCACGATCCACTTGAGCAGGACGTCGATCAGCCCGAGCAGCAGGCTCAGGATGATGACGACGACGACGATGACCAGCGTCGTGCGGAGCGTCTCCTCGCGCGTCGGCCACACGACCTTGCGCAGCTCGAACTGCGACTCGGACAGGTATTCGCGGACCGTACGGCCGGGCGCGGTGAACGCGCCGACCGCCGCCGCCGCGATGACGCCGGCGAGCAGGATGCCCAGCCGCGCCCATCCGGACCAGTCGACGGAGTAGTACGCCACGATGCCCGCGACCAGCAGCACCGCCGCCAGCACGAGCTTCACCATGTCCAGCGCGTTCACCGCGCCTTCTTTTTCGACCTTGGCATTCATAGTCGTCTAAGTCTGCCGTCCTCCCAGCGGAGGATCATGGACCGGCCGTCCCGGCCGGACTTGCGTTCGAGCTCGGCCCTGCGGCAGGAACGGAGCCGGACGCGGGGATGGCACGCCAGGAGGGACTCGAACCCCCAACCTGCGGTTTTGGAGACCGCTGCTCTGCCAATTGAGCTACTGGCGTTCATTCATGCCGCCCTTCCTGGCGAGGAACGAACCGGCATCCGTGCCGGACGATTCGAAAGAGGCTCGAGAGCGCGGAAGGGAAGCGGCCTCGCTGGGCGAGGCGCTTCCCTGCCGTTTGCCTTTCGCCGGTTTACTGGATGATCTTGGCGACGACGCCCGCACCCACCGTGCGGCCGCCCTCGCGGATCGCGAAGCGCAGACCCTCGTCCATCGCGATCGGCGCGATCAGCGTCACCACCATTTTGATGTTGTCGCCC
>Ga0180222_1002103_pt1 | contig 17301 bp, 18 predicted proteins | sample eDN5th37CKraftOP_FD_151336 | JGI IMG/M metagenome (GOLD analysis project Ga0180222, IMG submission 151336) | Enriched Organic Plus compost microbial communities from Emeryville, California, USA - eDNA 5th pass 37_C Kraft OP (version 2) (version 2) ... | reverse complement strand
GACGACAGGATATGCGCCGCTTCGAAGCGCCCGGTCCTGGACAGAAAGAACGCGATGAGGATCGGAACCACGAGCCAGGCGAACACGAAGACTTCGATCGTGCTCGGCACGCCGCGGGCCACGAGAAAAACGGGAAGCGCGGCGAGCGCGATCAGCGAACCGAAGAGCCTCGGTGCAATGAATGCACGATGCCTCGCACCGGCCAGCGGATCGTGGCGGACCGAGTGGTGAACCAGGCTATCGATATAGGTCCGAAGCGGCTCGGCGAAACTCAAGGCTACACGTTGCGCCAGCGAATTGAGCCAACGCACTCCCCATTTCGCCGGATCGTGTCAGACGCGGCTTAAGCGAACGCTAAGGGAACGGACAAGCGGTAACGCCATGCGCCGGTGGCCTGCGAATATTGGCGCCGTCGCGCGCCATCATGACGCGATGGTGAATGTTCGGTTTCCGGACAAGGTATCGAAAACCTTGACGCGAGCTGAAATACAACCTGAAGCAATCCTTCGCGGGCGATTGCTCAAATTCTAATAAAACTCGCGCCGCATTCTCATCGAATAAGCCCCAAAAATCCAACCGGCCTTTCAACCGCGCCTGTTAGACCGAACGCATAAGCGGCCGGTCGAGCCGCGGGGAGCGTTCGGGCCATGTTCTTCGTGTTGCGAGTGGCGTTCTGGCTCAGCATCGTACTCGTGCTGTTGCCGAGCAAGGATTACCAGCCACGCACACAGGCGCCGCAGATCGGCGCCGCCGATGCAGTGAACGCGGCGACCGCCGCGGTGTCGGACCTCAGCGGCTTCTGCGATCGTCAGCCGGAAGCCTGCAAGGTCGGCGGTCAGGCTGCGGTCGCGTTCGGCCAGCGCGCCCAGGCGGGTGCACGTTACCTGATCGACCTCTTGCAGGACCAAATCGCGCCGACCCAGACCGGCTCCATCAATGGGGCAAACGCGACAGGCACCCCGAAGTCGCAGCACACCTTGAAGCCCGCCGATCTGGAGCCGGAATGGCGCGCGCCGCTGCCTCCGAAAGATCCGCGGAAGCCGGCCTGATCCTCGGCTTCGGACGATGCTTTCCCTCCGCATCGCTCCTGCCTATATCTGAGTACATGGATCAGGGTACAATCGACGACATCATCGAGAATTTCGAATTTCTCGATGAGTGGGACGACCGATATCGCTACATCATCGAACTGGGGCGTGGCCTGCCGGACTTGCCGGAGGACGCGCGCACCGAGGCCAACAAGGTGCGCGGTTGTGCGAGTCAGGTCTGGGTGAAAACCGACACCCGACCGAATGGCCCGGAGGGTCCCGCCCTTGAGTTTCGCGGCGACAGCGACGCGCTGATCGTGCGCGGTCTGATCGCCATTCTGTTCGCGCTGTATTCGGGCAAGCCGGCCCGCGAGATCCTGGCCACCGACGCGATCGCGGTGTTCGAGAAGCTCGGGCTTCGCGAACACCTGACCCCGCAGCGCTCGAACGGGTTTCGGGCGATGGTCGATCGTATCAAGGCGGATGCCCGTGCCGCGCTCGCGGCCTAGCCTTCGGGATCGGTAGCGTCGCTGCCCTCCCCGACCCAGGCCCTCGTTTGCGCCGACGGCTTTCCCTTGACCTCCGCCCTGTAGCCGTAATGCCGGGCCAGCCGCTCGAGCGCGAGCTGCAGCACGACCTTCGCGGAGCGGGCCGGCCATTGCCGCTCCCGTTCGATGGTTTCGAGCTTCTTCAGAAAACAGCAGACATCGACCAGTAGTCCGGAGAATTCCGACCCGACCATATCCAGAGCATGCCGCAGACGCTGGCGCGCTGCGATGACGCGCTCGGTCGCGGGGGTGGACGTACCGGCATCGCGGCCCCGCCCGGCGACCGGCGCATGCCAGTTTGCGGTGACGCGGGGCATCATCTGGGCGCATGTGAAGTCGGCACGAAGGCGTTCGCCGGCCTGCAATTGATGGGCTTCGATCAATGGTCTGCCGTCGGCCCCCTTCCGCCGGGCGAGCCAGACCAGCGGGCTTTCTGACTCGTCGAATTTCGCGCCAGGTCCGACCTCAGGCCCCGCCGCATCCACAATCGACAGATGCTGCGCGCGATAGCGATCGATCGTGGAGGATTGCGCGGGGTTCGGCGCCGCCGGGCGGGAGCGGCGCGCGGTCATCCTTGCACCCGCCGGGTTTGCGTTTCCGCGCTGAGGATATCGCGCTCCATCTTGAGCAACAGCGCGTCGAATGTCGGGTCGTCGCGCAGATCCTCCACGATGCGGCAGGCGTGCGCGGCGGTCGTGCGGTCGCGGCCGAACAATTTGCCGGCATCGGAAAAGGTCAGCCCGAGCGCGACGCGTGCGAGATACATGCCCGCCTGGCGCGCGAAGGCGACGTCGTGGCGCCCGCGCGTTCTCGCGCACAGTGCGTCATGACCGACATCGAAAGCGGCTTCGACCGCACGAAAGACGGACGCCATGGCGCCCATGGGCGATCGCGAAAAGCGATGCCCATACCCATCCGCGAAGCGTTCCGACCTTCGCGAAGATTCGACAGAGTGCTGGTTCATTGCACACCTCTATAGGACTTAATACCTATAATGTGCTATGACCACAATGTGAGGGGGATAACTTTTGTTGGGAGGGACGCGAACCCGGCTGCGGGCTGGAAAAAAGCCCGTGGCGTCTCAGGAGCTCTTCTCGAGATGATTGCGCAATTCCTCGATGGAGCCGAAGCGGACAACGCCCTGCGCCAGTTCGGCTTCGATCGATCCATCGGTGTAGAGCGTATAGGCCATCCCGTCGACGACCCCGGACTTCAGGACGGTGACCGCCTCGGCGCGACCGCCGCCAGCCTCGGGCGGGGTCGGCAAGGCCGGCTCGCGACGGGCGGGACTGGCGTCAAACGGGTTTTCGGAGGGCGCTGGCGCTGTCGGAGTCCGGCGCGCCGGCTCAGGTGACTTCGGAGCCGGCCGATCAGCCGAAGGACGCGGCGGCCGCCACCCTCCCCCACGCGGCGCGGGCGCCGCGGCAGGCACCGGCACCTCTTCCACGGCGGGCGCAGCAGCGCGCGGGGCCGGAGGCCGGACCGGCTCGACTGTCGTTTCCGGCCGCTCGAATTCTTCAGGTGCGGGAGCGCGCGGCGCACGCGGCGCCGCCGCGACCGGCGCTGCGCTCTGCGAGGCGGAGGGTGCGGGCGCTGCAACCGCGCCCGCCGGCCTTGCGGCAAGGAGATCGGCAATACGCGAAAGCTGGCTGACCGCGCGGCTTACCGCGAACGTGACCAGACCGCCCATCGCGGTCACGGTGCCGGCCAGAATCAAGGTGTTGCCGAGGGAGAACTCGTTGATTGGAATACCAAATCCAATCAGGATCGCACCCAGCGCCAGGGCCAGAATGCCAATCACCATCAACACAAAAGACATCACGCAGCCCCCGCAACCCACCGTCACAAATCTGCATGAATTGTGACGGCGTTCGTTTCGCCAGGCAAGTCATCGCCTCGACCAAAGTTGGGCGCTCTGATAACCCGCTGCGCAGTCTGACGCTACCTCAGCCAGATGAAATGCCGGACACCGGAGATCGTTCCCTATCCCAAGGCGGGAATTGCGGCGTCCGTTCCCGCGCTGCAATATTGCTTCCTAAACGCCCAGGGCCTAACTGAAGGCCGGGCCGGCAGCCACCTTTGCCGGCCGACGCCTTTAACGTCACCCGAAACGCGAGCAAGTCCATGTCATTTACGTTGCCCGATCTGCCCTATTCGTATGATGCCCTCGCGCCATACATGTCGCGTGAAACGCTCGAATATCATCACGACAAGCATCATCTGGCTTACGTCAATAACGGCAATAACCTGCTCAAGGGGACCGAGTGGGAAGGCAAGTCTCTCGAAGAGATCGTCAAAGGCTCTTTTGGGAAGAATCCCGGGCTCTTCAACAATGCCGGTCAGCACTACAACCACATCCACTTCTGGAAGTGGATGAAGCCAAGCGGCGGCGGCGACAAGATTCCCGGCGAACTCGAGAAAAAGATCGTCTCCGATCTCGGTTCGGTCGCCAAGATGAAGGAAGACTTTGCCCAGGCCGGCGTCACCCAGTTCGGTTCGGGCTGGTGCTGGCTCGCCGTCAAGGACGGCAAGATCGTCATCATGAAGACCGCGAACGGCGAAAGCCCGCTGGTTCACGGTGCCTCTCCGATCCTCGGCTGCGACGTGTGGGAGCACTCCTACTACATCGATTACCGCAACCGCCGTCCCGATTACCTGAAGGCCTTCGTGGACCATCTGGTGAACTGGGAATACGTGGCCGAAATGTACGCGCAGGCGGCCAAGTAACCCCACCCCGCTTTGCGAAGCTTGAGCGATATTCGACAATATCCGTTACGGCCGCCGACCTCGGCGGCCGTAACGCTGTCGGGGGAGCCCTTCCCCGATTCCACGCCCATCGTTGCCCGCGATCGCCTCGCATTTGGGTGTGACGTCGCGGCTCTCGTTCTGCTGGCGGTGCTCGCGGCGATCGCCTTCCGGACTTTTTCGGATTACGGGCTCGGCTGGGACGACTACACGCATTCCCAATACGGCCAGCTGCTGCTCGACTATTACGCCTCCGGCTTTTCGGACCGCCGCGCCCTCTCCTTCGTCAATCTTTATATGTATGGTGGCGGGTTCGACATGCTGGCGGCTCTCGTCGCCAAGGTCTTGCCGTATGACCTTTTCGCGACGCGGCGGCTGGTCGGTGCGGCCGTGGGACTCGTCGGCATGATCGTGGTCTGGCGATTGGGCCGGCGGCTCGGAGGCGCTGCGGCCGGGCTGCTCGCACTCATATTGCTCGCGACGGCCCCGCTTTATTACGGGCACATGTTCATCAACGCGAAGGACGCGCCGTTTGCGGTCGCCATGGTGCTCCTGCTCTACGGCCTCGTTCGCGCGCTACAGGATTATCCGCGGCCTGGCGTCTGGACGATCGTGATTTTCGGCATCGGTCTCGGACTTTCGCTCGGCACCCGCATCATGGGCGGGATGACCGCCTTCTACATGATGCTGCCGACGGCCATCATGGTCGCGCATGACATGAAAGCGCAGGGCCTGCGCCCTGCTGCGGCGACATGCGGCCTGTTTGTCCTGCGGATGATTCCGGGGCTCCTCCTCGGCTATGCGGTGATGGCCCTGGTCTGGCCATGGTCCGTCGTCGAACCCCTCAATCCCGTGCGGGCCATCGAGTACTTTTCCCATTTCTTCGAAAAGCCCTGGAAGGAGATGTTCGCGGGCCAGCCGGTCCTCGTGCCGAACATGCCGCGCAGCTATCTGCCCACCTATCTCGCTTTGAAATTGCCCGAGATCCTGCTGCTGCTCGGCAGCGCAGGTCTGATCGGTGCTGTTGCTGCGCAATTCAATCGCCAGATCGCGCCCGCGCAGCGTGCTTGTCTGCTTTTGGTCGCAACCGCGGTGATCTTTCCGGTGGCGCTTGCCATCGCGACGAAGCCCGCAATGTATAACGGCATCCGCCATTTCCTCTTTATCCTTCCGCCGCTCTGCGTGCTGGGCGGGCTGGCCGGCATCTTTATTCTGCGCTGGCTGGCCGAACGGGCACGGCTCGCGGCGCTGGCCGGCGCGGTCGTAATCCTTGCGGGCCTCGTCTTGCCGATCAAAGCGATGATCGCGCTGCATCCCTATCAATATGCTCACTTCAACACGGCGAGCGGAGGCGTGCGTGCGGCCGATAACGCCTACATGGTCGATTACTGGGGGCTCTCGTTCAAGCAGGCGGCCGACGAACTGCTCGGCATATTGGACGAGCAGGGAACACAGACTCCGGAGGGACGCCGCTGGGTCGTTGCCGTCTGCGGGCCCCATCCGCCGGCGGAAGTCGAGCTGGGCAACGATTTTCTCACCACCTGGAACGCCAAAGGCGCCGACTTTGCGCTGATGCTGGGGGAGTTTTATTGCGCCGAGCTCAAGGCGCCCGAACTCGTGCGGATCGAACGTGAGGGCGTCGTGTTCGCACGGGTGTACGATTTGCGCGGACGCAACCTATCGGATCTGTTCACGCTGCCACCCATAGAATGAGGGCGCTCCATGCGGGCACGCGCTTTTGTCTTCGACGCCTACGGCACGCTGTTCAACGTGCACGCCGCGATCGCCCGCTATCGGACGCAAGTCGGACCGGACGCCGATCGCATTTCGGACTTATGGCGGACCAAGCAGCTTGAATACACGTGGACGCTGACGCTTGCGGGCCGCTACGAGGATTTCTGGACGCTGACCAGGCGCGCGCTGGATTTCGCGGTCGCGCGTTATCCCTCGATTCCGGAGAACCTGAGGGGCGCGCTGCTCGACGCCTATTTCACTCTCGATCCCTTTGCGGATGCCGGGCCGTGTCTTACCGCACTCCGCGAGGGCGGCTATCGCATCGCGATCCTGTCGAACGGCTCGCCGGAAATGCTGAGCGCCGCCGTGACCAATGCCGGGTTCAGTCCCCTGCTCGATGCCGTGCTCTCGGTCGATCCGCTCAGGATGTACAAGCCGCGCCGCGAGGTCTACGCGCTGGCGACCGACCATTTGTCCTGCGCGCCCGAGGACATCGTATTCGTCTCGTCGAATCGTTGGGATGTGATGGGCGCGGCCGCATTTGGCTTTTCGGCGGTCTGGGTCAATCGCGGTCAGCTGCCGGGCGAGTATGAGGATTGCCCGCCGAAAAGGATTGTCACGGATCTGTCGGCCTTGTCTGAACCCTGACGCCTCTATTCGGCAGCTTCGACCATCGAGTCGAGGAAAGCGTCGGTTGCGCGGATCTGATGCGATGTCGAGCAATTCGGACACCACACCGAAAGCTTCATATTGCGCATTTCCAGCAGCGTTACGGTGTCCGTTTGAATACTCGTCGTTACGACACGGCCACTTCGCGGGCACTTGTACTTCAACATGACGACGCAACCTCCACCTGCGAGAAATCCTACGCTGCGGCCGGAGGTATTTGGGCTAAAGCGGTAGTTTTTCATCGCTTATCCACAAATTCTTCACGGTTTCGACACACTCCTTACCGCAACGCAAAAAGCCCGGACTTTCGTCCGAGCCTCGCAGCCAAAACTGAGTCGCTTTTTCAGTAAAAGCGGCAGACGCGCATGCCAGCCCGGTCGTACCAGCATTCCTGATGACGCCCGGACCGCAGCCATGTCGGCAAGCGCGGTCCGCCGACCGCGACCCCGACGATGGTGCCGACGACCGCGCCGGGTGGCCCGCCGATGACCGCCCCCACCCCCGCCCCGATGGCCGCGCCGGTCACGACGCTCCGGGATTCGAAATACGCATTTGCCGACACGCTGGACGTGGCAAGCGTAATTGACGCGACACCTGCGATCAGAATGGTCCGCATCGCTGCTCTCCTGGGGGTGAACCCGCCGGCAGCACTACACTTCGTTAACGTTAAGATTCCGTGACTCAGATCGCGGCTGGACGCCGCCCGGTCATGCCGCCCGCGGCCGCTGTGCGACCGTGATGAGGACCACCGGGATCGCAGCGAGCGACAGCAGCGCGGTGCCGACAATCACGCTTGCCGGGCTGCCGACGTCCATCATGTAGCCGAACACAGGCGGCGCCACGACACCGCCGATATTGAAGCCGGTGGTCACGAAGCCGAAAACCCGGCCGAACGCACCGGGCGGCGTCACCGCCCTCACGATCATGTCGCGCGACGGCTGGATAACGCCGTTGGCGAAGCCGGAAATCGCCATCAGCGAAATCAGGATCGTCGTTCCAAGGTCGATGAAGGCGATCGGGATCAGCGCCACGCCGCTCACGAACAGGCCGATCAGCGCAACGACCTCGTGGCGCTCGGTTCGCGACACCAGCCAGCCGCCGACCAGCACCGCGCAGGCGCTGAACATCAGGTAGACCGTGATGGCCGTCGTCGAGAACGACAGCGTCGTCCCCCGGAGCGCCTGGAGCGCGACGATGCCGTAATTCTGGGTGCCGACGGACACCGACGCGATCAGCATGAAGAAGATGAGGTTGAGCACGACCGGCCAGGTGGCGAGCACGCGCCAATCGCCGGCCGACGGCGCGGACTTGTCGGCCGCCTTGGCGCGCGCGGCTTCCCGGCCGCCGAGCGGCTCGCCCAACATCATGATGGCGACCGCAACGATCAGGCCGAGCAGCGCCGCGGCGACGAACGCCCCTCGCCAGCCCAGACTGGTCGCAAGAAAAACCATGGCCGCCGGGGTGATCGCGGTGCCCATGAAGCCGGCGAAGATATGGATCGAAAATGCCTGTCCGACCCGGCCGGCCGACACGCGATTGGACAACAGCGCATAGTCGGCGGGGTGATACACCGTATTGGCGAGGCCGAGACCGGCGAACGCCACGCCAAACAGCAGAAAGACCGGTGCGGCCGCTGCCGCCGCGAGCGAAGCCGCGCCGAGCAACAGGCCTCCGATCAGCACGGTGCGCGCCGAGGTGCGGTCGACCAGAAATCCGGCGGGGGTCTGAAGGAGCGCGGAGATCACGTTGAAGACCGCGATCACCACACCGAGCTCGGTATAGCTCACCCCGAACTCCGCCCTCACGAACGGGAACACCGGAGGCAGCACCAGAATGAAGATGTGACTGACGAAATGCGCTGCGCCGACAAGTCCGATCACACGCAGATCGGTCGAGCGCGTTGGTCTGGCGTCGATGGTGGTCGGCGTCATGGAAAGGGTCCCGGCTGAGTGCCGGCATAGCATGAAGCGCTTGAATGGGGCATGCACTGCGCGAAGACGGGGTGCGCGGTTCCATGGCTGTTGCCATCGCGCAGGCTTCGACATCCGCGGAGCACAAAGACCCCGACGGCATCGAAAGAGAGGGACGACGCACCGAGAGGCGCTGTCGGGCTCTCAGCCTGTCCGCGGCATCGAATGGGGATGAATTTGACCACACGAGATTGCAGTCATCACGGATAAGCCGATCGCTCGACGTTCCGCGCATCGGTACCAGCCACGCCTTGCCGCCATGACTGTCGAAGTTTTACCGGCTTGATTCAACCATCGGTTGTCCTAAGATGGGCGGTCTGAGCGGGGGGTGACGCGTGACGACGCAATCGACTAAAACGAAAATTGGGTACCATCACGTCATCGCGCACGAGAAGGAAATCCTAAAAGAAAAAGCCGCTATCGGATTGGCCTTGTCCGGCGGCGGCATTCGGTCGTCTGCATTCTGCCTGGGGGTGCTGCAGGCGCTCAACTATCACGGCAAGATCAAGAAAATTGGTTACCTCTCCACCGTCTCGGGCGGCGGCTACATCGGCAGCGCGCTCACCTCGACGATGACTCTTTCACGGGGCAGGTTTGAATTTGGCGGGGAGCCAAGGCAACGCAGTGGAGAGCCAATCGCCTCGGATATCAAAGACACTTACGCGGTCCAACACATCCGCAACTACTCCAATTATCTTATTCCATCCGGCTTTCGAGACGTCGTTACGGCTTTGGCGATCATCATTCGTGGCTTGGTCGCCAACGCGGCCCTTGTCCTGCCATTCATTTTGGGTCTGGCGGTCATTACGCTGAGCGTGAACTCCTGTCGCACCTCGCTGGATAAGCCGAAGATATTCGGCAAGGATCTCAATTTAGGAAGGCTGATTGACAAGACAATAAACATCACTCCCGAGAAGTTCCTGTCATTCTCTACCGTTGGGTTTACGATGACAGGTGTCCTTCTAGGACTCATTACTGCAATCCTGTGTCGAAAGCTCACTCCAAGCGATCGGCCGTTGCGGGAAGACATACAGGTCCGTCTTTGGAAGTTTGTCGTATTTCTGGGATTGCTCGGCTTTACGTGCGACATCGCAGCCCGATTAAACGTCAAACACTTCAGCATCACGCTCGCCGCCTGTTTGCTTGGCTTATTGTTGTTCTTTTTGTGGGCTCTGGCTCGTTCTTTTGTCTCTAGCCGTGCGCTTCAGGAGTATCGAGGAAACATTCCAGCGCTTGCTGCAGGCTATCTGCTGTTTCTTGCGGCGATTGCGTTCTTTGAACTGCAGCCCTTTGCGATTGCCGGCATGTTTGACACGGCCCAAGCCGATCAGAAGGACGCAAAAAACATCTTAGTCACTATGCTGACGCCGTCCATCCAGGTTGCAGCCGCTGCTGCTGCATCGGTAGCGGCCGTCGTTATGAGCTTCCGGCAACAACTGGGAGCGATCTTAAAGGGTGCTGATGGCTCGTCCGGGGTTGGTGCACTGCTCAAAACGATTGTGACGAAGGGCCTAATTTGGACCGCCGGCGCGGCGCTACCACTCTTGATCTGGGTCGGCTTTCTCCATCTTTGCTTTTGGGCAACAGTTGACGACAAGCATTTGGGAAGCCCGCCACCCGGATTCTGCGGTGCTTATGAAGCACGGGCCGCAAGCACCAACCCCGGCCCTCAGCCAACAGAACGGAAGTCCGGCATAGGCGGGGGTGTCCAGCTTTCTGTGGATGCGAGCGCATCTACCGGCAATATTGCCGGAAAGGTGGGTCACATCAAATCGAATCCGGCGCACGTATCAGCGGCGAGTGTCCGAGAGCGCTATCACCAAACCCACGCGCCTGAGTGGCTTTTCAAGGCTGCTCAATGGACGACATTCTATCAGGGGCAGTATCGAGCCATTGTCATTTTCTATTTTATCGCTGCCGTTGTCATCTTCCTCGCCTCTTGGGGGCTTTCACCGAACTCAAATTCGCTGCACAGACTTTACCGCGACAGGCTTAGTAAGGCGTTTCTCTTCAAGCCGAAATCGGACGTTACGAACGAGAACAACGACGACAACAAAGTCAACGCCGCCCAAGGCAACGATATAGAGCCTGAGCCAAACGATGACTTTCAGGTTCGCGCACTGAGTGCAGAAAACACTCCATATCACATCATAGGCGCGGCCTTGAATATTCAGGGCTCTGACTACGCAAACCGTCGAGGTCGCAACGCCGATTTTTTCATGTTTTCTCCAAAATATGTTGGGAGCGAAGCAACAGGCTACGCCGCGACCGAAAAATTCAGCGATCTTGATCTTGCGACCGCATTCGCCATCTCTGGGGCTGCAGCTTCTTCGAACATGGGATCGAAGTCCATTCGACCTCTCATGCCAACACTCGCCCTGCTGAACGTGCGGTTAGGCTACTGGCTTAATAATCCGCGTTACGTTGATGGCGCCACCAGCCCGACGCGACGGTCCCCGCTGTATCTGTGGAAGGAGATGACCGGCAGCCTGCACGAGGAAGACAAGGAAATATATCTCACGGACGGCGGCCACATTGAGAATCTCGGTGTTTACGAGCTGCTGCGCCGAAAGTGCAAACTTATCGTCGCCGTCGACGCCGAGGCAGATCCAGCGATGCACTTTTCATCATTCGTAACGTTGCAACGTTACGCGCGCATTGACGAGGGAATTCGGATCAATTTGCAGTGGCAATCGATTCAGAGCGCGACACGCGCATGCATGGCAGAAAATGCGACCAAAGCCGCGCCTTGCCAAGCCAAACACCACGGGCCACACGTAGCAATCGGCACGATTGAATACGACGCCGAAAACAAAGGGACGCTTATTTACATAAAGTCATCATTGACGGGCGACGAGAACGACTACGTCCGCGATTACGCGCGCAGGAACCCGCTTTTCCCACATGAGACAACCGGAGATCAGTTCTTCAGCGAAGAACAATTTGAGGCATACCGCGCGCTTGGCTTTCACATCACTCATCGCTTTTTGAACAAGGAGGACACCGTCGACACTGGCTTGGACCCCAGCAATTTTAGTGAGGAGCTTAAGGCATTTCTGGCCACCGAATAGATGCTGGCTTAGGTCCAGCGTGGCAGGGTGATGCTCAGGCGCGCCAGCGCGCGGTCGTCGCCGTAAACGCGATCGTGGTCGTCCAATAGGAGGGTCGCGGCAGAGCGCGAAGAATTCGTCGAGTGTCGCCTGCGATACGCCGCCTTCGCTGTGCAGCTTGTCCGCGACTTCGCGGATGCCGTAATCCCACCACTGCGCGAATGTCGAGCCGCCATTGTAAAGGATCGCGTGTCCTTCGGACGTAACGTCGATGAGACCGTCCGCCTGCAGCCACGACGGAATCCTGCGCCCGACATAATAGTCGATCCGGTGGCGCTCGGCCCATTGCAGGAACAGCTCCCAGAAGCGCTTCTGCGATGGTGGCTCGACGGTCCATGTCGGATAGAAATCCGGCTCCTGAACGAAGAGCCAGCCTCCCGGCTTGAGGCAGCGTGTCATCCTCGTCACGACCGCGCGGCGTTCGGGCAGATGGTGCAGCAGCGCGCGGATCGCAACGAGGTCGAAAGGCGCGCCGGGCGGCTCGTCATTCACGACATCGAATGTGCGAACCTCAAGATTGCCGCCCGCAATCCCGTCCATCAGGTCGGTATGGATGTCGGTCGCAATCACATGGCCGGCCGGACCGACCTGCTGCGCAAGCCATTGCGACAGCGAACCGTTGCCCGCGCCGATCTCGAGGCATCGCCACCCCGCCGTCACGCCCGTCCGCAGCAGATGAAACCGGCTCGACGGATCGAGCATGTCCGACATCAGCCGCAGCCGGTCGCGCTCGCCCTTAAGATCATGCTGCCAGACATAGGCGGCCATGGCTCATGTCCCGCGACTCATGTCCCGCGGCGGCGGTCATCCCGCCAGCGCCGCTAATATCCGCGCCCAGCTGCGCGTGCCCTTGTGGAACGAGGTCAGGTCGTATTTCTCGTTCGGCGAATGCACGCGGTCGTCGTCGAGCGCGAAGCCGACCATGATGGCGTCCATCCCCAGCACGCGCTTGAAATCGCCGACGATCGGGATCGACCCACCGGCGCCGACCGTCACCGCCTTGTGGCCCCATTCCTCCTGCAGCGCCTGGCGCGCTTTCACCAGCGCCGGGCTGTCGAACGGCAATTGCAGCGCCGGCGCGCAGCCGTGGTTCTCGAACTCAACCTTGCAGTCGGCCGGAATGCGCGCGCGGATGAAGGCGCGGAACGCATCGCGGATCTTTTCCGGGTCCTGATCGCCGACGAGGCGGAACGAGACCTTGGCCTTCGCCTGCGAGGGGATCACGGTCTTCGCGCCCTCGCCGGTATAGCCGCCGATGATGCCGTTCACATCGCAGGCCGGGCGCGTCGAGATCATCTCGATCAGCATGCGGTCCTTCTCACCGACCGGGATTTTCAGGCCGATCTGGCCGAGAAATTCCTCCGCGGTGAGGTTGAGCGCCTTCAGATCGGCCTTGATGTCGTCCGGCAATTCCGGAACGCCGTCATAGAAGCCCGGAATGGTGATACGGCCATTGTCGTCGTGGATCGCCGCCAGCGCCTTGGTGAGAACGCGGATCGGATTTTGCGCCGCGCCGCCGAACAATCCCGAATGCAGGTCGCGGTCCGCAGCGGTCACCGTCACGTCTTCATAGACGAGACCGCGCAGCGAGGTGGTGACCGATGGCGTCGTCTGGTTCCACATCGCGGTGTCGCAGACGAGCGCCATATCGAGCTTGAATTCGTCGGCATGGTCCTTGACGAAGGGAAACAGCGATTTCGATCCGCATTCTTCTTCGCCCTCGATCATCATGGTGATGTCGAGCGGAAGCTTGCCGGTGACGGCCTTGAAGGCGCGGCAGGCTTCGACGAAGGTCATGAGCTGGCCTTTGTCGTCGCAGGCGCCGCGGGCCACGATGATCTTGCGGCCGTTGCCGAGATCCTCGATGCGCGGATCGAAAGGCGGCGTGGTCCACAGATCGAGCGGATCGACCGGTTGCACGTCGTAATGGCCGTAGAACAGGACACGCGGGCCGCCATTGTTTTTCTCGGGCTTGGCGATCACCACCGGATGGCCCGACGTCGGCCGCACTTCGGCCTTCAGCCCGAGAGTTTCGATGTCCCTGGCGACAAAGTCCGCGGCGGCCTTGCACTGCTCGGCATAGGCCGGATCGGTCGAGATCGACTGAATCCGAAGGAAGTCGAACAGGCGCGCGAGCGACGCATCGAGATCGGCGTCGATGCGGTCGAGAACTTTGGGAAGGGCCTCGGTCGGGGTCATGGTTGCTCCGCTAAATCGTCCCGTGCGTCTCGAGCACGGTCAGGATCTGCACATGCTCCGGCAGATCGATCAGAAATTCCGGATCGCGCGGCAGGTGGTGTGTGCGGGTCGGATCGGGTCCCGCGCCCATCGCTTCAATCGAATCCCAGTACGAAATGGTGACGAACTCGCTTTCGTCCGGCCGGTCCTCACGCAGCATCTGCACGGCCAGCGCGCCTCGCCGCTGTAACGGCTCGACGCCGTGCGCGCGCCAATAGCGCTCGTAGTCATCGGCCTTGTCGCGGGTCGTGCGCCCGCGCCAGATCCGTGCAAAGGTCATCGCTTCAGGATCCCGCCGAGCGTGCCGCGCACGATCGACCGGCCGACCGAAGCGCCGGCGCGTCCGCCGATCTGCTTGCCGATCGCAGCCGCGACGCCCCCGACCACGGTGGTCGCCACGGTACGGGCGACGCTGCGCGCGACCTGCTGGCCCGTTGTCAGCGGTTCGCCGCGCTTTTTGTTGGTGCCGAAGATCGACCCGATCCAGCCGGTGATGCCGCCGCCCTCGTCCTGCTGATCGCCCGGCGCTGCCTGCTTTGAAACGCGCTGGGTCAGCTTCTCGTGCGCGGACTCGGCATCGATCACGGTGTCGTATTTTCCCTTGACCGGGCTTCGCGCCATGATCGCGGCGCGCTCGCCCGGCGTGATCGGACCGATACGCCCGGAGGGCGGGCGGATCATGCAGCGCTCGACCATCGAGGGCGTGCCCTTCTCTTCGAGAAAGGAGACTAGGGCCTCGCCCTTGCCGAGCTCCATGATCACCTGGCCGGTATTGAGCTTTGGATTGGGACGGAATGTATCGGCCGCGGTCTGCACGGCTTTCTGGTCCCGCGGGGTGAAGGCACGCAAGGCGTGCTGCACGCGATTGCCGAGCTGCGCCAGCACCTTGTCGGGAACGTCGAGCGGATTTTGCGTGACGAAATAGACGCCGACGCCCTTCGACCGCACCAGCCGCACCACCTGTTCGATCTTGTCGAGCAGCGCTTTCGGCGCCTCGTCGAACAACAGATGCGCCTCGTCGAAAAAGAAGACGAGCTTCGGCTTCTCCGGATCGCCGACTTCCGGCAATTGCTCGAACAATTCGGACAGGAGCCATAGCAGGAAGGTGGCATAGAGCCGCGGATTGGCCATCAGCTTGTCGGCGGCCAGAATGTTGACATACCCCCGGCCATCGCGGTCCGTCTTCATGAAGTCCCGCAAGTCGAGCGCGGGTTCTCCGAAGAATTTTTCGCCGCCCTGGTTCTCCAGGACCAGAAGCGCGCGCTGGATGGTGCCCACGGTCTGCTTGGTGACGTTGCCGTAGCTGGCGACCGCCCGCTTGATTTCGTCGAGCTGAGGATTGCCGGTGCCCTGCTCCGCTTCCTTCTTGGTCGCGAACGGCGCGATGGCGTCGAGCATCGTCCGAAGGTCTTTGAAGTCCAGCAGCGCAAGCCCGTGGTCGTCGGCGATCCGGAAGGCGATATTCAGTGCGCCTTCCTGCACGTCATTGAGATTGAGAAGCCGCGCCAGAAGGAGCGGCCCCATCTCGGAAACGGTGGCGCGGATCGGGTGTCCCTGCTCGCCGAAAAGGTCCCAGAAGATGGTCGGGAAAGCGTCGGGCTGGTATTCCAACCCCATGCTCCGCGCGCGCTCGACCAGGAAGGGCTTTTCTTCGCCCATCACGGCAATGCCGGAGAGGTCGCCCTTGATGTCGGCGGCGAAAACCGGGACGCCGTTGCGGGAAAAGCCCTCCGCAAGGACTTGAAGCGTGACGGTCTTGCCCGTGCCGGTGGCCCCGGTGGCGAGGCCATGCCGGTTCGCCATGCGCAGCAGGATGCGCTCGGGTTTGACGCTCTGCCCGACGAAAATCGTCCCCTCAGGTTCGAGCGGCTCGGCGCTCTTTGCAGGCGGCGCGGCGCGCGAAGCCGACGCTTTGCTCCCGTTCTTGCGCTGCGATTTGCTGTCATCCGCCCCGTCGGATGCGGCGGCAGCAGCGGATTTCTTCGTGGCCGACTTGCTGGCTGACTTCGCCATCGTCCTGCATCCCTTCGTGAATCCAGCTGCATTTTTGAGACCTTGCCGAAGCAGGGTCAACGGCCGAACCACCGTTCGAGCTCTCCATAATAGCTCAGATCGATAGTTGCGGACGTGTCACACCGTTGCATATTTGTCAGGCAACGCCTTTCCTTCGGAGCCTTTTTCATTATCAATGCCGGTTATCAACCCGCCGCAGTGCGGGAGGGGGCAGGCAGAGATGGATGAGCTCGTCGGGCGACTTGTCGCCGAACTCGGCATTGACCCGAAGGTCGCCGAGCAAGCGGTCGGCATAATCCTGGCCTTCCTGATCAAGGAAGCGCCGGCGGATAAGGTGAAGCCACTCATCGATGCCATTCCGGGTGCACAGGAAGCCGCAGCCGCCGCTCCGTCGGGCGGCCTGTTCGGCATGGGCGGCATCATGGGTGTCGGCACGCAGCTGATGGGTCTCGGCCTTGGCATGGGCGAGGTGCAGGACGTTGCGCGCACCCTGCTCGGCTATGCACGCGAGAAGGCGGGTGAAGACGCGGTCGGCGAACTCGTCGGCGCAATTCCCGGTCTGTCCCAATTCGCCTGACCGGTTTCCGGGTGGACCATTCGGGGTAGTTGCGTGTCGAAATCGTTGAAAAAACTGGATGGCCTTGATCCGGACGTCGTTGACCGACTGCGCGCGGCCGGCATCCGAACCTCCGACAAGCTGCTGGAGATGACCAAGAGCGCCAAGGACCGCGAGGCGCTTTCGCAAAAGACCGGCATTACACCGCGCGAACTGCTGCGCTTCGCCAATCTCGCGGACAAGCTGCGCGTCAAGGGCCTCGGCGCCGGCTATGCCGAGCTGCTCTGCCGGGTCGGCGTCGATACCGTACGCGAACTGAAATACCGCAATCCGGCGAAGCTCGCGGCGGCGATGCGGCAGGAAAACGAACAGCGCAAGCTGGTCCGCCTGGTGCCGACCGAAAAGGCGGTGGGCCGCTGGGTCGAGGCCGCGAAGAAGCTGCCGCCGAAGATCACCTATCGCTGACCCCATTCCGGTTGACATCGCCCCGATCCTGCGCCCAAAGCGCTGGGCATGACCGCGTCTGAAGCCAGACCGGGCGCCTTGTCGCTCGATACCCTGTTGTCCCCGCACCGCGCGACGGTGATGGGGATCCTCAACATCACGCCGGATTCATTTTCCGACGGCGGCCGCTTCGTCGATCCGCAGATCGCCATCGGGCACGCGACAAGGATGATCGCGGACGGCGCA
>Ga0180222_1002102_pt1 | contig 17303 bp, 19 predicted proteins | sample eDN5th37CKraftOP_FD_151336 | JGI IMG/M metagenome (GOLD analysis project Ga0180222, IMG submission 151336) | Enriched Organic Plus compost microbial communities from Emeryville, California, USA - eDNA 5th pass 37_C Kraft OP (version 2) (version 2) ... | reverse complement strand
TGGAAATCCTGCTTCAGCCGCGTCCTCTACAAGGGCCGAAACGCCATCGAGCGCATGTTCTGTCGCCTCAAGGACTGCCGCCGCATCGCTACCCGATATGACCGCCGCGCCGATGTCTTCCTCGGCAGCATCCACCTCGCCGCCGCCATCACATGGTGGTTATGAGTCCCGGCCCTAGCCCCCGCACCCCAAAGAGTGAGCGTGGCGAACGGCACAACCAAGATTGTGAGGCGATCCGTGAGGGTCACCGAACCGCGAGCGGCGCGGTTGATCACCTCTGCCAGATATTTGAAGTAGAGCATGTGCGCAGCCTGCCTCGTTACGGCCGCGCTGTGGAGTCAGAATTATAACCATCTCACGTGCCTTCGCGCTGAAGGCAGAATGCAGCTGGCACCTAGCCTTGGTGCATTTGCTACATAATGCCGGTTAGATAAGGCGGCAGATTCGGTTGCGTGTCCCGCACGCGCCGCGCCTGTCCTCTTCGCGCCCATTATCCGATCTCGCGGCAATCCCGCGCCTCGTGCCACGCTTGCGGCATGAGCACGCCAGCCCGATACAGCCCCGCCCTCGTCGAGATCGCCCGCACCCTTGCCGGTCGCGGCGCGCTCGATCGGGATCTCGCCGCCGCCTTCGGCGTCCACCTCAAGACCATCCATGACTGGAAGCTGCGCCATCCCGACTTTGCCGAGGCCGTCCGCCTCGGCAAGGAGGCTGCCGACGACGCCGTCGAGCACGCCCTGTTCCGCAAGGCGACCGGCTATAGTTTCGAGAGCGAGCGCGTCTTCTGCCGCAATGGCGCGATCGTGCGCGTGCCCGTTACCGAGCATGTCGCGCCGTCCGATCGCGCCGCTATCTTCTGGCTCACCGCGCGCATGCCCGAGCGCTGGGGGAAGCAGACCGCCGCGGCCGGTCCGCGCGGCGAAGGCCTCGCCAGCCTCGATCTGCGCCAGGCGCTGATCGAGGCCAAGGCGCGTCTCGCTTACTGGCGTGCGCGCCTCGGCGAGCCGGCGCTCGACGGGGATGACGATGAATATGACGGCGCCGAGCCCGGCGAGCAGCCGGACACTGCAACCGCGCTCGACGATGCCGATCCCCTCCTTCATCTGGATGGGGGTGGCGGTAACGGCTGCGGAGACGGGGAGGGTGCCGCCGCGGGCCGTGCCGATCCGCTCCCCGGCCTTCCCGGCCCCGCGGCCGCCGCGCCGGGCCGCGGCTCCAAATATGATCCCGCCTTCGTCGCGCTCGCGCGCACCCTCGCCGAGCGCGGCGCGCTCGATCGCGATCTCGCCCGCGCCTTCGGCGTCAACCTCTCGACCCTGCGGCAGTGGACGCTGCGCCACGCCGCCTTCGGCGCCGCCGTGCGCCTCGGCAAGGCGGTCGCCGACGAGGCCGTCGAGCGGGCGCTGTTCGCCCGCGCCACCGGTTTGTCCTACGTCCGCGAGCGTATTTGGCTGGAGGGCGATACCGTGCTGCGCGCCGAGCTCGTCGAGCATCTGCCGCCGTCCGAGCGCGCTGCCGCCTTCTGGCTCAGCCGGCGCCGTCCGGCGCGCTGGGCCGATCGTCCGGAGCCCGAGAGCGATCCCGCGCGCCTTGCCGCCGCCCGCGCCGAAAGCCGCGCGCGCATCGCGCGCTACCATGCCGAACGCAAATATTGGCGCGCCCATGGCTGCGCCCCGCCCGGATCCGAGGAGCCCGGCGGGGCCTCCTTCCGGTTCAGCCCCGTCATCGGCGCGCAGGATGCGGCGTGAGAAGCCTTCGGACGCCGCCGGCCGCGCTACTTCTTCGCCAGCACGCTGAGCGCTGCCGTCGTCATCGCCTCGGTCGCGGTCTCGATCACCGCCGGCGCGTCGGGCGCCCAGAACGGGCTGTGCAGCGAGGGCAGCCTGGCGGCGTCGCCCTTGGCGGCGTCCCATTTGTCCTTCGGCACGCCGCCGACCCAGAAGATCAGCGCCTGGGCCTCCTTGTCGGCGAGATAATATTGGCTGAAATCCTCGCCTCCCATCGTCGGCGGCACCTCCTGCACGCGGTCCTTGCCGAAACGCGCGGTGAAGGTCTCCGCGATCCGGCCGGTCAGCGGCTGGGTGTTGAACGTGGCCGGGGTGATCCCGTCACGCAGCGTGACGGTCGGCATGCGGTCCTCGGGCACGCCGGCGGCGATCGCTTCGCCCCTGGCGATGCGGGCGATGCCGTCGAGCAGGATCTTGCGCACCTCCGGCGTATAGCTGCGCACGGTCAGCATCAGCCGCGCCTCGTCGGGGATGATGTTGTGCTTGGCGCCGGCCTGGAAGCTGCCGACGGTCACCACCGCGGCCTGCCCCGGCGTCACCTCGCGCGAGACCAGGGTCTGCAGCGCGGTGACGATCCGCGCGGCGAGCACGATCGGATCCTTGCTGGTCTGGGGGTAGGCGCCGTGGCCGCCGATGCCGCGCACGGTGAGGTCGACCGAGTCGACATTGGCGAGGGCATAGCCCGGCGTGTAGCCGATCACGCCCGCAGGAAGGCTCGCCGAATCGTGGAAGGCGATGGCGAAGTCCGGTTTGCCGAAGCGGGTGTACAGCCCGTCGTCGATCATCGCCTTGGCGCCGGATCCGATCTCCTCGGCGGGCTGCGCGATCATCACCAGCGTTCCGCTCCATTGGTCCTTCATCGCCGCCAGGCGCCGGGCGGTGCCCACCCAGGCCGACATATGGGTGTCATGCCCGCAGGCATGCATCACCGGCGTTTCCATGCCCTCACGGGTGAGCGACTTCGCCTTGCTGGCGAACGGCAGCCCGGTCTGCTCGGGCACCGGCAGGCCGTCCATGTCGGTGCGCAGCAGCAGCGTCGGGCCCGGGCCGTTCTTCAGCACCGCGACCACGCCGGTCTTGCCGACGCCGGTGGTGACCGCGAAACCCAGCTTCCTTGCTTCGGCGGCGAGCTTGGCGGCGGTCTTCACCTCCTCGAAGCTGAGCTCCGGATTGGCGTGCAGGTCTCGGTACCAGCCCATCAGCGACGGCATGTCGGCCTTGACGGCGTCGGACAGCGGATCGGCCTGCGCGGGCGCGGCTGCGGCTGCGGCCGCGGCGAGGAGAGGCAGGGCAAGCAGGCATGTCTTCATCGGCGAGAGGCTCCTGGGCGGCTGTCCTCGCGCAGCCTGCCCAAGAAAATCGCCGGATGAAAGAGATCAGGCGTTGGCGAGGTGGAGGCAGGGCCTGAGGCGGATCCGTTCCTCCCGGCGCGGCCTTGCCGCGGTCGGCGGCGTTTCCGCCTGCGGAACGTGGCGCAGCAGCGGACGCGCGCGATCCGTGTTCCACGCCATCAGCGTGAAGACCGGTATGCAGCGTGCGTTCTGTGCAAGGTTTTCCTTGCTCAACTGCAAGGTTCCGAGCGCGAGCCCGGCAATGGCCCAGCCGATCATCCGTCCCTCCCTATCCCACAGGTGACGTATCCGAATCACCCTCTATCAGGAAGGGTCAGCCGGCGGGCGTGAGTTCCATCACGTCGAGCGTGGATTCCCAATGCGGACGGGGAAAGGCGATCCGCCAACGGCGCGCGTCCACGCGCTGGACGATCCCCGCCATGTCCCGATCCCTGTCGAGGCCGTAGCCGATCGACTTATGTTCGTCGCCCAGCACCATAGTGCCGAGGAAGATGCCGCGCTCGCCATTGTCGCGATAGACGTTCCCCCGCGGCCGCTGCGCCCCTTCCAGCACGGTGAAGCGCAGCCCGTGGTCGCGCGGCGAAAGATGGCAGCGCACCGGCGGGTAGGACATGAACTCGGGCACGCTCGACCAGATCGCGCCGATCTTGATCATGCGGCAGCGATAATCGCCCGGCGGCGGGAGCGGATCGGCGAGGACGAGATCGGGAACGAGCAGGTCGCCCTCGCGGTCGATCGCGCTGCCGTGGCCGGCCTTGCGTGCCTTGTCCAGCGCCTCCAGCCAGGCGGTCCGCCAGTCACTGAGCCGCTTGCGGTCGTCCTCGGTCGCGGCCGTGCGCCAGGGACGCTGCAGCACGCCGCCGTCGGTGCAGGGGGGGCGGTGGCTGCAGCCGCCGAGCAGGAGCAAGGCCGCGCAGCCGATGAACCAGGAAGAAGCGATCCGCATGGCGTGCAGGCTAGGACGCGAACGGGAGGCTGCCAATCCTTATCCGCGCATCGACCTGCACCGACGGGGAAAACCTTCCTGCCGTGCGCTTCATTGCGCCGTCCAACCCCCGTCGATCGAGAGGTTCGCGCCGGTGATGTTGCTCGCCTCCTCGCGGCACAGGAACACTGCCATGGCGGCGACCTGCTCGACCGTCACGAACTGCTTGGTCGGCTGGCCGGCGAGCAGCACGTCGTTCATCACCTGCTCGCGCGTCATGCCGCGCGCCTTCATCGTGTCGGGGATCTGGTTTTCGACCAGCGGCGTCCACACATAGCCTGGGGAGATGCAGTTGGCGGTGATGCCGAAGGTTGCGGTCTCCAGCGCCACCGTCTTGGTGAAGCCCGCGAGCCCGTGCTTGGCGGTGACATAGGCCGATTTGAACGGCGAGGCGGTGAGCGAATGGGCCGAGGCGGTCTGGATGATCCGGCCCCATTTCTTCGCCTTCATGGCGGGAAGGGCGAGGCGCGTCGTGTGGAACGCGGCGTTGAGGTTGAGCGCGATGATGAGGTCCCACTTGTCGAGCGGGAATTCCTCGACCGGCGCGACATGCTGCATCCCCGCATTGTTGATGAGGATGTCGATCCCACCGAGGCTGTCGGCGGCTTCCTTCATCATCGCCTCGATCTGGTCGACCCTGGTGAGGTCATGCCCGCTGTACAGCGCCCGGGCGCCGCTCGCCTTTTCCAGCGCGGCCCGCTCCTGCTCGATCGCGTCCTTGTCGCCGAAGCCGTTGATCACGACGCTCGCGCCCTCGGCGGCGAGCGCCTTGGCATAGGCGAGGCCGATGCCCGAGGTCGATCCGGTGATCAGTGCGGTCTTTCCCTTGAGGAACATGGGCTTCTCCTCTGCGCTAGCGATGGTTGGTGAGGTCGAACGTCGCCGACCTGCCGTCGATGATGTTGCGGGCGAGCAGTCCGGCGCGGCTGATCGTCGCCTCCACCGCCGCACGGCCGGCCTCCCAATGCTCCAGCATCGTCCGGCGCGAGAATTCGAAGTCGCGGGATCCGCCCTCCCAGGCGTTGGCGCGGTAGATCAGGTGGACGATGTTGAGCGCATGCTCGCTCGCGATGCAGCGCAGCTCGGCGACGTCCGGATCGTTCTCGAGCTCCGGCGGCAGCTTGGCGAGCAGGCGGGCGATCGCCGCATGCTCCGCGCGCTGCCGCATCAGCTGATCCGTGATCTGGCGCGTGCGGCTGGAATACTGGATCTCCTTCGCGCGCGCCATCACGTCCATGATCGTGCGCGGCGCCTGGTTCGCCGCGGAGAAGAGATCGACCTGGAAGACGAGCATGTCCTCGCGCTGATCGGCGATCACCTCGGCGAGCGGCGTATTGGAGACGAGGCCGCCGTCCCACCATAGCCGCTCGCCGATGCGGATCGGCGGAAGGCCGGGCGGCAGCGCGCCCGAGGCCATGATGTGGCGCGCGTCGATCCTTTGCTTGCGCGGCCCGCGCGTGTCGAAATAGTCGAAGTTGCCGCTCTCGACGTCGACCGCACCGACCGAGAGCCGCACCGGTCCGTCGTTGAGCAGATCCCAGTCGACCAGCGCGTCGAGCGTCTCGGCGAGCGCGCTGGAATCGTAGAAGCTCAGCGCGTCATCGCTGCCCGGGCAAGCGAACGGGGCGGGGACCAGCCGGGGCCGGAAGAAGCCCGGCACACCCACCGTCGCGACGAAGCCGGCGGACCATTCGTGGATGAACTCGCGCAGCTGGTCGTTCGGCCAGATCGGAAAGCTGGGCAGGGCGGAGGTCATCCGGTCCCAGAAGGCGCGCAGCCGCTCGACGCGGCGCTCCGGCGGATTGCCGGCGATGATCGCGCTGTTGATCGCACCGATCGAGATGCCGGCGACCCTGTCGATCTCGATGTCGATCGCGGCCAGCGCTTCATAGACGCCGGCCTGGTAGCTGCCGAGCGCACCGCCGCCCTGGAGCACCAGCACCACCTCGTCCGGCAGCGGTAGGGACTTCGCAGAGGTCGACTCGCGGCGGGCCATCGCCGCCTATCTGGCCGTCTTGCTGCGCTGCATCAAGCAGGGTGGACGAGAATTCATGAAGGGCGATGCGGATTGCAACCATGCCCGGCCGGGGGCATTACCGTTCGCGGGGGAGAGGTCAGGGACGAGGCATATGCGGCTCGACGACGAACAGGAAAGCTCCAACTTCGAAATCCAGCGCGGCGGGGGCGGCTTCGGCGGCGGCGGGGGCAACATGCTCGGCATGCTTCTGCCCCTCATCGGCAGCCGCTTCGGCTGCGGCGGTATCGTCGTGGTGCTCGTCATCCTCCTCGTGATGGGCGTCAATCCGCTGAGCCTGATCGGCGGGGGCGGACAGATGGCGCCCCAGCAGACCGCGCCTTCCAGCCGCGATGCGGGCGAGCTCACCCAGGTGCAGCACTGGTCGCTGAAGGTGCTCGGCTCCACCGAACGTACCTGGGGCAAGATCTTCCAGCAGGAGGGCAAGCAATATGAGCCCACCACGCTGGTCTTCTATTCGCAGAACGGCATGTCGGGCTGCGGCGCGGCGCAGTCGGCGATGGGGCCTTTCTATTGCCCGCAGGACAAGAAGGTCTATCTCGACACCAGCTTCTATGACGAGCTCCGTCAGCGCTTCGGCGCGCCGGGCGATTTCGCGCAGGCCTATGTGATCGCGCATGAGGTCGGTCACCATATCCAGGATCTGCTCGGCACGCTGGGCGAGGTGAACCGGCGCCAGCAGCGCGCGAGCGAGGCCGAGGGAAATGCCCTTCAGGTGCGCATTGAGCTCCAGGCGGATTGCTATGCCGGCGTCTGGGCCAAGCAGACCGGCCTGCTCGAGCCGGGCGATATCGAGGAAGGGCTGAAGGCCGCCAACGCGATCGGCGACGATACGCTGCAGAAGAGCGCGGGCCAGGTTCCCGTCCCGGACAGCTTCACCCATGGCACGTCGGCCGAGCGGATGAAATGGCTGCGGCAGGGGCTCGACAGCGGTGATCCGGGACAGTGCGACACGTTCGGCGCCCGCGATCTCGGCTGAGCGGCAGCGCCGTTCAGCGCCAATTTAGCATGCGGCGGCCAGGCGGCGTCCTGTGCCGGGTCCGGCACACTTTCCTCCCCTAGCAGGCCACGGGCCTCCCGGGCCGCTCTTCCGGGCGGCCCCCCTTTTTGAAGCGCGGCCTTGCGCCGTGCGCCGGGCGCGTCTAGCGGCGCAGCATGACGGATTCTCCAGCCTTGGGCGCGGAATCGGCGGTGGCGCTGATCTCCGGCGGCCTCGATTCGATGGTCGCCGCCGGCATCGCGCGTGAACGCGGCCATCGGCTCTTCGCGCTGACGATCAACTACAACCAGCGTCACCTCGTGGAACTGGCCGCCGCGCGCCGGATCGCCGCCCTGCTGGGCGCGGAGCGCCACATCGTCCTGCCGATCGATCTGCGCGCCTTCGGCGGCTCCTCGCTCACCGACACCATCGATGTGCCCAAGGAAGGCGTCGGGGAGGGCATCCCGGTCACCTATGTGCCGGCACGCAACACCATCTTCCTGTCGCTCGCGCTCGGCTGGGCGGAGGCGGTCGGCGCGCGCCACCTCTACATCGGCGTGAACGCGCTCGATTATTCCGGCTATCCCGACTGTCGGCCCGAATTCATCGCCGCCTTCCAGGCGATGGCGGACCTCGCCACCAAGGCCGGTGTCGAGGGCGGCCGTTTCACGGTGCAGACGCCGCTCCAGCATATGAGCAAGGCGGATATCGTGCGCGAGGCCGCGCGGCTCGGCCTTGATGCGGGGCTCAGCTGGTCCTGCTACGATCCCGCGCCGGATGGCGTGCATTGCGGGCTGTGCGACAGCTGCCGCCTGAGGACCAAGGGCTTTCAGGAGGCGGGGCTGCCCGATCCCACCCGCTACGCGGCGCACCCCTGATGACGGCCTATGCCGTCAAGGAGATGTTCCTGACGCTCCAGGGCGAGGGCATGCAGGTCGGGCGGCGCGCCGTCTTCCTGCGCTTCGCCGGCTGCAATCTGTGGACGGGCCGCGAGCAGGATCGCCCGCGCGCGCAATGCACCTTCTGCGATACCGATTTCGTCGGGACGGATGGCGACGGCGGCGGGCGCTTCGCGGACGCCGCGCGGCTGGCCGATGCCGCCCGGGCGCTGTGGGATCGGGATCTGGCCGCGCCGGAGGCCGGGGCCTTCGTCGTGCTGACCGGCGGCGAGCCGATGCTCCAGGTCGATGCGCCGCTCGTCGCGGCGCTCAAGGCGCGCGGCTTCGAGATCGCGATCGAGACCAACGGTACCCTGCCGGTTGCCGCGGGGATCGACTGGATCTGCGTCAGCCCCAAGGTCGGGACCGAGATCGTGCAGCGCAGCGGCAGCGAGCTCAAGCTCGTCTGGCCGCAGACCGGCCTCGATCCCGTGGCGATGGAGGCATGGGATTTCCACCACTTCCTCGTGTCGCCAATGGATTCGCCGGCCTTCGCGGAGAACCGCCGGGCCGCGATCGACTTCGTTCTCGCCCATCCGCGCTGGCGGCTTTCCACCCAGACGCACAAGGTGCTCGGGCTGCGTTAGCCGCCGCCCGGGCACCGAGGCGGGTCAGCTCGCTTCGGCCTTCTGCCATTCGGCAATCAGCGCCGCATCCGCCGCCGCGGCCTTGGCGACGCCGGGACGGGCCTGGTAACGCGCGACATAATCCTGGATGACGCGGTTCTCCGCGAGGCCCGGGCCGCCGAAACGGGTGGCGAAGCTGAGCTCCGCGCCGAGATAGAGGTCGGCCGCGCTGAACGTGTCCGCGAGGATCCACGGCCCCGGCGCCAGCGCCAACTCGATGGCATGGATCACATCCTCGTAGCTGCCATAGCCGATCATCCGCTTCTCGGCCTGCGGGCGCTTCATCATCACGTCGAAGAAGGCCGGCTCGAAGCAGCCGGCGGTGAAGAACAGCCAGCGCAGATAGGTGCCCCGCTCGGGCGAGGAGGGGGAGGGGGCGAGCCCCTTTTCCGGAAAGGCGTCCGCGAGATAGGCGATGATCGCGGCGCTTTCGGTGACGACCGTGCCGTTGTGGACGATCGTCGGGATCTTGCCCATCGGATTGATCTTGGTGAATTCCTCGCGGCGGTTCTCGCCCCGCGCGAAATCGACGATCTCGATCCGGTAGGGAAGGCCGAATTCCTCCAGCGCGGCGCGGACCATCGCCGAGCGGGACTGCGGGTTGTGATAGAACAGGATCTCGTCGCTCATCCTTCTCTCCTCAGGCAAGCTGCGTTTTCAGGAAGCGGATCGTGCGATCCCAGGCGAGCTTCGCCGCCTCCGCATTGTAGCGGTCGGGCGCCGTGTCGTTGTTGAAGGCGTGGTTGACGTTCGGATAGAGATAGCTTTCATAGCGGACATGGGCGGCGCGCAGCGCCTCCACCCACGGCCGGGCGGTGGCGTTCACCCGATCGTCGAGCCCGGCATAATGCAGCATCATCGCCGCCTTCACCTTCGCCGCTTCGGCCGGATCGGGGGCGGGGCCGTAATAGGAGACCGCCGCCCGCAGGCTGCCGCCGGCGGCGACGGCGACGCGGTCGGTCAGCGCGCCGCCCCAGCAGAAGCCGACCGCGCCGACCTTGCCGTTGCCGGCGGGGTCCTTGCTGAGCATGAGCACCGTCGCCACCGCGTCGGCGGTGGTGCGGCCGAGATCGAGTTGCCCGATGAGCGTGCGCGCGCGATCCTCGTTCTTGGGCGTGCCGCCTCTGGCGGAGAGGAAGTCGGGCGCGAGCGCGATGAAGCCGGCCAGCGCCAGACGGCGGGCGATGTCCTCGATATGGGGATTGAGCCCGCGATTCTCGTGGATCACCATGACGAGGGGCAGCGGCCCGGCCGGCGTGCCGCTCGGCATCACGCGATAGCCCGCCAGCATCCGGCCCGGCGCCACCTTCCAGCGCACCCGCTTGACGGTGATGCCGGGATCGTCGGGTGCGGTCAGCGCCGCGGCGGCAGGATTGGCGGCGATGCCGGCGAGCAGCAGGTTGGCCGCGGCCGCGCCGCCGGCGATGCGGCTCAGCTCGGCGAAGAAGGCGCGGCGATCCATCCCGTCATGCGTGAAGCGGTCGTAAAGCGCGATGGCGCGCTGGCGCAGCGTATCGTCGACCATCTCTGTCTCCGGCATCCTCGGCTCCCGCGGCGGCACTCTATCCGCCGCTGGGGCGGAGACAAGGGCGCCCTCCGTCAGCGCGTGGCAGTGCGCGCCACTTCCGCGATCATCGCATCGCGCGCCGCCGGATCTCCGGGGCTCTGCGTCAGATAGACGGCGATCAGCATCGGTCGCCGGCCGGGCGGCCAGAGGATGCCGATATCGTTGGCTGTGCCATTCTCTCCCGATCCGGTCTTGTCGCCGATCTCCCAGCCGCTGGGCAGGCCGGCGCGCAGCCTGCGCCCGCCCGTTCGATTGGCGGCGAGCCAGCCGAGCAGCAGGGTGCGTGACGGCGCGGACAGCGCATGGCCGAGCAGCAGGCGCTGCATCATCTCGATCATGTCGAGCGGCGTCGTCGTATCGCGCCGATCGCCCGGTATCGCGCTGTTGAGCTCGGTCTCGATCCGGTCGAGCCGGGTGCGGCCGCCGCCGAGACGGGGCGCGAAGGCGGTCAGTGCCGGCGGGCCGCCGAAGCTTGCCAGGAGGAGGTTGCCGGCGGTGTTGTCGCTCAGCGTGATCGCCGCTTCGCACAGCTCGCCGACCGTCATGCCGCTGGCGACGCGGGATTCGGTGGCGGGCGAGTGGGCGACGATCGCCTCCGGGCCGTAAAGGACGCGCCGGTCCAGGCTTTCCGCGCCCCGGTCCACGCGATGGAGGACGAGCGCGGCGGCGAGCAGCTTGAACGTGCTGCACATCGGGAAGCGCTCGCGACCCCGCCAGGCGCTGCGTCGGCCCGTCTCCGCATCGTGGATGGCGACGCCGAGCCGTCCGCCACCGATCTTCTCGAGCAGCTGGAACCGCTCGTCCCTGCGGGCGGCGAGTGCGGGGGCGGGCAAGGCGGTCGCCAGCAGGGCGGCGATCAGCGTGCGCCGGGTGAGGATCGGTCCGTCGTTCATGCCCGAGCTGTGCCGCAGCCGCTGCATCAGTCAAGCGGCATCCGGTTGAACGCGTCGAGCGCGGCGATCTTGTAGGCCTCGGCAAGCGTCGGATAATTGAAGGTATTCTGCACGAAATAGTCCAGCGTGCCGTGCAGGTTGAGCACGGCCTGCCCGATATGGATCAATTCGGTCGCGCCTTCGCCGACGATATGGACGCCGAGCAGCCGCTTGTCGTCGAGGGCGAACAGCATCTTCATCATCCCCGATTGCAGGCCCATGATGTGACCGCGGGAGGTCTCGCGGAAGCGGGCGATGCCGACCTCATAGGCAATGCCCTGCTCGCGCACCTGCTCCTCGGTGAGGCCGACGGTGGAAATCTCGGGCACGGCATAGATGCCGTAGGGAAAGAAGCGCGGCGCCGGCATCAGCGGCGCGCCGAACGCGTGACAGGCGGCGATGCGGCCTTGCTCCATCGAGGTGGAGGCGAGGCTGGGAAAGCCGATCACGTCTCCCGCCGCATAGATGTGCGGCACCCTCGTCTGGAAGGTTTCGGGATCGACCGCCAGCCGCCCCCGCTCGTCGGCCGCCAGGCCGCAGGCATCGAGGTGGAGCGCGTCCGTCGCGCCTACCCGGCCGGCGGCATAGAGCAGCATGTCCGAACGGATGCGGCGCTGATCGTCCAGCACGGCGACGGGCCAGCCCTGCGCGTCGAACTCGACATGATCGAGCTTGCAGCCCAGACGGAAGTTGACGCCGCGCTTGCGTAGCTCGTGGACGAACTCCTCGATGATCTCGCGATCAATGAATTCGAGGAAGTTCTTGCGCGGCTCGATGATCGTCACCGGCACGTCCAGCGCCGAGAAGATCGTGGCATATTCGAGGCCGATCACGCCGGCGCCGACCACGGCGAGGCTGCGCGGCACGCGCAGCTCGGAGACGAGAGAATCGCTGTCGACGACGCGGTGGTCGTCGAACGGGATGTGGGGCGGGCGGAATGGCCGCGTGCCGACGGCGATGACGATGCGATCGGCCTGATAGCGGGCCGTATCGCCGCCATGCTCGGCGACCTCGACGGTGTTGCCGTCGAGGAAGCGCGCCACGCCGGCGATCGTGTCGACCCCGTTGCGCGCGAACTGGTGCTCGAGGACGTCGATCTCGTAATCGAGCGTCTTGGTGAGGCGTGCGCCGAGATCCTTGCCCTCGATGTCCTTCTTCACCCGGTAGGCGAGCCCGTAGAAGCCGCGCTCGCGCCAGCCGGAGAGGTTGAGCACGGTCTCGCGCAGCGTCTTCGACGGGATGGTGCCGGTATGCACGGAGACACCGCCGACGCGCAGCCGGTTCTCCGCGACGAGAACGGATCGGCCGAGCTTGGCCGCCTGGATCGCCGCGCGGCGGCCGGAAGGTCCGCTGCCGATCACGATCATGTCGTAGCGCGTCATGGTGCTCCCCCGAAAGCGGCCGCATCCTCCTCTATCCTCCTTTCATGACGCTCTGGGGAGTCCGCGAGGCGCAGGGTCCGCGACGGCTGACGCGCCGCACGCCGCTTACCGGAAGGCGGGGAGCATGATAGTCTTGCCCCGGAGGCGCCGCAGAGCGCCGCGGCAGGAGAGCAGCGATGCTGAGGACGATCGACGTCGACGCGCATTTCGAGCCCGGCGGCGAATGGCTGGATCCCTATCCCGAACTGGCGGCGCGGCTGCCGGCGCTCGATCCCGGTGCGCTCGCGGTGCGCACCATCTGCGGCGATCTGATCGAAAGCATGCCGGCCTCCGATCGTCCTTCCTATGCCGAACTCTCGCCGCCCGGCCTGCTCGCGCTGTTCGCGCAGGAAAAGCTGGACGAGAAGGATCGGCGCAAGGAGTTCGAGGGCAAGAACCAGTTCCAGGTCGCCAACGCTCAGGCGCGGCTCAAATGGATGGATGCGCAGGGCATCGAGGTCCAGAACATCATCTGCCTCGCCGGCGTGAACTATCTCACCTTCGTCGAGGATCTCGGGCTCAGGCAGACCGTGGTGCGGGCCTGCAACGACTGGCTGGCCGATCAGTGCGACGGCTCGGGTGGCCGGCTGCTGCCGGTGACGGCGCTCGACTATATGGACCTCGAATGGGCGGTGGCGGAGCTCGAGCGGATGCGGCACCGCGGCAGCCGCATGGTGCTGATCCCCGGCGCGCCGATCGACGGACGCTCGCTCGCCCATCCCGCCTGGGACAGGCTGTGGCGCGCGCTGACCGACAACGGCATGATCGCCATGCTCCATACGGGCTTCGAGCGGATGAGCTTCGCGCCCGGCTGGGGGAATATGAGCGCGGACGCCACGCTTCTGCGCCAGTTCGGCAGCAGCTTTCGTCACGTGACGCCGATGATGCTGATCAGTGCGCTGGTCTTCGGCGGCACCTTCGAGCGCAATCCGGCGCTGACGCTGCTGATCGCGGAACTCGGCTGCGGCTGGCTGCCCTTCTTCATCCGCGACATTGACGATCGCGCCACGCCGCTCTCGCAGCTTTTCCTGGGCGAATGGAAGAACCCGATGAAGCCGAGCGACTATGTCGCCCGCCACGTGCGGGCGACGCCGCTGTCCGGCGGCAATGATTCGCCGATCCTGCGGATCATGGACGATCTGCCGCAGGACATGATCGTCTTCTCCTCGGATTTCCCGCACTTCGAGGGCTTTGGCGATCCCAGGGCCTATTATGCCGATGCGCTCGCTGGCCTGCCGAACGATCGGCGGGCGCGCTTCTTCGGCGGTGCTGTGGCGGAAGCCTATGCCCGCATGGGCGATCCGATCTGAGACCGATCAGGTGCGCTGCAACGAAAAAGGGCGGCCCTCCCGCAGGAAGACCGCCCTTTCGCGAACCGGAAAGCCGATCAGCGCTTCGAGAACTGGAAGCTGCGGCGGGCCTTGGCGCGGCCGTACTTCTTGCGCTCGACCGCGCGCGGGTCGCGGGTGAGGAAGCCGGCCTGCTTCACCGCCGAGCGGAGCGCCGGCTCGTAGCGGGTCAGCGCCTGGCTGATGCCATGCTTCACCGCGCCCGCCTGGCCGGAGAGGCCGCCGCCCTTCACCGTGGCGACGACGTCATACTGGCCCTCGCGGTCGGTGATGCCGAACACCTGGTTGATCACCAGGCGCAGCGTCGGGCGGGCGAAATAGACGGACTGGTCACGGCCGTTGATCGTGATCTTGCCGGTGCCCGGCTTCAGCCACACGCGGGCGACCGCGTCCTTGCGGCGGCCGGTGGCATAGGCACGGCCGTAGGCGTCGAGCACCTGCTCGCGCAGCGGCGTGGTGGAGATCTGGACCGGCGCGGCCGGGGCTTCGGCGGCGCCCTGCGGCTCCGTCGCGGCGGGCGTGGCGGCCTGCGCCGCACCCGTCAGCGCGGCGAGATCGGACAGGGACTGGCGGTTGTCGGACATTATGCGCCCACCTTGTTCTTGCGATTGAGCGAGGCGACGTCGAGCACCTCGGGGTTCTGTGCCGCGTGCGGATGCTCGGCGCCGGCGAAGATGCGCAGGTTGCGCATCTGCTGGCGGCCCAGCGGGCCGCGCGGGATCATCCGCTCCACGGCCTTCTCCAGCACGCGCTCGGGGAAGCGGCCCTCGAGCACCTTGCCCGCGGTCACGCCCTTGATGCCGCCCGGATAGCCGGTGTGCTTGTAATAGACCTTCTGGGCGAGCTTGCGGCCGGTGAAGCGCACCTTGTCGGCATTGATGACGATGACATTGTCACCGCAATCGACATGCGGGGTGTAGCTCGGCTTGTGCTTGCCACGCAGGATGTTGGCGATGATCGTGGCGACGCGGCCGACGACCAGGCCGTCCGCATCGATCAGATGCCATTTCTTCTCCACCTCGTGCGGCTTGGCCGGCTTGGTGGTCTTCAGCAGCGCCTTCATGGGGCCATGACCTCTTTTGAAACGAGTGCGCCGCCCGGTGAAGGGCGGCGCGGAATGCGCGGGCCTAATGCGCAACGGGAGTGCGAAAGTCAAGCAAAACCGGCCCGTTCTAGAGGGGTATCATAATACCTGCACGGTTGTCGGGCGATGGCGGGCCAGGCCGTGGGCCGCCGCCAACAGGCTTGCGAGCAGCAGCACCGCCATCGCCTGATGGGCGACCGCGATCGGCAGATCAACGCCGCTGAGGAGCGTCGCGATGCCGAGCCCGATCTGGCAGGCGAGGGCGAGAAGCAGTGCTGCCGCCGCGCCGCGCGCGCCGATCCGGGCGGCGCGCCAGGCGAGCAGCGCGGCTGCGGCCGCGACGACGAAAGCAAGCCAGCGATGCACGAACTGCACCACGATCGGTTGATAGACGAGACTGCGCCAGAACGGCTCGAGCAACGGCACGCCTTCAGGAAAGAGCCGTCCGCCCATGGTCGGCCATTCCGAGAAGGCGTAGCCGGCGCGCAGGCCCGCGGTGAAAGCGCCGAACAGCAGCTGAAGGGTGAGCAGCGCGAGCACCGCCGCGCCGGCAAGCGGCAGCCGGGCCGGGCCCTTGCGCAGGTCGAGCGCCGTCCAGACCAGCACCGAGAAGATGAGCAGCGCGGCGAGCAGGTGCGTCGCCAGCCGGATATGGCTGACCTCGGTGCGGTGGACGAGCCCGGACGCGACCATCCACCAGCCGATCGCGCCCTGCAGCCCGCCCAGCGCCAGGATCGCGATCATCCGCCAGCCGTAGCCCGCCGGGATCGCACGCCGCCACCAAAAGGCAAGGGCGACGAGCGCCATCACCATGCCGATGCCGCGCGCGAGCAGCCGGTGGACATATTCCCAGAAATAAATCTGCTTGAAGCCCGCCAGCGTCATGCCCTGGTTGAACTCGCGATATTGCGGAATCGCCTTGTAGCCCGCGAATTCGGCCTGCCATTCGGCTTCGTTCAGCGGCGGGATCACGCCGCGGATCGGCTTCCACTCGGTGATCGACAAACCTGATTCGGTGAGGCGGGTGATGCCGCCGACGACGACGATCAGGAACACCATGGCCGCCACCAGGACGAGCCAGTTGGCAAGGCCGCGCGCGTTCGGCGCCGGCCGCGAAGGGCGGGAGAGGATCGACACGCGGGCGCCTATGCGACGGGCCCGTCCGGCCCGCAACGTTTTTGCAAATGATATGTTGTAACTTCACTCATTGGATGGCATGGATCGTTCCGCTATGGATTCGCAGGTGGAACAGGGTATCTGGCGCAGGGGCTGGCTGGACAAGCTCGCGATGGGCCTGTCCGGCCTGTGCGTCGTGCACTGCGTTTCGACGGCGGTGTTCGTTGCCCTGTTCGCCTCGGTGGGCGGGATCCTGCTCAGCCCGGCGATTCATGAGACCGGCCTGGTGCTCGCGACCGTCTTCGCGGCGCTGGGGCTGGGCAGCGGCGCGCTGCGGCACGGCATGTTCCTGCCGGCCTCGGTCGGCGGCCTCGGCATCGGCATCATGGCCGGCGCGATGACGCTGCCGCACGGTGGTTATGAGACGCTGGCGACCATCTTCGGCGTGTCCGTGGTCGCGCTCGGGCATGATCTCAACCGGCGCGCGCTGATCTGATCGCGCTTGTCGCGCCGCGCCATCGTGCCTAGATTGCGCGGATGGCCGGGCATGTCCACACCCTCCACGAAGGCACGGCGCTCGCCGGCGCCGCGCAGACCGCGCTGGAGCGATCGGGCCAGCAATGGACCGCGATGCGCGCCGCCGTGTTCGATGCGCTGGCCGGCTTCGAACGGCCCGCATCCGCCTATGACATCGCGGAGGCGGTCTCGAAGGCGGAGGGGCGGCGTGTCGCCGCCAACAGCGTTTATCGCATCCTCGACCTGTTCGTGGACGCGAATGTGGCGCGTCGGGTGGAGAGTGCCAATGCCTATGTAGCCAACGCCCATCCCGACTGCGAGCATGACTGCATCTTCCTGGTCTGCGACGTCTGCGGCCAGACCACCCATATCGATGACGACCATCTTTCGGACAATGTCCGTGCCGCCGCCAAGAAGGCGGGATTCCAGCCCGAGCGCCCGGTGATCGAGGTTCGCGGGCGCTGCGCGGACTGCCGGTAAGGCTGGGTTCGTCATCCCGACGAAAGTCGGGATCCAGTTAGGGCCGGGACTCATAACCACCATGTGATGGCGGCGGCGAGGTGGATGCTGCCGAGGAAGACATCGGCGCGGCGGTCATATCGGGTAGCGATGCGGC
>Ga0180222_1002101_pt1 | contig 17308 bp, 16 predicted proteins | sample eDN5th37CKraftOP_FD_151336 | JGI IMG/M metagenome (GOLD analysis project Ga0180222, IMG submission 151336) | Enriched Organic Plus compost microbial communities from Emeryville, California, USA - eDNA 5th pass 37_C Kraft OP (version 2) (version 2) ... | reverse complement strand
TGCCTTCATCCTTGCGCTGCGGCCGATCAGTTATCGGTTCACGATCGGCGGCAACGAGGAGGTGATCGAGACTGTCGAAATCGAGGAGGAAGAGCAGGCCTTCTTCGAGGAGCCGCGGCGCGTGACCGTCGTCGATGTTGAGGACGGCAAGGCGACGCAGCGCGAGCGCATCGACACCATCCGCGTGCCGCTCTACGACGAGATCCCGCTGGTCGATGAAGCGGGCCACGCCGTGTTTGACGCGGCGGGACAGCCGAAGACCTGCCGCGTGCCGCGCATGACAAAGGTCAGGCGCGAGCAGGAGATTGTCAGCCATCGCCCGCGCGCCGGCCGCCGCCGTCACTATGGCCTGTCCGCCCAGGACGTGCGCGCTGTCCTTGACGACCTCGGCGTTGCGGATTTTGCCGGCTGGGTAAAGACCAATCTCGCCGATCCGGTCAGCCCGGAAGCACTGCGCTACGACCAGTTCATCGCGCCGCTGATCCGTGCAGTACAGGAACTGACCGAACGCGTTGCGGCGCTCGAAAGAGAAGCGAGCACTCCAGCCGGTACACGCAGCTACCAATCGTGATTGCGTTCGTAGCCAAGCTTGATCAGCGCATCTCCGTGCAGTCTCTTGAAGTCTTCCTTGATGCGCGGCGTGAAATGCTCCTTCCAGTGCCCCCCGCCGGAATCCGAGAAATTCTGCGTCCAGTCGATTTCCGGGACCGTATCAAAGGCGAGATCCAGATGCTGCGCCAGCCTCCGCAAGAAGGCGGGTCGGTCCTGATTGATATCCTCGACCCGCGCCTCCAGTACGCGTGTGTCACCGGGCCATGCCATCATATGATTGATGACGTCACGAGTGATGTTGTTCATTTCATAGAGGATGCCATCTTCCTCGGACAGCGCGCGCAGGATTGGGCGGTCGATTGCGAGCTTATCCCATACAAATCCGGAGCCGGAGATCGGGTGTGTGCCGCGATGATGAAAGTAAGCGGAAATTAGGACCTGGCGCGGATCGCGAACGACGTGGAGACCGCGAAAGTTCGGGTTCGTCTCCGCGACCTTGTCTAGGACAGCGGGCGAACTATTGAGAAGATTGACCACCACCGGTTCGGGGCCAGAGAGCTTTGTGAAATCGACCATGTCAAGATCGAGGTCGGGCAGGCTTGAGAAATGGTATGGTGGTTTGTCGACGTGATACGTCACGACCTTCCAACCTTGCACCTTCGCGATCGCTGCAAAAATCCGTATCCGGAAAAAGCGGCTGGCACACTTGTGATGACCGAAGAATACGCGGTTCATGGATAAGGCTACCGTAAAGAGCTGATCATTCTAATACGGCACTCGGCGCTTATGCACGTCAATAGACAGGTATCCATTTTGTAGTGTGCGGTTCGGCGCAGGCGGGAGGCGCTGCGCGTTCCGGTACGCATCCTCTTTCGTCCGGCGGTCGAGGGCCGGGCCCGAACCACCAACCCGCCCCGGCAGCCGAAGCAGCCGCAAGCGGCGAGCATTCAAATTTCGCAAACACGATCAATTTAACAATCGGAGTCCTGCATGACAGAACGTCATCCGGGAGGGCCGTTGCGCGCCTTCCTGATCCATGGGCTGGCCGGTGGCCGGCCCTTTTATTTTTCCGGCGGCCTCGACGTGCTCGCCGGAAAGCTGAAGGCGAAAGGCGTCGGCGCGAGCGTGCATCCCCAAGGTTCGTTGCTGCGCCCCTATGGCGGCGTGGGCGCGGTCGCAACCGCGGCGCGCGCTGCGGCCGAGAAAGGCGAGCGACCGGTTCTGATCGGCCATTCGATGGGAGCGGACGCTGCGATCAAGGTTGCGGTGCAGCTCGAGACCTCGCGCATCGCGGTGCCGCTGCTGGTGTGTTTCGATCCGACGAGCTTTCGCCTGTTGTTCGGCCCGCCGCCGGTGCCGGGCAATGTCGCGCGCGCCTTCTGCTTCTACCAGAAGCGCAGCCCGCTCGGCCGCGGCGTGTTGCGGGCCGCGCCGGATTTCAGGGGCGTCCTGATTCACCAGCAGGTGGCGAGCATCCATTCCGCGGTCGACGACGATCCGGCCTTGCAGGCGCGCGTGATCGCCGAAATCGAGGCGCTGCAACGCGGCTTTTGAGGCCGCCGCTGCGGATTGTGCGCGGCATTTTCATTTCCGGAGACGATCATGGCGGCCAACAATTTCGACGCCTCGCTGTCGCGCGTGCTCAAGCACGAAGGCGGTTACACGAACCATCCGTCCGATCCCGGCGGCCCGACCAATTTCGGCATCACCATCCACGATTATCGCCGCTACATCGATGCGAACGGGACCGCCGCCGACGTGCGCAACATGCGGCTTGCCGATGCCGCGCAAATCTATCGCGTGCGCTACTGGCAGGCGCTGCGTTGCGACGAATTGCCGGCGGGTCTGGATTATGCCGTCTTCGATTACGGTGTGAATTCCGGGATCGAACGCGCGGCGCGGGTGATGCAGCGGCTGCTCGGTTTCGGCAACGCGCCTGCGATGACCGATGCGGTGATCGCCGCAAGCCGCAAGCCGAATGCTGCGGACCTGATCGGGAAACTGTGCGACGAGCGGCTCGTCTTCCTGAAATCGTTGCGCACCTGGCCGACTTTCGGCGCGGGATGGGGACGCCGGGTGGCCGATGTGCGGCGCGATGCGCTGCTCATGGCGCGCGGCGAGGTCGTCGCGCCGTCCGACGCGGCCGAGGCCAAGGGAAAGGCGCAGGTACCGCAGCCGAAGATCGCGCGCACCACGACGGCCGCGGGCGCGGTGATTGCAAGCGGGGCTGCCGCGCACACCGCGGCTTCGTCCGGAGTCTCGTGGACCGTCATTGCATTGATCCTCGCCACCGGTCTCATCTGCGCTGGCCTCGGATGGTTCGGCGCGATGCTCTGGCGCCGGCACCGCCAGAACGCGCCGGCGGGCGCGGCTTTCACTGTCCGCAAGGCGCTCGCGTCGTTGCGCGAGCGGGTGAAAGGCTGGCGCACATTGCTATTTGGCGCCGCGATCACGGTCGCTGGGGGCGCGCTCGATATCCTCGACGCGTTCCAGCTCGTCGACATCTCGCCGCTTCTGCCGCCTGACCATGCGCTGAAGATCATCGCGGTTATCGGCGTCGTGACGGTGGTGTTGCGCCTCTTCACGACCGGCCGGGTCGGCAGCAAGGATTTCTGAGATGCCGACCGCATTGCTGTTCAAATTGCTCGGGTGGATCGGCGGGGGCGCATTCGACGCGCTGCTCGGCCGGGTCGCCGACCTCCTGCAACGCAAGGCGAGCGACGATCTCGCGCGCTATCAGACCGGGGTCGCCGCCGACACCCAGATTGCGATCGCGCAGGTCAATGCGCAGATCGAGGCGCGCAAGGAACAGGTCAAGCTGATCGAGGCCGACCGCGGCTGGTGGGTCACGGCCTGGCTGCGGCCCCTCATCGTCTACCCTTGCGTCCTGCATTTCGGGGCGATCGTGCTCGACTCCACCTTCCGCTTCGGGTGGGGGATCGCCAAGCTGCCACCGCCCTATGACGGCTACGAGCAGACCATTATCCTGTCCTTCTTCATCGCGCGGCCGTTCGAGAAGGTGGCGCGGGTGTTCGCCGCCCGGCGGAACTAGACGCTTCACGGCGAAGTGAAGGAGGATCGCCCAGTGCCTCGATTTTGCCGTTTCACATTCAGCCGGTATTCACGGGGCCGCCTCTAGATGCTGCGGATGCTTTCCCGAACCCTGATTCTTCCGGTGGTCCTCATGGCCGCGGCGCTCGGTGCATCCCCCGATGCCGTCCGCAGTGCCGGGGCCGCGGAAGTGACCGTGCTGGCGCAGCTTCGGCCGCAATGCCTGACGACGATGCAGCGCCGGAGCATTTCCGCCAGCGGCAAGGTCGTACCGCTCGCCAAGGCGATCCGGGCGGCCCGGGCCCGCAAGGCCGATGTTGTTGACGCCAAGCTTTGCAAGGGGCCAAAAGGGCTGGTCTACCTGCTGACACTGCTCGCGCAGGATGGCAAAGTCACCCGCGCCACCGTTGATGCCGCGAGCGGTCTGCTCACGGACGGTGGCTGACCGGAGGGTTTCCACCTTGCGTCTCCTCGTGATCGAGGACGATCCCGACCTCAACCGCCAGCTCGCCACCGCCCTGACCGATGCAGGTTACGTCGTCGATCGCGCGTTCGACGGCGAAGAGGGGCATTACCTCGGCGAAACTGAGCCCTACGACGCCGTTATCCTGGATATCGGCCTGCCCAAGATGGACGGTATCTCCGTCCTCGAAGCCTGGCGGCGGGCCGGACGGGCCATGCCGGTCCTGATGCTGACAGCGCGCGATCGCTGGAGCGACAAGGTGCAGGGCTTCGATGCCGGCGCCGACGATTACGTGCCCAAGCCCTTTCACATGGAAGAAGTGCTGGCGCGCGTCCGCGCCTTGCTGCGCCGATCGGTCGGGCATGCCAAGAGCGAATTCAATTGCGGTCCGGTTCGCCTCGATACCCGCACCGGCCGCGTCAGCGTCGAGGGGAACCCGGTGCGGCTCACCAGCCACGAATACCGGCTGTTGTCCTACCTGATGCACCACACCGGCCGCGTGGTCTCGCGCACCGAGCTCGTCGAGCATCTTTACGACCAGGACTTCGACCGCGATTCCAACACCATCGAAGTCTTCGTGGGGCGGATCCGCAAGAAGCTCGGCGTCGACGTGATCCAGACCGTGCGCGGGCTCGGCTATCTGTTGACGCCACCCGATGTGCGCTGACGGAGGGGCGGTCGTCGCCGACAAGACGCCAATGGCACTCGCGATGCTTTCAACGCGCTGCCGGAGGACCTTGGTCGGGCCAAGGCAGGCCATGACCCGGGCGGCCTAGACGATGTGGGCCAATTCACTCGCGCTGCGCCTTTTCCTGTGGGCGGTCGGCTGGACCATCGCGATCGTGCTGGTGACAGGCATCGTGCTGTCGTCGCTTTATCGCAATGCCGTCGAGCGCGCTTTCGACGGCCGGCTTCAGGTCTACCTGCGCACCTTGGTCGCGGACCTCGCCAATCCGGAAACACCCGACGACAAGCTCTCGGATGCGGTGAGCGAGCCGTTATTCGATCTGCCGCTGTCGGGCTGGTATTGGCAGGTTACTCGCACCGATACCGCCAAGCCCCAGATCCGTGCCTCGCGTTCGCTTTGGGACGGCGGGCTGCCCAAACTTCCCACGACCGATGCAAACGCCTCCTTGAGCGTTCGCGCCGGCTATGTGAATGGTCCCGAGGATCAGCGCGTGCGCCTCGTCGAGCGCAATATCGATCTTGGCGAGGAGGGCACCTATCTGGTCGCGGTCGCGGGGGAGGCGGCCGAGATCGAGGACGATGTGCGGGCCTTCAATCGCGCGCTGTTCGTCACGTTTTTCTCGCTGGCGCTGATCCTGCTCCTCACTACGGCGCTTCAGGTCCAGTTCGGCCTCGCGCCGCTCAAACGCATTTCGCAGCAGCTTGCGGCGATCCGCTCCGGACAGGCCGAGCGGCTGGAAGGGAAATTCCCGATCGAAATCGCTCCGCTGGCGCGCGAGGCCAACGCGCTCCTTGAGGCCAACCGGGAGATCGTCGAGCGCGCGCGCACCCATGTCGGCAATCTCGCGCATGCGCTGAAGACGCCGCTGTCCGTCGTCATGAACGAGGCGGCCGCCCGGCCGGACGATCCGCTGGCGCAGAAGGTCCGTGAGCAGGCCGATGTCATGCGCGACCAGGTCACGCGGCATCTCGAACGCGCGCGCATGGCAGCGCGGCTCACTGTGGTCGGCACCGTTACCAATGTCGCGCCGGTGGTTCATGCCATTGCCCGCACGATGGAGAAGACCAATCGCGACAAGGATCTGCGCCTTCGCGTCGATACGCCCGAGGACGCGCGGTTCCGCGGTGAGCAGCAGGATCTCGAGGAGATGGTCGGCAACCTCGTGGACAATGCGTGCAAATGGGCGCAGTCGCGCGTGGCGATCGAGGTGCTCAAGGAGCACACCGACGACAGCCGGGACGTCATCCGCATCATTGTCGACGATGACGGACCCGGCCTGACCCCGGCCGAACGCGAGCAGGTGGCGCGCCGCGGGCGAAGGCTGGATGAGACCAAGCCGGGATCGGGGCTCGGCCTGTCGATAGTGGTGGAACTCGCGGCTCTCTATGGCGGGAGCTTCACGCTTGGCACTGCGCCGCTCGGCGGCTTGCGCGCGGAACTGGTACTGCCTGCGGCGTGAAATCTTTCGCGGCGTTTTCTTTACGTTTCGGTGTCTATATACAGCTTGAAACATGCACGGGGGCGGCCCACAAATGCCGCATTCCCTGTCATTTAGTAAATGCCTGCTGCGGCTGTCGCAGTGTTTCGGGGTGGGTGGTACCGGAGGGGGCATGCGTTCGATCGGATCGGTAATCGCGGCGGCGGCATTTTTGGCCGGATGCGCCGGCGACCCAGCGACCGGAACCGGCCCGCGCGAGAATACCGGCACCCTGGTTGGCGCCCTGGCCGGCGCGGCTATCGGCTCACAATTTGGCGGCGGGACCGGCGAGCGCATTGCCGCCGGTGTTGCCGGAGCTGCGATCGGCGGACTGATCGGCAACCGGATCGGCGCTGCCATGGACGACGAGGACAAGCGCCGCGCCTATTATGCGCAGATGGAGGCGCTGGATCGCGGGGCGTCCGGCGCGCCGGTGGGATGGGAAAATCCCGATTCCGGCCGTCGCGGAACCATTGTTCCGGGCCCGCAATATGACCGGCGCGGGCTGCAATGCCGCAGCTTCACCCACACCATCTATATCGACGGACGGCCGCAGGTCGCGCGCGGCGATGCCTGCCGCAATCCGGACGGCACCTGGCAACTGGTCTGATCCCGGCTCAGCTCGGCGACCCACCTAACTCCATTTTAAGGCCGACGCGCTACCACTCTACTTCCGAGTACAAGCGGTGAGTGGGGCGTATGGCCGACGGGACTCTCGTCGAGCGGTTGCGACAATATCTCAGGGGTCTTAGTCCCGAGGCGCGCGCCCTTTTGATGACCGAGCTCGAGCGCGGCCTGTTGCGCGGCGAGGATGTAGCCGGCGCCGAACTTGTCCTTCAGGAACTGCGCCGCGATGCGCGCGAAACCGCCCGGCCGAAACGTCCGGGCAATCTGGCGCGGCTGTTCTTTCAGCCGCTCGAACCGTTCCTGGTCGACGACACCGCAACGCACAGCCATCCCGGCCGCATCGCCCGCGTCGTGCTCGAACCGATGTGGGAGTGGATTTGCCGCGACCTGATGCCGGGCGAGGCCAAGGCCGTCACCGAGCAGGTGGCCCGCGCTTTCGAAGACGGCGATGCGCAACGCGCCGAGGAACTCGCGCGCGCCTTTCAGGACCGTGTCGCGACGCGCATGGAGGAAGCGCTGGCTGCGGCCAGTGCGGACGAAAAGGCGCGGCGGCGTATCTCCGGACAGATCGGCACGCCCCGCGCGCTGGACGATGTCCGCGCCATCCTGACCGTGATCAAATCCCGCCACACCCTCGCACGTTTCGGCGCACAGCTTCCGAGCCATATCAAGACGCTCGACGACAGCAACATCGATGCGGTGAAGGCCATCATCGAGGCGCCGACCTCCGGCGGACCTGTGCTGTTCGTGCCGGTCCTCGTGATGACGATGGGGCGTCTCGCAGCGCCATGGCAGCTCGTCCGGCTCGCGACGCGTGCTGCGGGAACCGACAATGCGACGCGCATTGCCGAGACTCCCTACGCGGTCACCGTCGATATCGTGCTCGCCGAAATCCAGCGTCTGATCAGCGAATTGAAGGCGGAATTGCGTTCGGGTCAGGGCCTTGCCGTCGGCGCCCTCCTGAAAAGCATCCACGATTCCGCGCGCGGGCTTCGCGCCGAAATCAATTTCTCCCATGAATCGCCCTGGGCACGCGCACTCGCTGCGCTGCGCACGCAGGTCTCCGATCTCCTCAAGGGCGAGATCGAGACGCTGCCGGCACGGGTGCGCAGGCTCCTGCGCCCGCGGCCGATCAAGGAAATCGCGCCGAATTCCACGCTCGACGAAACCGACGTGTCCGACACCGAGGCTCAGATCGCCTTCGTCAATACCTGCCGCGCTTATGCTGGAGAGCTCGCCTTGAGCGAACTGACGACGCGGACCTGGACCGACCTCGAACATTATCTCGATCCCGCGACGGCGGCGCTGGTCGAGAATCTGCGCGTATCGGGCGAGTCCGACCGGCCGTTCCGCCAGTCGCAGCTCGATGCGGCTGTGCGTTTCTGCCGCAAGGTCTTCGGCGAAGACTATGCGGCGCTTCTCCTCAAGGCGCGGAACGTCGCCGCGGCGGCCGAACGCAAGGCCGCGAAGGGGTAAGGCCCGGCATCCCCTGGTATTTGGGAGCCGTCTCCCAAAATGTGGTGGTGATGCCGGGAAGGGGCGTGGGTTCCTTCAGGCAAAGGTCACGATGGCCATCGTGGGATCGCCTCCGGTTTCGGGTTCTTCCATCACGCACAGGTATTTTGTGCCCCGAAGCGCGGTGATGTAAACCGGCGCGCATGAGCCTTTATCTGATCCTGGCCCTGATGACCGCGGCGGCGATTTTCGCCGTGCTGTGGCCGCTGTCGCGCCACCCCAAAGGGGAGGGCAATGGCGGTCACGACGTCGCGGTCTATCGCGACCAGCTCGACGAGATCGAACGCGACCGCAAGGCCGGGCTGATCGCGGACAGCGAAGCCGAGGCCGCCCGGATCGAAATCTCGCGGCGCTTGCTCAGCGCTGCCGATGCCGGCGCGGTCCGCGATAAAGTGATGACAACGCCGCTATGGCGCAGGCGCGCCGCGGCCATCGTCGCGTTGGTGCTGCTGCCGATCGTCGCGATCACGCTTTATGGGCGGTGGGGATCGCCGCAATTGCCGGGGGCGCCGCTCGCTGGGCGGCTCGATGCGCCTTTGGCCAATCGCTCGATCGAAAGCATGGTGGCGCAGGTCGAGGCGCATCTCGAAAAGAATCCGAATGACGGCCAGGGTTGGCAGGTCGTGGCGCCGGTCTATATGCGCATGGGCCGGTTCAACGACGCGGTTCGCGCGCGCGCCCAGACCATTCGCCTTCTCGGTTCCAGTGCGGAGCGCGAAGCCGATCTCGGCGAGGCGCAAGTCGCAGCGGCAAACGGTGTCGTGACGGCCGACGCCAAGGCGACGTTCGAGCGTGCGCTCAAGCAGGATGCGAGCAACCTCAAGGCTCAGTATTTTTCCGGACTTGCCGCCGAACAGGATGGCAAGCCAGAGGAGGCGGCGAGGATATGGCGCGGTATCCTGACCAGCGCGCCGGCCAATGCCCCGTTCCGGCCGCTGATCCAGCGTTCGCTGGCGCGCGTGGAACCGAATGTGCGCGAGGTCGAACCCAATACGTCGCAGCCGGGACCAACCCAGGAGGACATGGCGGCCGCGCAGCAGCTCACGCCCGAGCAGCGTCAGGAGATGATCCGCGGCATGGTCGATCGGCTGGCCGAGCGCCTTAAAGCCGACGCCTCGGATTTCGAAGGCTGGCTGCGGCTGGTGCGCGCCTATGCCGTCATGGGAGACCGGGACAAGGCGCGTGAGGCTGCGCAAAGCGCACGCAACACCATTGGCGACGATGCGGAGAAGCGAAAGCGTCTCGACGATCTCGCCAAGGGACTTGGTATCGAAGGCTGAGCGGCAGTGAAGGATGGTGTGACATGACGCGCAAACAGCGTCGTCTGGTGCTGATCGGAGCGGGAGCCGTCGTGCTGGCGGTGGCGGCCGCGCTCGTGCTGACCGCGCTGCGCGATTCCATCGTATTCTTCAATTCGCCGACCGATGTGATCGAGAAAAAGGTTCAGACCGGCACCCGGATTCGGCTCGGCGGCCTCGTGCAACCCGGCACGGTCGTGCGCAAGGATGTCGATGCAAGCTTCGACGTCACCGATGGCAAGCATGTCGTGCGCGTGACCTATCGCGGCATTCTGCCCGACCTGTTCCGCGAAGGGCAGGGCGTGGTGGCGGAAGGCATGCTGACCGATGCCAATTCGTTCCGCGCCGACACGGTGCTGGCCAAGCACGACGAGAATTACATGCCGAAGGAAGTGGCCGACGCGCTCAAGAAGCAGGGCCACTGGAAGGACGATTACGGAAAGAAGCCGGGGGGCGCCAAACAATGATCGCGGAAGTCGGTCATTACGCACTCGTCCTCGCGCTCGCGCTGGCGCTGATCCAGGCGACCCTGCCGATCGCCGGAGCAAGGCTGAACGATCGGGTGCTGATGGGCCTCGCCGAGCCTGTCGCGGTGGTGCAATTCCTGTTCGTCGCCGCGGCCTTCGCGGCGCTGACCACACTTTACGTGACGTCGGATTTTTCGGTTCTCAACGTCTACGAAAACTCGCATTCGGCGAAGCCGCTCCTGTACAAAATCACCGGCGTCTGGGGCAATCACGAAGGCTCCATGCTGCTATGGGTGCTGATCCTTGCGCTGTTCGGCGCGCTGGTGGCGCTGTTCGGATCGAACCTGCCGCCGACCTTGCGGGCCAATGTGCTCGGCGTGCAGGCATGGATCGCGGCGGCCTTCTTTTTGTTTATTCTGGCCACGTCGAATCCGTTCACCCGCATCGCCCGTCCGCCATTTGAGGGCCGTGACCTCAATCCGGTACTGCAGGATATTGGCCTCGCGGTGCATCCGCCGCTGCTCTATCTCGGCTATGTCGGCTTCTCCATTTCGTTCTCATTCGCCGTCGCAGCCCTGATCGAAGGCCGCATCGATGCGGCCTGGGCGCGCTGGGTGCGGCCATGGACGCTCGCAGCCTGGTGTTTCCTCACGCTTGGCATCTCGATGGGCTCCTACTGGGCCTATTACGAACTCGGCTGGGGCGGCTGGTGGTTCTGGGACCCGGTGGAGAATGCCTCGCTGATGCCGTGGCTCGCCGGCACTGCGCTCCTGCATTCGGCGGTGGTGATGGAGAAGCGCAACGCGCTCAAGGTCTGGACCATCCTGCTGGCGATCCTGACCTTTTCGCTGTCGCTGCTCGGCACCTTCCTCGTGCGCTCCGGCGTTCTGACGTCGGTTCATACCTTCGCCAGCGATCCCACCCGCGGCATTTTCATTCTGATGATCCTCACCTTCTTCATCGGCGGATCGCTCGCCCTCTATGCGTGGCGCGCTTCGGCCTTGAAGCAGGGCGGTTTGTTCGCGCCGATCTCGCGCGAAGGCGCGCTGGTGCTGAACAACCTGCTGCTCACCACCGCTTGCGCCACGGTCTTTGTCGGCACGCTCTATCCGCTGGCGCTGGAATCCCTGACCGGCGACAAGATTTCGGTCGGCGCGCCGTTCTTCAACGCAACCTTCGGTCCGCTGTTCCTGCCGCTGATGATTGCGATGCCGTTCGGGCCGCTGCTCGCCTGGAAACGAGGCGATCTTTACGCGGCGGCCCAGCGTCTGACCGCGGCCTTCGTGATCGCGCTCCTGGCGATGGGTGTCACGGTTGCGATCGTGCAGGGCGGGCCGGTGCTGGCGCCGTTCCTGATCGGCGTTGCCGTCTTTGCCATGGCCGGCGCCTTGATCGACATCTTCGAGCGCGTCGCCCTGTTCCGGCAACGCCTTGGAACATCGATGCGCCGCCTGGTCGGGTTACCGCGATCCGCGCTGGGCACCGCGATCGCGCATTTTGGCCTTGGCGTTTGCCTCCTCGGCATCGCCTCGGAAGCCTATTACGGGGCCGAACGCATCCTGACGATGAAGCCCGGCCAGAGCGTCGAGGTGCGCGGCTATGACCTCACCTTCGACAATCTGATCTCGCGCGCCGGGCCGAATTACAGCGAGCTCGTTGCCAAATTCACCGTGAAGTCGGCCGGCGAAACCATCGGCGTGCTCGAGCCCTCCAAGCGCACCTTCACCGCGCGTAAGTCCTCGACCACGGAAGCGGCTCTGATGAGCCGCGGCTTCAGCCAGATCTATCTGTCGCTCGGCGATGCAGGAGACGACGGCTCGATCGCGGTGCGGCTCTATCACAAGCCACTGGTGCTGCTGATCTGGATCGGCACGCTGGTGATGGTGGCGGGCGGGGTATTCTCGCTGTCGGACCGGCGCCTGCGCGTTGGAGCGCCGCGCGCGGCGCGAAAGCCCAAGCTGCAGCCCGCGGAGTAAGTCATGCGCGCGGTCATCCTGACACTGGCCTGTCTTCTCGCCCTTCACGCCACGCCTTCACGGGCAGTGCAGCCCGATGAAATCCTGCCCGACGCCAGGCTGGAAGAGCGTGCGCGCAATCTCTCGCGCGAACTGCGCTGCATGGTGTGCCAGAACCAGTCGATCGACGATTCCGATGCGCCGCTCGCGCGCGATCTGCGACTGCTTGTGCGCGAGCGGCTGAAAGCCGGCGACAGCGACAAGCAGGTGCTGGATTTCCTCACCTCCCGCTACGGCGACTTCGTCCTGCTCAATCCACCGATGAACGCCAAGACCTTCCTTCTCTGGGTGTTGCCCGCGGGACTTCTCGTGGCCGGCGGCCTTGGGCTGATCCTGGCGATGCGGCGGCGCGGCGCAGATGGGACCGGGGAGGGGACCGCGGTGACGCCGCTCAGCGCCGAAGAGCGCAAAAAGATCGAAAGGCTGCTTGAGAGCGACCCGCGTCTCCAAGGCTAAGTAACTGAATCAACATTAGAATCCGCTTTTCCACCATTACCAAAGTTTAATCCCGCCGACAGGTGGCCGTAAGGCGACCTACCCCATCTTTACGAACGAACGGCACCGGGAATCGTCACTGACGAGGTTGGCCGGGCTGTCGTGAAATTACGAAGATGGAGTGAACCATAATGACTGCCACCACGCCTCCTAGTCCGGGCGGCTTCCTGAAGGGGCGCCGGGCCTTGTTGCTCGGGACGACGATCCTGAGCCTCGGTGCGGCGGCTCTGTTCGTTGCACCCGATGCGGCCCATCATGCCGCCATTGCGCAGAATGTGACCCAGCAGGCGCAGACTGTACAGCGCCCGGTCGGGTTTGCGGACATTGTTGAAAAAGTTAAGCCCGCCGTGATCGCGGTGCGCGTGAAGGTGAAAGAGGGCCCGGAGAATTCTTCTTTCGAAGGTCAGTTCCCCCGCGGTTTCGAGCGCTTCTTCCGCCGCTTCGGCGAAGACATGCAGCCGGATATGCCCAATCGCGGCATGCCGGATATGCCCCGTGGGCCGCGTCGCAGCTCCGGCCAGGGCTCGGGCTTCTTCATTTCTCCGGACGGCTATGCGGTGACCAATAACCACGTCGTCGATCGCGCCGACGAAGTCGAAGTTCAGACCGATGACGGCAAGACCTACAGCGCCAAGGTAATCGGTACCGATCCGCGAACGGATCTGGCGCTGATCAAGGTGGATGGCGACAACTTCCCCTATGCCAAGCTCGCCGAACGCAGCCCGCGGATTGGCGACTGGGTGCTGGCCGTCGGCAACCCGTTCGGCCTGTCGTCCACCGTCACTGCCGGCATCGTCTCGGCGCGCGGCCGTGACATCGGCGCGGGCCCGTACGACGACTTCCTGCAGATCGACGCGCCGGTGAACAAGGGCAACTCGGGTGGTCCGACCTTCGACATCGAGGGCAATGTCGTCGGTGTGAACACGGCGATCTATTCGCCGTCGGGCGGCAATGTTGGCATCGCCTTCGCGATCCCGGCTGCGACCGTCGACTCGGTGGTGAAGCAGCTCCGCGACAAGGGCACGGTGACCCGCGGGTGGATCGGCGTTCAGATCCAGCCGGTGACCAAGGACATCGCCGACAGCCTCGGCCTGAAGAACACCGATGGTGCGCTGGTCGCAGAACCGACTCCCAACGGCCCGGCCGTGAAGGCCGGCATCAAGTCCGGTGACGTCATCGTCGCGGTCAATGGCGAGCGTATCGCCAATTCCCGCGAACTGGCGCGCCGTATCGCGCAGATGGCGCCGGGCAACACCGCTCGTCTGACTATCCTGCAGAAGGGCTCGGAGAAGACCGTCAATGTGACGCTCGGCGAGTTGCCGTCGCAGGCGGAGCTCCGCGGCGGTGGCGAGGAGCGCAGCGGTCCGCGTGACGAGATGACTCTCGGCCTGCAGCTCGCGCCGGCCTCCAGCGTTGCCGGTTCCGGCAGCGAAGGTGTGGTCGTCACGCGTGTCCTGCCGGACAGCCCGGCCGGTGAGCGTGGCTTCAAGACCGGCGACGTCATTCTCGAGGTCGCAGGCAAGCCCGTCTCCAACCCGTCCGATGTCCGCAAGGCTCTGGAGGAAGCGCGCAAGGACAAGAAGCGCACCGTGCTGATGCGCGTGAAGTCGGGTGAAGGCACCCGCTTCGTAGCGCTGCCCGCCGGACGCGCATAACGCGATTGCCCGCAAGCTCAAGGCTTTCGGGCAGCCAGATAGGGACGTGACTCCGGCTACCGTCGCCCCCGCCGGTGCCACGAAACCCTGGGGGCGGGCTCAAAGCCCGCCCCCGCAAATCAAGCGAAGGTCGGCGAAACCGACCGGAGCGGGACGCGGCGGGCAACCGCCTCGTCGTCAGGCTTAGCCCCGATACCGGCTACCGTCGCCCCTGCCGGTCCGGGGTCAGCTGAGGGGGTGGCGGAGTAGCGTAGAAGTCGCCATCCCCTCATGCCTCTTCATCCAGATCCCAGCCCGCTTGCAAATTCCTCCGTAACAGGCGATTCCGTCTCGAACGCCACGGAGCAATGCAACATCATGCGATTGCTGATCATCGAGGACGATCGCGATGCCGCGGATTATCTTGTCCGCGCATTTCGCGAGACCGGCCATGTCGCCGATCATGCTGCCGACGGCGAGGAGGGCCTCGCGATGGCGCTCGACGGCGATTACGACGTCCTGATCGTCGACCGCATGCTGCCGAAGCGCGATGGCCTGTCGGTCATCGGTGAATTGCGCGCGAAGAAGGTCGAGACGCCGGTTCTGATCCTTTCGGCACTCGGTCAGGTCGACGACCGCGTGAAGGGGTTACGCGCCGGCGGCGACGATTACTTGCCCAAGCCGTACTCGTTCTCCGAACTCCTCGCGAGGGTCGAAGTGCTGGCGCGCCGCCGCGGCGGCCGCAACGAGGAAACGGTGTATCGCGTCGGCGACCTCGAGCTCGACCGTCTGTCGCATCGGGTGACGCGCGGCAAAGAGGAAGTGATCCTGCAGCCGCGCGAGTTTCGCCTGCTTGAATATCTGATGAAGCATGCCGGGCAGGTGGTCACTCGCACCATGCTGCTGGAAAATGTGTGGGACTATCACTTCGATCCGCAAACCAATGTCATCGACGTGCATATTTCGCGTTTGCGGTCGAAGATCGACAAAGGCTTTTCGCAACCGCTTCTGCACACCATCCGCGGCGCCGGTTATATGATCCGCGACGGATCGCGGAACTGAAACCTGCCGGGGGTGAGCGGTGCTTTCGAGGCGCAGCAGGGCTGGCGCGCGACTCATGATGACCGCACTCGGCAAGGTCGTCCGCACCACCGCGTTCAAGCTGACACTGGCCTATTTGACGGTCTTTGCGCTGTTTGCGGTGTTCCTGCTCGGCTATTTCGCGCTTAACACCAAGCGGCTGTTCACCGAACAGGTGACCGAGGCGGTCAATACCGAGATCAACGGGCTGGTGGATCATTTCAACGCGGGCGGAATCCGGCGCTTGACGCTGGTCGTGGACGCGCGCTCGCGCCGTCCCGGATCAAGTCTCTATCTCGTCACGACGCCCGGCGCCGACGGTCTCGCCGGCAATGTCGGCTCGCTGCCGACCGGCGCGATGGACAAGCAGGGTTGGGCGGAAACCGTCTATCGCCGGATCGAAGAGACCGAGAATTCCGAGCTGCACAGCGCGCTCGCGCGGGTCTATCACCTGCCGGGCGGTTTCCGGCTGCTGGTCGGCCGCGATCTCGAAGAGCGCGATCGCCTGTTTCAGGTGGTGCTCGATGCCGGCAAATGGTCGGCCGCCGTCGTCATCATCCTCGGGCTGGTTGGCGGATTCTTCGTGGCGCGACGGGTTCTGCGGCGCGTCGACGCCATGACCGAAACCACCCGCACCATCATGGGGGGCAATCTGTCGGGGCGGTTGCCGGTCGGCAGCAGCGGGGACGAGCTCGACCGCCTCGCGCATAATCTCAACGAGATGCTGGACCGGATCGAGGCCCTGATGCGCGGCCTCAAGGAAGTGTCCGACAATATCGCGCACGACCTGAAAACGCCGCTGACCCGGCTTCGCAACCGCGCCGAGGAAGCGCTGCGGACCGCGAGCAGCGAGAAGGATTACCGCGCCGCCCTCGAAGGCACGATCGAGGAATCGGATTCCCTGATCAAGACATTCAATGCGCTGTTGATGATCGCGCGGGCCGAATCCGGTCAGGCGCGCGAGAACATGGTCGACTTCGACGCAGCCGAAGCCGCGCGCTCGGTCGGGGAATTATACGAACCGCTGGCGGAAGAGCAGGGGCTTTCGCTGGAGGTGGACGCGCCAGGTGCGGCGCCGATGCGCGGCAATCGCGAACTGATCAGCCAGGCGCTCGCCAATCTGGTCGATAACGCGATCAAATATGCCGGACCGCTCGCGAAGGCGAACGGCACGGTGTCCGCGGTGACGGTGGCCGCTCGTTCGGACGGTGACCGCGTCATTCTGAGCGTCGGAGATGCCGGCCCGGGCATTCCGGAAGCCGATCGCGATCGCGCCGTCGAGCGCTTCGTCCGCCTCGAAAAGAGCCGTTCGATTCCGGGCTCCGGCCTCGGGTTGAGCCTTGCCTCCGCGGTGGCGCGGCTGCATGGCGGGGAACTGCGCCTCGGCGACAATGGCCCCGGTTTGCGGGCCGAACTGGTGCTGCCGCGGAATGGACCGGTCCCGCAATCCGTCCCGCAAACTGAAGAACGCGAGGAGCGGGCCGCCTAGCCTCCCTTTTTCGGACGGGATGGTTTATGCCGGACGTCAATGAGTCCGGGTGCAGTCACACAACAAGCGGCGCGCGAAGCCGGCGGCACAGGGCCGCTGGTGGATCGTATTCTCGAAACGCCACACCTCGCTCCGTCCGCGCCAGCTTTCGACGCACTCAACGGCTGGATTGACGGACTTGATGACCGCGAGGCCGCTGCGTCCCTCACCGAAGTCTTTGCGGCATCCGGGAAAGCCCGCCAACTGGTCGCGGCGCTCCTTGCCTATTCCCCACATCTGACCGATCTCATGCGCGCCGATCCGGCGCGGCTCGTCCGCCTGCTCCGGTCGACGCCGGAAACGCATCTCGCGGCATTGCTTGCGAACGTCGTCGATGCCATCGCCGGGATGACCGAGGAGGCCGACGTGATGCGCCTTCTCCGCCGCACCAAGGCCGAGGCGGCGCTGTTGATCGCGC
>Ga0180222_1002099_pt1 | contig 17326 bp, 21 predicted proteins | sample eDN5th37CKraftOP_FD_151336 | JGI IMG/M metagenome (GOLD analysis project Ga0180222, IMG submission 151336) | Enriched Organic Plus compost microbial communities from Emeryville, California, USA - eDNA 5th pass 37_C Kraft OP (version 2) (version 2) ... | reverse complement strand
TTGCTGAGGGTGCGCGCACTGCGCTGTCGGAACAAGTCATCGCCGGCGTTCCCGGACATATTCGCTGCACGGCAAGCTTCGGTGTGGCAGAATTCGAGCATGGCGAGACGGTCGAGGAACTGATGGGTCGCGCCGACGCTGCCCTGTACGAAGCAAAACGGAGAGGACGAAACCAGGTGCGGGCGGCCGGTCCGCACCTCCTGGACTCGTCAGTTGAGGAGCCTCGTTCTGCGCTGGGCTAAACGTTAGCAGCTCTCGCGATGAACGCTGAGGTCGGGGCTCACATTCTACCAGCAGACGCGACACGTTTGAACGCTAGGATGGCGGGGTACTCATTAAGGTTTTCCTCCGAAACTGGAGCCTGGGCTAAGCGACCCGGGACTGGCTGGAGGCAATGGGAGATGTCGGGTTCGGAAGATGATGCGTTCGGAAGGTTGAGCCGCGCTGCCGTGGAACTCGCTCAAACTTTGAAGCGATTGGAACCAAATGGCGATGCAGAGAGCCGGTTAACGGAACTAGTCTCTGAACTGGAAACGCAGGAGAGAAACGAGGAATTGCTGGCCCGGCTCAAGAAAGCAGTCGGGCAGCTAGGCGGTAGCTAGGAATTGTCCAAATGGAAAAAGCCCCGCCGGCCGGAGCCAGCGGGGCCTTTGAGGAGAACCGGCTGAGGAGCAACCAGCCATATGACGAACAGGCGATAAGGCCGATGTTCCTACGGCGGGATCGGTCGGCTCTGCGCGGCTTCTATTCGCTGCAGGATTCCCGGGTGACCTTCATGTCGGCCGCCAATCCGTTCAATGCCGCTTGCACGGCGCGCATGGCGGTGGCGGCGTCGGTGGCCTGCTTCTCGACATTGCTGATGCGCAACTCGTGATTGTCCAGCGTGCGGGAAGAGGCCTCCAGCGCGGTAACCCGGTTTGAAAGCCGCTCCACCTCAACGGTGAGATCATCCTGCTTTGACGTGATGCGCTCCCAGGCAGCACCGGAACCAGCGATGCTGCCCATGAACCCGAACAGGATCACCACAGTATTAAGGTTCCATTCCCATTTCCACGCTGGAGTGCGCATCTGCCGATCCTCGTGCAAGCCCGCCATTTCATCCCCGCTTAATGTTTTTGATTATAAGGTTCCGAGCCGATAGAACGTTCGCCAGCCATCACGATTCCACCCACTACTTATCGTGATGGTCAGGGCTGGCGCGAAGGTAGCCCCCTGTCGCGCTGGCCCGCTATCTCAGCCCCAGCATCCGCGGCTGGTCCCGAAGCCGTTGTGAGCCGCGACTTGCTCGGCAAAGGGCCGGTCGTTGCGGATAATGAAATCTCGGGTCTGCGATGCCGGACTCAGTTCCTGCCAACCGTCACACTCACTCACAGGTGCCGGCGTCTGACATCCGGCCGCCAAGAGCGGCGCAAAGAGCGACATCGTCCATATTGCGGATCGTCTCATCGGTGGCGTTCCTTTCACGGAGAAGATCGATCGAGCGTTCCAAAGCTTCCCGGCGCTCGGATTGCGCCCCTGCCCGGTAAGCCATCACATGCGAGCCGATCAGAATGCCGGCCACAAGCGCGCCGACGCCGAGCCGCAGCCAAGTGCTGAGACCGAACATCACGTCCTCCAGCCCCAGCGCTTGGCCAGCCAATAACCGCCCTCAGCAAGAGCCGCCGCGACAATGCCGAGCGCCCATTGTAGGAGAGCGGCAAGATCCGGATCATCGGCCAGCATGTGCCCCATGTCGGCCGTCAGGAAGCCGAGCATCACCAATGCGCCGGCGATATAGCGGAGGATGATGCGAGAGAGCGGGCCAAGCATCAGAACAGCCCTCCGAAAAATGCCGTGATGTGATCCCAGGCGGCGTAGGCAGCAGCAGCGAGCGCTGCGAACAGGGCGGCGATCGCCCCTCCTCTGCCCATTGGTGCAGGTTTTGGCTGAACGTCGCCTGCACCAGTAGTCTCAGGTGGCGGAGGCGGAGGCGCTGTGTGTCCGTCCATGGCCATTGCAAGCGCATGGATGCGGACGTCAGAGACACGCCGCGTCCATCCCTTGCCGAAATCGCCCCATGTCGGCAGGCCCTTCAAGAAGGTCATGCGCTTGTCGCAGAGGGCGTTGATTCAGCTGCCCGGCGTCAGCCCTCTTTGCGGCTGCGATGGTCTGCGGCCCGATGATGCCGTCCACCTTCACCAGCAAGAGCGATTGCAGGTATTCTGCCGCCCTCTTCGGGCCGCTGTTCACAGCGAAATCGAACACGGCATAATCAACGCCGGCCGGCAGATCGTCGCCCTTCACCTTGTTCCAGTAGTGGAGCTTGTAGACTGTGGCGACCTGGGCATCAGTGATACGCTTCAGGTCTGCGACCGTGCCGTTGTGCTTCACATATTGCTGGAAGGTCTTGAGTGTGATGCCCTTATTCGTGGCCCCGCCTGGGTCGGACGGATGGTCGGCAAAGCCGCCCTCATGCTTCAGGACGAGCGCAAGTGCCCTCTGGAAGTTCGCTTCCATCGGCTTTCCTTTCAGTTGGCTATCAGTTCAGAAGTCGAGCAGGATCGCCGCGCCCCGTGCGCATATCGCCGCCCCCCACATTTGTGCGGGTTGCACGACAGATTTCGACATGCAATTAGAACGTGAATGGGGTGGGCAAAAGTACAAGCACTTGAAAAGCGAGGATTATCCGAGCCTTACGTGCGCCTGCTCCGTCCAGGCACACAAGAGGAAATGATGAAACTACTCGCACTTACCACAGCTACAGCAGTAACTTTCCTTACAGGTTCCTCATTTGCAGCTGACGCCGTTTATGGCGAAGTTCCGGCAGCGCCGGTAGCCGAAGTTGCTCCAGCAGCATTCAGTTGGACCGGCCCGTACATTGGCGTGTTTGGCGGCGCAGCTACCGGTGATTTCGAGTATGAAGCCGGGCCAACCGGCGGAGATCCAGTTCTTGGCCTGGATGTGTCCGGCAGCGGCTTCGTTGGCGGTGCCCAAGTCGGTTACGATTGGCAATCCGGAAACTGGGTGTTTGGTGCCGTTGCCGACATCGCGTTTAGCACACACAGCGCCGATATTTCGGCCGACATTGCCGGGCTAGGATCTGCTGAAGCTGAATCCGAGCTCAACTATCTCGGTACCGTTCGGGCGCGAGCCGGATATGCTTTTGACCGAGCTTTGGTCTATGCACACGGCGGCTTCGCCTACGGCGAGACCGAGCAAACCATCACCGCTGGCGGGACAGAGCTGTTCAACGAAAGCCAGACCCGAACTGGTTGGACGGTAGGCGCTGGTGTGGAATTCGCCGTCACCAATAGGGTATCGATCGGCACCGAGTACTCATACGTGGATCTCGGCGACGAACGCGTTTTCGATGACGCTGGCGTTTTCGTTGATGAAGACGTGGCCTTCCACACAGTCAAAGCGCTAATCAACGTCCGCTTCTAGCACCTTTAGATTTACCTCAACTGGCGGAGCAGCTCCTGCCGCGCAGCCTGCTCCGCTCAAATTTGTACTATCACGCGCGGATTTTGGGCGGGGGTGTAATGAGCGTCATCTGGACGATCGTGCTTCTATGGTTTGTTGTGCCAGTTTCTGTTTTTTTGTCGGCCGTAGCGTTTTTTCTGGTGATTGGAAGCGGCTTCACTGGTCGGGAAGGTACTGAACCCAAAAAGACGGCGCAGCCTTTCTCTCACTTTGATCCCTTCGATTGAGGTTCAAGCCAGCCCTAGCGACCCGGCCACAGGCCATCATCGGCGACATCCGCTGGCAGCGGATCCATCGCCTTGATCACCCACGATGCTTCGTAGAGCGCGGAGACATAATCCGCCGACTGCTGCCACAGGGATAGCAGCTGCGGCGGGGTCAGTTCGTGATCAACATTATTGCCGTCACGATATGTCGTGCGCGTGGTCGTGTCGCCTTGGCTGATGCGCAGCTGAGCGCCAAGGGCAAGATTGGTGAGGTTGCGCGCGTCCTGGTCCCGGCCAGTGACATAGACCCCGTCGAACACCTTTCCGGCAACGATACGCCGGGAGCGCTCAACATTGATCTCAGCGTGCTTGGCGGCTCGCTGTTGCTCCGCCTTCTGCTCGGCGGTGATGATGATGGACGGATCAGGCTTCCACATGATCTTCCTCCTCGGGCTCCGGATCGCGCGGCAGTTGGATCTCGCCGTCCGCCGGATCGGCTATCGGATCAGGGAAAGCTACCGCCTGGGATGGATTCGGGCCGTGCGGCAAAACGAGGGTTAGATGCAGTTCGCCGTCGATGCGCGAGACCGGGCCGACGATCCAGTCGCAGGGGATGACCTTCGTGACATACCCGTTCTGGATCGTCGCGCCATCCGGCAAATCGGAGAAATCGAAGACTTCTCCGTTTATAGTGAGAGCATCGCCCTGTTTGGAGACCGTTAAAGGATCCTCAGTGAACAGCGGTGAAAGATTTATGCGCATTAGAACCACCTCCCGATGGCTATCCAGTTAGTGGCCATAGAGACGCCTGAACCAACGTTGTCACCCGCTGCAACCTCCAAGCCGCCAGCGCTCACCGCACCAATGGAAACGTTGAAGCGTTGCGCTAAAGACGTGTTCGGTGAAACGAGCGTATAAGGGCTTGCGGTAAAGGCGATTGGGAAGTTTGTTGACGCGTAAGTTGCGCCGGGTGCAGCTGGGACCGTTCCCGTGACGGCCCCCCAACATATTTGGGTGCCGTCAGCGTAGCGAACATAGCGACCGTTGGCGTTAATTCCGGTTTGAACAACCGCATCGACATACTGCTTTGTGGCTGCATGGAGGGCGGCGGTGGGGTTTGCGGGGAGTTGGATCGGTCCGGTGGAACTTACAAGGCCGTCAGATTGCGGCTCAAGGCGAATGCCCCCGCCACGGGAAATAAGATGAATCCCGCCTGAACCTTGGTTTACAATTTGAAACGATCCGTTAGCGCCAGAATTGCGGATGATTCGAGCGCTGTTATCGACGCCATCCTGTGCGTGTAAATCGATATAGGCAAGACGATCACCAGACAGGAGGCGACCAAGTTCAAAATTGCTGACGGTTTGCAGGTTTGGCTGGAAATCCGTGAGCGAATTCCATGCCCCCCACGTACCGTTATTGAGAACACGCACAAAGACTGCCGGGAAAGCAATCGACGTGATCTGGAACGCTAGCTGCACGGCATAATTGCCGGCTTGACCGGCATGGATGACTTGCCAGACCCCGTTCCCCGGAGGAGACCCTACGGTTTCGCCTAACGCGCGATATACGCCATTTACCCGGAGAGTATTTAGGCTCCCACCGGGAACGTTGATGTTTGTGTTGTTAGCCCCCCATCCGAAGCCAGCGGCCAGCTTGGCAACCGTTTCCGATACGTCGTTACTTTCCAACAACGTCCGCGTAAAAGCCGTCAAGATGGCGAGATCCATCGTTCCGGCGCCGGTGAAGATGGGGAACCGGTTGGCCTGCCCCTGAAGCGCGCTGAGCGCTTCGACATTGCCATTGGCGAGCGCGGCAGTTAGCTGGATCACGAAGGCCGACAGGCGCGAACCATCCGCCTGGTAGCGAACCACGAGAGGGCGCGTTCCGGCAGCCCCGGAAGGGCACGCATCCGCTAGTGTGCCGGAGTTCTGGCCGGTCACCTCATCGATGATGAGGAACAAGCCATTCGCCCAAATCATGTCACCGCGAGTGATGCCAGCCGTCTGAAGAGCAGCGCCGCTTGTCGTGAACGCCTTGCTGCCGTTCGTAAGCGTCACTGTCCCGGCGCGGTAATCAGGCCGTCCCGCCATCTTTGCCCTCCTTATCCTCTAGGCGTTTCTTGAGGTGCTCGATCAGCGCCTGTTGCTGGGCAACCAGGGCACGCGTGTTCCTGACCTCTTCCGCCAGGAGGAGGCTCGTCACGCATTCCTGTTCCCAGCGACGCTGAAAGAGCGCGCCCACGGCGTCCGTGGGCACGACATGTTGTTGCGGCTCGGGGGCCGCTGCTTTGTCGGTCATGTTTGCTCTTAGGGTTTAGCGGCGCTGTGCCTGAACTTGGAGACGTCGAGTGTTGATCGCGCTGGTAGTGTCGCCGCCCGCCATGCGGACTTCAAAGGTGTGCACCGCGGCTGTTGGCGTCATCCATATGTACTCTTGGAAATATTGACGTCCTATCCCGCCCGCCGATATGTCGTGAGAGGGATCAGTGTTGTACATCGCAACCCCGTCGATCGCGAAAAACACCTGCGCATCAGGTGAACCGCTAACAAATTGATGCGACCACAAGATGCGCACGTTGAAAGCATCATTAGGTACCGTCATCGACGTGGAACCTACCGTAGTGACTCCGCCGCCCGACGCGATCGTGATGTTTCCATTGTCTGCGAAATTCGCTGTCACGTTGATCGCATCGCCGGCAATCTTCAGGGTGTTGACGGCGAGATTGTCGATCATGGCGCTGGTGACGCGCAGGTTATTGATGATCGCCTGCTCCATCTGCGCCCAGGTTATATTCGCGTTGACGATGTCGGCCCACTGCACCTTCACGTTTTGTAGATAAGCGGTGCCGCCCTGGAAAAGGAACGGCTGCACATCGGTCGCGCCGCTGGTTACGACGAACTGATCTGCAACGACAACGGCGCGGCTCGTGCCATCTGACTTTGCGTCAAGGAAGAAAGACGGCGATGCGAAACCGCCAGACGTGCTAACGCGCGCTTGCATCCCGACGCGCGCCCAACCGCCGCCAGGACTTGCGAAAGCTGCGGCCCTGAAGAGGCCGTTTGCAGAGACGTCACCAACTTCCGAAGAGACTTGCGTCAGCGCCTGAGAGAAAGCTTCTAGGTCTGTATTGACGCGCGCTTCCAGCGACGACATCGCGCCCGCAAGTGCTGCCAATCCCGTTTCGGGATCATCAATCCGGGCCTCGACGGCCTCGACCTGAATGGCTATCGCCTCGGTCTGTGTGACAACAACCGTGATCTGCTCGGTGAAGGTTGCCTTCAGATTGCCAGCAGTGGCCACGGCATCTCGCAGTAGCTCCTGCTTGTCGAGGAAGTTCTGCACGCCCTGGTCGCCAACCAGCTGGTTCAGCCGCTCGAGTTCGTCCCAGACGTCGCGGTCGTTGCCGCCGAGCCAGTCGAGCGCGTTCTTTATGTCGTCGTTCAGCTGGCCGATATCGATCGGATAGATGTCGTCAGAGCCAAGCAGCACATTCGGCGTCGTGACCGGAAGCCATAATGACCAATCCGTAGCGCGCGCCCCGTACGGCACGAATTTCCCACGCACCTCGTAGAGGGTATTCGGCAAGAAGGTGCCGTTGAGGATAACCGACTTCGGATTAGGGTTTGTTGCCGGGTCGCCATAGGGCAGATTGCCATCGAAAACGCCGGCCCCGTTTGCCGCCAGACGAACCTGCACCTGAACCGCGCGCACGTCGAGATCGTCACCATCGAAGAAGACCTCGATTGACGGCCTGCGCGCCTTTCCCGCCGCATCGTAGAAGATGGCCGGCTGCACCTGCCAACCGCTCATCGGTTGCGGGGGCGGCCGCATGGGACCGACAGCGCCTACCGAAGACGGCAGCTCATCTGTCGGGCTCCAGCTGTAATCGGCCGGATCGACTTCCTTAAGCGCCACCTCCTGCAGGCAGTTCGGATGATCGACCATAGAGCCGATCAGGAAGAGCTTGCTTTGATACCCGTTGCGCGCGCTGGTTCAAGAAACCGCATCAACCACCGGCTCGAGCAGCCACGCCTCGGGCGGCAGGAAGAAGTTGTGCTCGCGGACGCGACGGGCGTCATTGGCCATCGCCAGCATGAGGCGCTGCACCTGTGTGCCTCGCGGCACGACAGGGAACGACGCGCCGGCTACTAAGCGCCGCCCATCGTCCTGCGCCTCAAAATCGGCGTTGTAGCGCGGCGGAGCGTCCTTATTCGCCCACGCCTCCAGCGGCTCCGGATAGGTGGCCTGTATGCCGTTGTACGTGTTTTCCAGACCGGGAAAGGGCTCATAGCTCTGCCCGCGCGTTACAACGACGTCCTCATCTGTGAAGACATAGGCGGGCAGCGGCGGCGCACCAACGTGCGTCTTATAGGATCCGCCAATCTCGGCGGTGCGACCGTTACATGCCTTGTTCAGCTCCTCGACAATGTCGAGCGGCTCGATGTCAACGGTGATTTCCGCGCCGGCAATGAACTGCTTTTCCGTGCCGCCTGACGCCAGAGGGATCAAGCGGTCGCATTCGTTCATCGCCGCCATCCAGGAGGATGCCGGAAGACGCGCAGCGGCCGTGTTCTGGCCGCCATACACCCACTGGCCATCGTAATAGATGCCACGGATGATGTTGTATTCTATGACCTTGGGGTTGTCGGTGAACTCGTAGGTTGCTGTCTGCCCCCAACGATGAGGGCCAGAGCCGCCAGCGGTCGAATCCTTGCGAAGGTCATAGCACTTGATGCCACGCCTCCTTTGCGCGCTCGCGAATTTTATCTTGCTGCTCGGACGCAAGATCGCTGCGCGCCCGGACTTCGGCGCGTGCCGCGCGGCGCGGCTGACTTCACGATGCCGCCGATCACACGCTCAGACACGAAGATCGCATCAGCTCGCCTTCTCCCTGCTGAAGCGCGTTGCCGATCTTCACCTTTGCAGCGGATTGTCCCCGTTTCGAAAACCAATGTCAGCCATGCGCGAGCCGTGCACGATCGACTTATGAATGCCGAGATAATTTCTCGTCGCCACGGCCATTGCCCAGCCGTTCTCGTCTGTGACCGCTGAGGCTGGCCCGGTGGCTTAGCCAGCGCGGTACGCCGAAAGATGGCCGCCAGTTCGTAGCTTTCCCGCGATTGCATAGGCTTCCGCCACGAGATTCTTGGAAATGAAAAATGGATCGATCTCTGGTCGACGAGAGCGCCGCCCAACGCAGCGACTGCTCGCATCACTGTTTATGCCGGCAATGAACGGACCATGGTGCTGAAGCTGGAAAAAGCGTCGGCCCAGGCTTCGATTGCGAATCAGGCCCCATGTAGCGCTTCGGATGGCGGAATGAGAGCAAGTTGTGAACGAGGCCCGGAGGAAAAACCGGGCGATTGGCGACGAGGAGGACCCGGAGAAGTGGTTTCAAGTCTGGGACCAGTTGGCGCGGCTGAAGTCCCGGCAATCGAAGTGGCTAACCGGCGTTATTTTTGATGGCTGTGTAGCGCCTACCCTCCTTCTGGGCGCCAGACCTGGAGCCCCAGCGCCAAGCGGGCAAAAGCCCGGGCATGGAAGCCGATCCAGATTGCGGCCGGCGACGCGCTGCCGGCTTTCGGCTTTTCTTTTGGGACACGGGCCGCCGAAGCAGAGGCAAAGAGATTTGCCGTCGCGGAACGCCCGCTCAGCGCCTTTGCCAACAGCCGGTGATGGCGGAGAGCGGGGCGCTCGATCGACCGTGCGCGAGCCACCCTCCAAGAGGAAGATTTCAATCCCGAGCGCCCTTGCCCCTTTCGGGGGTGAGCAGAAGAATGTCGTTGGGTCCGGCGATCGTGAAGAACCTGATCGCCTCGATCCGCAGACCGAAATGGTCAGGAATGATCCGAATTCGGCATTGGCGACGCCGCTCTCCCGGTATTCGACTGCTTGCTCGCGATATGCGGCATGGAAACCGATCAAGAATCCGGCGACATGTATCTGCGGGCACCGGAAAGCCAAATCAGGCCGCACGCGGAAAAACATCGCCGCCGGCAACCAAGGTCGCGTAGTTCCGCAGTCGGATTTCTGCAGCTATCTGCAAGGCTTCACCTACGAGGCCCCCGGGATTGTCGAGATAGACCGCCACTTTCTCGCGGTTCTGGATTGTTTCGTAGAAGCGATCACCGTCGCCCCGCTCCCATTCAGGCGTACCCGCGCGCGGGCAGCATGAACTGCATCCTCCGGGCGCGCACAGCCTACTCGGCCGATCATGTGCCCGCCCCAGGATTTCACAATCACGATCGCCGCGGCGAACATGAATCTTGGCCTTATCACCTTAAAGCTTGTAGTGACGCCCGCTGGAGGTCTTCCCAGACAAGGTCGGCAGATCAAATAACTCGGTCGGCGATGAGATCCGTCCTTGCCGTCCGTCTTGCGCCCGACAAAATGCAGATGCCCTGTGTCCATGGCCTGCACGACGGACGGCTCCTCTCAACAGGCCTTGTCCTTTTGGTATTAAACGTTGCTCGATCTGCTGCTGCATCACAGACCCGTCGTTTCTCAGGAGATAGATCATCCAGCTTCCGAGGCGGAAATCAGTTTTGTGTCACTCATTTGCCGCTCCCGACCGTGCTCAACGCCTGACATCGAGTCTCCGGCGACGAAATGCACAATCCAGAGAACGGTAGACGATTTTCAACCCAAATTATTTATGACGGTTTCTTAAATGAATCCGTTAAACAGCAATATGGAAGAATATGCTGTCCTTGCCAGCCGTCGGGTTCTTCACCGCGCCGGCGGATGGAGAAGCAAGGCCACTGCGGCGAGCAGGTGCAAACCGAGCATTTTATCTCCGGCCATGGCGCGCCCTGACTCCACCCAAGTTGCAAACGGCGTTTTCGGGAGTAACGGAGGGAGAGTGCAGACAGGGGCAAATTGGGTTATGTTGCTACAGCCATCCGCCGACAGGGATCCGGTGAGGCTCGCGCCGCAGTCATGCGCCTTCGTCCTCTTCATCCCCGCTCCCGCGCAGATGCTGCTTGCGCTGGAACGTCCAGCCGGAGCGATATTTGTCGACCAGGGTCTCGAGCACAGCTTCCGTCTCCCGTCGATCGAACCCCAGCGTGACCAGCTCGATGACAATGCGCTCCTGGAGATCGGCCCATTGCTGCTCCCGGCCGCGGCGAATATTCTCGGTGATGGCAAAATGAAGAAGCATGCGGGCGACATCGTCGCGCGTCGGCCTGCGCTTTGCCTTGACCATCGCCCGGAGCCTGCGCTGCCGCTCACGCTGCTTGTCCAGCCGCTCCCGCCGGGATTGCACCATCCAACTCTCCTTCCTGTTGTGCTTTTCCGCCTTCCTGGTCCAGCAAACGCCGTTTGTAAGTGTAACGCGCAACCCGTAAACGGAATCGGATTCATCGAACGTCGAATCGCTTTCCACCAGTTTTGAATCGCTGGAGCGCAAATTGTTCTGATTTGTCGTGGGTTGTGGACACATCGACACGAGTTGTCGAAACGTCATGTCACGGCTCGGTCAAGGATAACAGTACGACGACACTGCGGGCATGATGTTGCCGCCAAAGGCACGCACCCCACCGGTAGCCGTGGGTTGTCGCTTGTGGGTGCGACAGCAGACCCGGGCTGAGTCGGCATTCCTCCGTAGTGAATCGCGATTGCACAAGTTCGAATCCTCTAGTCCGAACTCTGAATCGAAACAGCACACATTTTTCCGATGTGCCCGCAACCCGAGACGACATGCCCGCCGGTCATTTCGCGTTCAGCGGGGTGCGAGCACGGTGAATCCCACGCGCCTGCTGAACGTCACCTGCCGTAAATGGCGATCTCGGCTTTGAACGCATTCTGACCCTGCTCTCGCGCCGCAATATCCGGAACGGCAATCGGCAGCGTCCAGGGTGATCCGCGCTTTGCCTCCTCACGCATGCGGGCCGGCATCGGGAATCATCAAACGCGGTTTGATTGCCGCGATAAGGGCTTCGAGCTCGCCACCCTCGAGCGTGTCCGCGACAAGCAGGGTTTCGGCCACTGTTTCCAGAGGCGCGCGGTTCGCCTCGATCAGAGCGCGCGCCCGGTCATAAGCCGCTGCAAGGCGGGCATCGACCTGCCTGGCGATTTCAGGCTGGTAGCAAAGCAATGCAGACCGGTCGGACGGGGGCCTGTAAAGAAGCGGCAAGCTGCGGCCATAGCCGAACGCCAGTTCCATACGCGCGGCAAGCTCCGTCGCCCGCGCCAGATCACTCTCCTGCCCGTTTCCGGAGCCGGCAAGGGCCGAACCGATGACCCCCTCCTCGGCGGCGCGACCGGCCAGAAGCACGACCAGGCTGCAGGTAAGCCCTTCTTCGTTTTCGGCAAACGGCAGCATTTCCGTCTGGACATATCCGGAGCCGGAGGGGCCATCGATGGTGATCATGCGGATGCGGCCAAGCCGATACACCAGCCGCGCGATGGCATGGCCCGCCTCATGAACGGCCATGTGGCGACGCAGTTCTTCCGGTTGTTTCGGCCTGCGGGCGGCAAGGAGCGCCTCAAGATCGTCCCAGGACAGCGGCCGGCCTGCCCGACGCGCTTTTTGCCGCGCCTGGCGAATGACCCGCTCGACATCGGCGCCGCTCATGCCATTGGCCCTGAGGGCCAGCCGCCGCAGAACAGACGCAGCCGCATCATGGCTGCCGGAACCGGGATTGTCATGCATCATCAAGCCTCCTGCTTCAGAATGGAGGGCGTCGCTGCGTCCAAAAACGCCTCCGGGCTGCTGGCGACAAGCGAATGAAGGTCCTCCGTCTTGAGGTGATGCCGAAAGATGCCGATCAGGGCTTCTGTGTCGGGCAGCGGGATCGCAATGTGGTTCTCCATCCGTCCGGACCGCAACAGCGCCGGATCGATCGCTGCCGGATTGTTGGTCGCCCCCACAACGATCACGCCGTTCGTTCGCGACGCCCCGTCCAGAAGCTCCAGCAGGCGGTTGACCACGGTGGTCCAGTACTCGTCATGGTCGCGCGAACGGCCACGCCGGCCGATCCCATCGAATTCGTCGATGAACAGGATTGCCGGTGCATGGCCCTCGGCCTCGGCAAAGGCACGCCTCATGCGCCGCACCACATCGCCGAGATAGCCGGGTTCCAGCCAGGTGGCGACCGAGGTGGCGATGAGCGGGATCTGCAGCGTGTTGCAGAGCGCGCGAGCAAAACTCGTCTTTCCCGTTCCCGGCGGACCGGACAGCAGAAGTTTGGTGTTCATCTCCTCCCAGCCAAGCCTCCCTTGCTGCCAAAGGGCAAGATCGGCCTTCAGATCAAGCGCCCAGTCGCGGGCCGCCCCGAAGCCGGAGAGGGACTCAACGCGCAGGATTCCGGGATCGGTGTCTGGATGCGCAGGCATATCGACCGTCGCTTCTTCCGCGATCTTCACCGGCTGAATCAGCGTGCTGCCGGTTGTTTTATCGCGTGCACCGTCCTTCCTCCTGCTCCAGCCCTCCGCTTCCTTGTCCTCTATGTTCCCGGCCGATCCACCTTGTCCCAAAGCGTGTCTTTCCTTGGCCAGGCGCGCCAGAAGCGTGATTGCCTGGGCCGCTGTCCTGCCGGGGCGGATGGCAAGGGCAAGATCGGCGAGCCCCAGCCGTGAACAGTCGCACGCAATTTCCGTTTCCGCAGCCGCCTCGCCGAGAACGGCCGTGATGGTGCCGGCGACGATCCGTGGCGTCAGCGCCCCACAATCAATGACAAGCGCTGCGGCTTCTTCCAGCAAAGGCGGCAGTTTCCCTTTCTCCTCGGCCAGCCCGAGAATGGGAAGGCCGGTTTCTGCCGCCAGCCCCAGCTTTCGGGCCGCCTCATCTGCGTCATGATCGGCGCAGCGCGCGCTGGCAAAAACGATCATCCGCAGATCGCCCGAACCGCTGAAGCGGGGCGGGTGCCTGCGCTGCAGCTGAAACCCATCCGAGATCTCCATGGAGCGCGGAAGAATGAGGCCCTGCATCATCAGTCCGAGCATCTTGTCCTCGAAGCCGCTGACCTGAGCCGTCACGGCCAGAATGGGGGAGAGCGGGCGCAGTCGGGCGAGCACCGCTGCGAGCGTCATCCCCGTGCGTGCCACGCCTTGCGCCAGAAGCAGGACCACGGCAACATCAGCCGGCCGCAGGGGCGGAGCCAGACGCCGCACGAGCCGTAGAAGCTCCGGGATCGGCGGAGGGGGGTTCCCTGCTGCCTTCTTGTCTCTCTCTTTCCGCCCCGTCCTCACCCCCGTGATGCCATCGTCTGGAAAGGGCAGCGCAAAACTGCAGTCCCCGAACGGGTCGCCGAGGCCGAAATCGCCCTTGTGCTGGGCGAGCCGGCGAGCGACCGCGGACGGCGGCAGCCCCTCCAGCACAGGTCCCGGCACGAAGACTGCCGGGGCTCCGGCGCTCTCCCCCGAGGCGGTTGCAAGAATTCCCGCCTCGAGCGCATTGCCGATCGCCTCCTTATGCTTCTCGCGTTGCAGCCGCCGCACGAGATGGGTCGCCAGCCGTTCGTCCATCAGAGCGATACCCTTCCGCTTCCGTCTGCGGCGGCTTTGTCCGGCGACGGCGTCCTGGTAGACTCGGTGCCGACATCCGGACCACCACGGTCATCGCCCGAAGCGGACCGGCGCACCAGACCACTTTCGGCAACCCAGCTGCGCACGGAAATGCAGGCGGCGTCGCCCCGATCGGCATGGAAGTCCAGAAGCGCAAGGATGGGACGCGGCATCGGCACGCTGTGCCGCTGCGCGAAGCGGGCAAAGCGCAGAGCAAGCGCCACCGCCTTTGCCGGATCCGCGAAGGCGGGGAAGAAGAACGGCGATTCCGCGTCCGGCCCTGCCGCGCTGTTCTCGCCAGCCAGATCAACAACAGTCTGGAGAAGAGCGCTTTCGGGACCGGACACCGGCCCTTCAGATGCAGACGCCTGCCCGCGGTCCGGATTTCGCGGTTCGTGGGACACGGAGGTTCGCAGCCGCTGGCGATCGACGCTGTCCAGCTCGCGCGTTGATCTGCTGTTCGGGTGTTCTGTAATCATTACAATTGTCTCCTGTTGCCGCGCTCGCATGAGGCGGTTGATGGCTCGCTTGAACGGATGATCGGGAGGCAGCGGTTGCGTATTCGCGTGCTGCCGAGAGTTGCCTAGTGAGCGACGCGCAGCGCCAGTCCGGGGCGGGCCGCCAGCCCAAAGGTGACGATGCGACGGCCGTGCTCCTCACCTTCACTGGCAGGCTGGGCGCTTGCAGCGTCGTCCAATGCGCCGGCCTGTGGCTTCGCGTCGCTGGCCCTGTTTCCGACCGCCTCGTGCGCGGCCGCTGCCAAAAGAGCCTGCACGCGGTGCGCAAAGCGGGCCCGCAGATCGGCCATGGCCGCGGCCGCACCGTCGATCTGCAAAAGCGCGTCGATTTCCGACAGCGCCCAGATGCCGTGTTCGTGATCGCTCGGGCGGCTGGCCCCGTCGATAATGGCGATGCCGACGACATCGACGGCAAGGCGCTTATGTTCCTTGTAGAGCCAGTCTGGCACCACAAGGGCCACCGCCATCATCTTCAATCGCAGTGCCTCCATGCGATTGGTATCACCATAGGACGCAAGCGAGCGCTTGAGATCGATGACGAGCGCCGCACGCGTCCGGCGGTTCACGATGATGAGGTCGGGCGTATAGCACTGGCGCGTGCGCGCCTCGGCATCGAAGGATAGGCCCTCGAGCGCCGTCCAGTCATTGGCCTTCAGCGCCTCAAGCGCCGATGGTACGATCGGCAGGCGCAGCCCCTGCGAAAGCACCAGGAGATCGGGATGGGCGTTCGCCACCGCGATGAGCCCCTGTTCGAGCAACTTGCCCTCATGGAACGAGATCGAGCGGATACGTGAGGCGAGGCCGACAAAGCGCCCGAGCACCTCGTCATGCACCGGCGCGCTCTCGGCAATGGTGGCGGCCGCCGCCGCGACAAGGCCATCAAAGTGCTGGCCAAGCACACCCGGCTCAATGCGCACGGAATATTGGCTGCTGGCAGCGCTGTCGACGGCTGATAAGCGTGAAGTGATATGGTTGCTGACAGTGGTCATGAATCCCTCCGTTGAATAAACTGTCGGTCTGAATGAAAGCGGCATGGTTCCGCCGGCGCGGCGGTCGGCCCGGCTGGCCGGACCCGACCGCAAGGCGAAAAAGATGCTGCCGCAGGCGAAGCCGTTCTCGGCGCGGTGAAGCCGTCAGGCCGCTATGCCGCCTGTCTTGCCGCCGCGCGCCTGTTCAAATCGCGCCGACAACGCTTCCAACGGGGGAGTGGAGGTTCTAATATTCCGCATAGCCCAATCCTTTCTCGATCAAAGGTGCGGGTCAGGCCTCCGGTTGGTGTTCCCGCACCGTCGGAGGCCGACTGTCCGTCAAGGTCATCCTTCACGAACGCAATCAGGAAAGCAGGATCCGTCCGGGATCTCAAGCCGGTGGCTCACAAAAAAGAACGGATCCGGAACAAGTGTTGCAAATCTGCACCGGGCTCCTTGTCCGCAAGGCGCATGCGGACCTGGATCGCTGGTTCCTGTTCAACAATCTTGAGCACGGCAGATGCGGGGCGCGATGGCGTCGTCGCGGCGGCGCGCTCCATCCTGGGGGACATTTCTCCATTGCCACTGCTGCGCAATCAAGCCAACTGGGGGCAATGCCATTCCGGCCAAGACCCTCGGCAAGTTGCTTCGCCGGGAGAAAGACGAGCCCGCTGGATTGGCGGGCTCGCGCCGACATTGGCTCACGCCGGAACCGGCGCCCGGCCCTTCATTGTGCTCCACAAATACTCTGCCCTTGTGTCGAAGAACTCGTAGCTGTCACCGGAATAATCCCCGCGCGGCAAGCGATAGATCGTCACCTGCATGGGATTGCGGCCGCCGCAGTTGCGGAAATGTCTTTCGGCGAACGGATCAAGAAATCGGACCGCTTCGGCCTGGGTGGTTTCGGGCGTGCAGTCCATCTGCCCGAGGAAGATACCATTGGTGTCGTCGACGATCACCATCGTGCCGTGGTCCGCACCATAGGACCGCAGCGCGATCTTGTATTCGAGCCAGCAGGACGTGCGGTCGGGACCGCGTCCGTATCGGGAATAGATTTCCTCCTTTGGCGTGCGCGCCGAAATGACTCCGGAGGCAAGGTCGTTGTAGATGCGGTCGATCAGGTTTGTGGGACGTATATTAGACATTGTCATTCCTTTGCTGTAAAACTTCGCTGCAAGTTTCGTCAAAGCTTCTATTCAAAGAAGCAAACCCATCATAGCACATAGGATTTTTTGTCATTTTAAGTGGAACGCAATCTAATCTATGAACAATACATACTTACATTACGTTCAAAAGAATGGCGTGTGAGCGCCTCCAGCAGCGACGGCCACTTTGCGGTGCGACATTCCGCCACACCAAAAACACTTTGCTTGATTAACACTGAATCTGGTGGGGCGACGCGGGCGGGCTCTCAAATTTATTGCCGCATGGGCCGCACGAACGGAGCGGCTCCAGTCCAGTTTTTCCGCCATTGCAGGCTCGTCGCGTCCGTTACACAAGTAAATCTACAAGTATTCCGTCGACGCAAAGAACAGGCCGATGCTGCCGCAAGGATCGACGGTCGGATTAAGATTGGCTGAAGAGGGCTGGACGTTGCCGCGGCCGACTTCGAGGCCGCTTCCCGAGCGACGCGTTTCTTGTGGCACGCTGACGATGAGAT
>Ga0180222_1002098_pt1 | contig 17339 bp, 17 predicted proteins | sample eDN5th37CKraftOP_FD_151336 | JGI IMG/M metagenome (GOLD analysis project Ga0180222, IMG submission 151336) | Enriched Organic Plus compost microbial communities from Emeryville, California, USA - eDNA 5th pass 37_C Kraft OP (version 2) (version 2) ... | reverse complement strand
CCTCGGGGCCGATGCCGTCGCCCGGCAGCAGAAGCAGCTTGATCGTGGCCATGTTTCTTCTCCGTTTCGCACGCAAAACCGGACCGGATTGCTAAAGGGCCGAACCCGGATTGGCAAGGCGAAAGGGATGTTTCGCGACCATGCGGCCGCACACGCGCTGGCTCGGCGGGCGTGCTAGAGCCCGGAGAACCAGTTGTAGCCCTGGTTCTCCCAGTATCCGCCATGGTCGTCATTGGTCACCGCCAACCGAGAGGTCCTCGTGCGAGAGCGTGCCGCGCAGGGCGGCGCGCGCATCCGCGATCAACTGCGACGCATGGAGGGGGAGCAGCTTGCGGCGGAAGCGGCCTGTTGCGATGCCGAGCGCGACATAGACGATGCCGTTGATCGCCAGCACCCACATGGCGGCGAAATGCCAGAGCAGCGCGCCGGCGAGCCAGCCGCCGAGCGTGATCCCGCGCGGGAAGGTGAAGGGGAACAGCGGCGAGGCGTTGTAGATCTGCCAGCCGGACCCGATCATCACCAGCATGGCGATGGCGTTGATCCAGTGGGTGATGCGCACCCAGGCTGGATGGACGAGGATTGCGGCCCTCGACGAAGCGTGACTGCGCGCTGCTTGCACGGACATCTGCGGTCTCCTTCGAGGCTCATTCGCCGGGGCATTGCCGGAGGTAACGGCGGCGCCGCGCCCGCGGTTCACACTTGCGTGTGCGGAGGCCGGCGCGTGCTAACGGCTGCGCAGGCTTGAAGCGCTCGCGGGGCCTTAGCCTGGCCGCTTCGCGGTGACCTCGATCTCGACCCTCATCTCCGGCTTGAGCAGGCCGGCGACGACGAGAATGGCGGCGGCGGGCCGGATGTCGCGAAAGACCTCGCCGCACACGGCAAGCACCGCGTCGGCCTCGGCGGCGTCAACGATGTAGTAGCGCGCACGGACCACGTCGGACAACGCAAAGCCGGCTTCGCGCAATACTCTCTCGACCGTGCGCAAGCAGTTGCGCGTTTGCTGCGCTACGTCCTGCGGCATCCGCATGGTCGTGTAGTCATAGCCGGTGGTGCCGGCGACGAAGCAGAAATCGCCGTCGACGACGGCGCGGCTGTAGCCGCCCGCCTGCTCGAAAGGCGAGCCGGTGGAGATCAATCGGCGAGTCATTGATTTCGTGTAGCGCAGCGCCGCCCGGATTGGAATCCGCAATTGCACCAGGTGCAATCTCACGCGTGCGTGGTCGCCCGCATGTGGTCGACGAGCTGGCGCGCATAGCTCGGCAGCTCGTCATAGGAGCGGATGCAGATCGTCAGCTCGCGGACGGCCCAGGCATCGGCGAGCGGCACGATGTTGATGGCAAGCGCCTTGGCGGCGCGCCTCGCGGTGGTCTCCGGCACGATGCCGATGCCGACGTCGCCTTCGACCAGGCGGCAGATGGCGTCGAAGCTGCGCAGCTGGATGCGCAGGCGCAGTGGCTTGCCGATGCGCGCGGCCTTGTCGGCGAGAAAGCGCTGGATCGCGCTCGATCGGTCGAGCCCGACGAACTCCTGGTCGAGGACTTCGGCGAACGCCACGCTCTCTCGCGTCGCGAGGGGATGACCGCGCCCGACCACGAGCACGAAACGATCCTTGCGGAAGGGGTAGGTCTCGAGCGCGCCGGTGTCGACGGTGCCGGCGACGATGCCGACGTCGGCCACGCCCTCCGCAATCAGGCCGACGATCTCGTCGCTCAGCCGCTCCTCCAGGTCGACGCTGACGTTGGGATGGGCCGCCAGGAACGAGCTCAGCGCTTCGGGCAGGAACTCGGCCAGCGCGTTGGTGTTGGACAGGAGCCGTATTTGGCCGGCGAGGCCGCCGGCATAGGCGCCGAGATCCTCGCGTAGCCGGTCGGCCTGGGCGAGCATGATGCGGGCGTGCTGGAGCAGCGAGCGGCCGGCCTGGGTCGGAACGACGCCCAGGCGTCCGCGTGTGAGCAGCTCCGCGCCAAGGGTTTCCTCCATGTGCCGGATGCGCGTGGAGGCGGCGCCCAGCGCGAGGTTGGCCCGCGCCGCGCCATGCGTGATGCTGCCGGCCTCCACCACGTGCCGGAACAGGCTGAGGTCGATCAGGTCGAATCGCATGGCGATGGTAGCCTTCGTCACCCGAGAAGGGAGACTCCTTAGAATCTCTCTTGTTTGCGTGGGAATTCAAGCATAAACATTCGCGAGCGGCGAAATGAGGCTGTGATTTGCCGTTTCGCCGGGGCGCACCCGGACCGCCGTTTGCAACGGAGGCTTTGGATTTCGCGCAGGTCCAGACGGTATGCCGCTCCCCGCGGCTGCGGATGAAACACAATGGCTGAACCAAGAACGTCCACGGCGGGACGCCCGCTGTCGCCGCATTTGACCATTTACCGGTGGCCAATGACCATGGCGATGTCGATTGCGCACCGCGTCACCGGCAGCGCGCTCTATGTCGGCACGCTGCTGCTCGCGTGGTGGCTGATTGCGGTGGCGAGCGGCCCCACTGCCTACGCCACCTTCCAGATGGTGGCGGGGAGCTGGATCGGCCGGCTGGTGCTGTTCGGCTATACCTGGGCGCTCGTCCACCACATGATCGGCGGCATCCGTCATCTGGTGTGGGACACCGTGCATGGGCTCGAGCCCGGCGAGCGCGACTGGTGGGCGCGCGCGACGCTGTTCGGCTCGGTGGCGCTCACCATCCTGCTCTGGCTCCTTGCCTATTTCATCACCGGAGGGCTCCGCTCATGACCATGCGAACGCCCTTGGCGCGGGTGCGCGGGCTCGGTGCCTCGCGCACGGGAACGGACCATTTCTGGTGGCAGCGCATGACCGCGGTGGCCAATGTGCCGCTGACGATCGCCGGCATCGTGATCGTGATCTCGCTGCTCGGGCGCAATCACGCGGCGACGGCACAGATCCTGGCGTCACCGCTGATCGCGATCATCCTGCTCCTGTTCATCCTGTCGATCACCAACCACATGCGCATCGGTATGCAGGTGATCATCGAAGACTATGTCCACGAGGAAAAGCTGAAGATCGCGTTGATCATGCTCAACGTGTTCTACGTGGTGGCGATCTTCATCGCCTCGGCGTTTGCCATCCTCAAATTGTCGTTTGGAGTCTGAACAGATGGCGGCGAATGGCGGCAACGAAGCGCCCAAGGTGAATGGGCGCGCGTATCCGATCGAGGATCACACCTACGACGTCATCGTGGTCGGCGCCGGCGGCTCCGGTTTGCGGGCGGTGGTCGGCTGCAGCGAGGCGGGCCTCAAGACCGCGTGCATCACCAAGGTGTTCCCGACCCGCTCGCACACCGTGGCGGCGCAGGGCGGCATCGCTGCCGCGCTCGGCAACATGGGCGAGGACGACTGGCGCTGGCACATGTACGACACGGTAAAAGGCGCCGACTGGCTCGGCGACCAGGACGCCATCGAGTACCTGTGCCGCAACGCGCCGGCGGCGGTCTATGAACTCGAGCACTGGGGCCTGCCGTTCTCGCGCCGCGAGGACAACGGCAGGATCTACCAGCGCCCGTTCGGCGGAATGACCACCCACTACGGCAAAGGCACCGCGCAGCGCACCTGCGCCGCCGCGGACCGCACCGGCCACGCGATGCTGCATACGCTCTATGGGGCGGCGCTCAAGCACAATGCCGAGTTCTTCATCGAGTACTTCGCCATCGACCTGATCGTGGATGACGAAGGCCGCTGTCGCGGCGTCGTCGCGCTCAAGCTCGACGACGGCACCATCCACCGCTTCCGCGGCCACATGACCATCATGGCGACTGGCGGATATGGTCGGGCCTACTACTCCTGCACGGGCGCGCATACGCAGACCGGCGACGGCAACGCCATGGTGCTGCGCGCTGGGCTGCCGCTGCAGGACATGGAGTTCGTGCAGTTTCACCCGACTGGCATCTATGGCGCCGGCTGCCTGATCACGGAAGGCTCGCGCGGCGAAGGCGGGTACCTCACCAACTCCGAGGGCGAACGCTTCATGGAGCGCTACGCGCCGTCGGCCAAGGATCTCGCCTCGCGCGACGTCGTCTCGCGCGCGATGACCATCGAGATCCGCGAGGGCCGCGGCGTCGGCGCCAAGCACGACCACATTTACCTGCACCTCGATCATCTCGATCCGAAAGTGCTGGCGGAGCGCCTCCCCGGCATTTCCGAGAGTGCGCGCATCTTCGCGGGCGTCGACGTCACGCGTGAGCCGATCCCCGTGATCCCGACCGTGCACTACAACATGGGCGGCATTGCCACGAACTATCACGGCGAGGCGCTGACCAAGCGCGGCGGCAACGACGACGCGATCATTCCCGGCCTGATGGCGCTGGGCGAGGCAGGCTGCGTGTCGGTGCACGGCGCCAACCGGCTCGGCTCCAACTCGCTGATCGATCTCGTGGTGTTCGGCCGCGCCGCCGCGCAACGCTGCGCCGAATTGATCCAGCCCAACGACAAGCACGCCGACCTGCCGAAGGACTCCGCCGACCGCGCGCTGTCCCGGCTCGACCGCTTCCGGAACGCCAACGGCAGTACGCCGACGGCGGAGCTGCGCGAGCGCATGCAGCGCGTGATGCAAACCAACTGCGCCGTGTTCCGCACCGGCGAGGTGCTCGAGGAAGGCTCCAAGCGCATCCACGAGGTGCTCGCCGGCGTGCCCGACATCAAGGTCTCCGACCGCTCGCTGATCTGGAACACCGACCTCGTCGAGACGCTCGAGTTCGACAACCTCATCGTGCAGGCGGTGGTGACGATGGATGCCGCCGTCAACCGCAAGGAAAGCCGCGGGGCGCATGCGCGCGAGGACTACCCCGAGCGCGACGACAAGAACTGGATGAAGCATTCGCTGGCCTGGCTCGATCCCGTCTCCGGCAAGGTGACGATCGACTATCGGCCGGTGCACACCTACACCCTCACCAACGACGTCTCCTACATCGAGCCGAAAGCGCGGGTATACTGACCATGGTTGAATTCACGCTTCCGAAGAACTCGCGCGTCACCGAAGGCAAGACGTGGCCGTTGCCCAAGAAGGCGGCGGGCAGCAAGGGCACGCGCGAGTACCGCATCTACCGTTTCGATCCGGACAGCGGCGCCAACCCGCGCATGGACACCTACACCGTCGATCTTGACGATTGCGGGCCGATGGTTCTCGATGCGCTGATCTGGATCAAGAACAAGATCGACCCGTCGCTGACTTTCCGCCGCTCGTGCCGCGAGGGCGTGTGCGGATCCTGCGCCATGAACATCGACGGCGGCAACACGCTTGCCTGCACCAAGGACATGGCGGAGATCGCGGGGCCGGTGAAGGTCTATCCGCTGCCGCACCAGCCGGTGGTGAAGGACCTCGTGCCCGACCTCACCAACTTTTACGCCCAGCACGCCTCGATCCAGCCGTATCTGCAGACGACGTCGCCCACGCCGGAGAAGGAGTGGAAGCAGAGCCATGACGATCGCGCCAAGCTCGATGGGCTCTATGAGTGCATCCTGTGCGCCTGCTGCTCGACGGCTTGCCCGAGTTACTGGTGGAACTCCGACCGCTTCCTCGGCCCGGCGGCGCTGCTGCAGGCGTTTCGCTGGATCAACGATTCGCGCGACGAGGCCACGGGCGAGCGGCTCGACAATCTCGAGGACCCATTCCGCCTCTACCGCTGCCACACGATCATGAACTGCGCGCAGACCTGCCCGAAGCATCTCAATCCGGCGAAGGCGATCGCCGAGATCAAGAAGAAGTTGGTCGAGCGGCAGGTGTAAACCGCGTCGCCGCCGTCCCGTCGCGCGACGGACGGCCGCCGGGCGTAGGTGGCGCAGTCGCGAGGATATTCCGCGATGACGCCATCCAGACGGCACCATGATTCGGACGCATCCCGCGCCTCCACCCGGCGGCGGGATGCGGGAGCGTTGGGGCCGCGCGAGCGTCTGCAGCGGCGATGGCATCATCCGCACAGACTTGGGTTCTTTGCTCTCGGCAGCCTGATGCTGCTACTGGGGTTGATCGGCGCGTTTCTGCCAGTCATGCCCTCGACGATCTTCCTCATCGCGGCGGCTTGGTGCTTCGGCAGATCCTCTCCTCAGCTGGAGGAATGGCTGCTGCATCATCCGCGCTTTGGGCCGACGCTCAGACAGTGGCAGGAGGAAGGCGCGGTGGCGCCGCGCGCCAAGGTGGTGGCGTGTCTCGGCATGGCAGCGGGCTACGCGCTGTTCTGGATCGGTTCGTCGCCGGGCCCGACGCTTGCCGTGGCGGTTGCGATCTTCATGGTCGGAGGCGCGGCCTATGTGATCACCCGGCCGTCGCCCCGAGGGCAAGCCCGTCGCGGCGGCTGACGCGCGGCGTTGTCTGCCGCCTCGTCCTGGGTGCGACGCACCGGCGATCGCGTGCGGCGTAGCGGAGAAATCCTTCGGCGGCGCGACGGCAACCGAATGGTGCGGCGAACTACTTGGCGGGGTGGGCGGTCAGCCGCTGGCCATCGAGCGTGTAGCCGTGGCCGCGCAGCGCCAGCCATCTGCGCTTGAGCGCGCCGATGAGTCCGGTCGGGATCGCAAAGGCGATCAGGGTCTGCAGCACGCCGGCGTAGGCGCGCCAGGCAAGCGGGGCGAAATACTTGAGCTGCACCCGCAGGCGGTCGAACAGCTGGCGTCGGCGGCGCCCGAGCGACTGGCCCTGCGAGGACACGCGATAGGCGACCAGGAATTGCGGCACGTTGCCCAAGGCATAACGCGTCCCGATCCGCCGCAGCAGCTCGTAGTCCTCGGCGGCGGCATAGGTCTCGTCATAGACGCCGACCGCGCGCAGCGCATCGGCGCGGAACATCGTGCTGGCATGCGAGAGGCCGATGTTAAAGAACATCATCCTGCTCACCGCCGCGGGATCGGTCGGGCGCTTGCGGTAAAGCGTCGTCGCGCCGGTGCGCTCATCGAAATGCCGGGTCCAGCTTCCCACCGCGCCCAGCTCGGGCGCCGCTTCGAGCGCTTCGACCTGGGCCGCGAGCCGGTCGGCATAGGACATGTCGTCGGCGTCCTGGATTGCCACGTAGTCGAAGCCCTGCGCCAGGATGCGCGCAAGGCCGACATTGCGCGCCGCGGCCGGTCCGCGGTTCTGGTCGAGCCGGATGATCTCGACGCGTCCGCCATAGGTGCCCAGCACCTGCGACACCGGAATGCGGCTCGCGTCGTCCACGACGAAAACGCGGCACGGCATCGAGCCCGCCAGCACGCTTTCGACGGCCAGCCGGAGGGTAGCCTCGGCATCATGGGCGGCAATAAGAACGGCAACCTTGCGGGCCACGCGGATACCTCAGGGAATGAAGAAAGCACGCGAGTATCGTGGCCGCGCCGTTAACAAGTCTTTGCGCTAGCGTCAGAGACACCGCGCATTAACGCTATGGCGGACCGGACCAGGGACCGCAGGCCGGGGGCGCAGAATCGCCATGCGCGAATGATGGGAGTTTCGACGATCGGCTTACGTGATCGTTAATCGGGGTTTGCGACAAAACGTCCGATTAAACTCGATGTTTCAAAAAGAACGAGCCAACTGCAATGACGCGGCCTGGCCTTGACGACACCACTGCCGGCGAGCGTCCGGCGCGCCTTGCGCCCGCCGCCGACCCATCCCGCCTGGCGGTGGTGGCGAGCCCACCGCTGGCGCCTACGCTTTGGCGCGCGGAAGCAGCCGGGGCGCTTGTCCTGGGCGGCGATCACGGCAGCCTCGGCGTCGTGCGCAGCCTGGGGCGACGTGGCATCCCGGTCTGGTTCCTCAGCGACGACAAGTTCATCGCGAAATACTCGCGCTTCGCGGCGCTCAGCGCCGCTTGGCCGGGGCCGAGCGACCCGGCGGCGGTGGCCTACCTGCTCGATCTCGCGCGTGCGCATCAGCTCGAAGGTTGGGTGCTGTTCCCGGCCGGCGACCGGGAGGTCAGGCTAATCGGGCAGAACCATGAGGCCCTGGCGCGCGCCTATCGCCTTTGGACGCCGCCGTGGGAGGTAACGCGCCTCGCGGTGGACAAGCACCTGATGTACCGCCATGCCGCCAGCCTCGGAATCGCGCATCCCACGACCTATCAGCCGCGCACGCGTCACGACGTGCTGACGCTCGATTGCCGCTTCCCGCTGATCCTCAAGCCGGCGGAGAAGGAGAGTTCGAACGCGTTCACGCAAGCGAAAGCCTGGCGCGCCGATCACCGGCCCGACCTGCTGATGAAATACGACAGGGCCGTGGAGCTCGTGGGCGCGCACAACATCGTGCTGCAAGAGCTGATCCCGGGCGGCGGCGATACGCAGTTCTCCTACACCGGCGTGTGGCAGGCGGGCGCCCCCGTCGCGTCGATGATCGCGCGGCGCTCGCGGCAATATCCGACCGACTTCGGCACGGGCACGTTCGTGGAATCGGTCGAGAACGCCGATGTGGAGCAGGCCGCCTCGACCTTCCTCGCGTCGCTCACCTACGGCGGCATGGTGGAGATCGAGTTCAAGTATGATGCGCGCGACGGCCGTACCAAGATCATCGACGTCAATCCGCGGGTGTGGACCTGGGATTCGCTGGGGGAGCGCGCAGGGGTCGATTTTCCGCTGATCCAATGGCGCCTCGCCATGGGAGAGGCGGTCGATCCGCAGCGTGGGCGCGCCGGCGCCGCCTGGATGTACGTGCCAAAGGACATGCTCGCCGCCATGCACGAGATGCTCGCGGGAAAGCTGACGCCGGCGCGCTATCTGCGCTCCTTCCGCGGCCGCCCGACGCTCGCGGCCTATGCAGCCGACGATCCGCTGCCGGGGCTCGTCGATCTGCCGCTCACGCTCGCGCGCGCCGCCCGGCAATGGTGGTCAGGGAAATAGGACGTCAGGCCGCATCGACGCGGCGGAAGCCGTTCCAGGCGGCGCTCGCCGCGCCCGACAGCAGCACGTCGACGTAGCGCAGCTTCTGATAATCGCCGTTGATCGAGATGCGCGGCAGCGCATGGAGACGCGCGCCGTGCTCCGGGAACAGCACGCCCGGCCGCGTCGTCACGGCGGTGCGGAAGCCGAGCTCCGTGGTGAGGGCGAACTCGCGCGCGCCGGCGGAGGACGGGTCGCCGAATGGATAGGAGAAGTGCTGCGGCCGCAGCCCGAGCCGCTGCTCGATACGGGTCCGACCCGTCTCCATCTCACGCCGCGCGAAATCGGTATCGGTCTTGGCGAGGATCGGATGGCTGACCGTATGCGCCCCGATGGTCACCAGCGGATCGGCGGCAAGTTCGGCGAGTTCGCTCCACGTCATGCACAGCGCATCGCAGAAGGCGCGCACGTCGACACCATAGCGCCCCGCCAGCTCGCGCACGGCCGCGCGGATCTCATGGTCCGCCGGCAGGCTGCGCAGCCACCAGTAAATGGCGGCAAATGTTGCGTCCTTCTCCTCGGTCTCGCGACACTGGAACGTCTTGGTATGGCCGTCCATGCGGATCGCGATCTCGTCCTGCGCTCCGATCACCGCTTCGAGCGCGAGCCACCACAGCTCTCCCGTACGGTCGATGAAACTGCTGGGAACATAGATGGCAAAGGGAACGTCGTTCGCCTTGAGAATGGGATAGGCGAAGATCTTGTTGTCGCGATATCCGTCGTCGAATGTGATGCAGGCGAAACGGCGGCGGAAATCGCCGCGCGCCATGCGTTTGCTCATGTCGTCGAGGGAGATGAGATCGATGTCGTCGCTCCGCAGCGACGTGATCAGCAGCTCGAGGAACTCGGGCGTGATTTCGAGGATGCGGTTGGGATGGAACGCCTCGCCGCGCGCGGGACGCACGTGGTGCAGCGTCAGGATGACGCCGACGCCCTCATAGAACGGGCGCAGAATCCGGTGCGCGCCGCTGAAATACAGCGTTTCCAGTCCCGCCCGGATGACGTGATCGCGCAGCCGCGCCATGAGGCTCCAACCCCTAAAGACCCTCGGTTACGCCCAAATTCTTTAAAATCCATTGGCGCAATCGCGGAGTCGCAGCGCGCTACCGCCCCCGCCGCTCGCCTTACAGCTTGAGCTTGCGGCGGCGCTGTCCGAGGGTGCGCAGGCGCAGGGCGTTGAGCTTGATGAAGCCCTCGGCGTCGCGGTGATCGTAGGCGACAGCGCCTTCCTCGAAGGTCACCAACTCTTGGTCGTAGAGCGAGTAGGGGCTGGTCCGGCCGACGACGCTGACGCCGCCCTTGTAAAGCTTGAGGCGCACGCGGCCGCTCACGTACTCCTGGCTCTTGTCGATCGCCGCCTGCAGCATCTCGCGTTCGGGTGCGAACCAGAAGCCGTAGTAGATCAACTCGGCGTATTTCGGCATCAGCTCGTCCTTGAGATGGGCCGCGCCGCGGTCGAGCGTGATCTGTTCGATGCCGCGATGGGCCGCCCACAGGATCGTGCCGCCGGGCGTCTCGTACATTCCGCGCGACTTCATGCCGACGAATCGGTTCTCGACGAGGTCGAGCCGTCCGATGCCGTTGGCGCGACCAAGCTCGTTGAGGCGCGCCAGCAGCGTCGCCGGCGACAGCTTCTTGCCGTCGATCGCCACCGCATCGCCGCGCTCGAAATCGACGTCGATGTAGGTCGGCTTGTCGGGCGCCTGCTCGGGATCGAGCGTGCGCGAATAGACGTAGTCGGGGACTTCCTGCGCGGGATCCTCCAGCACCTTCCCTTCCGAGGACGCGTGCAGCAGGTTGGCGTCGACGGAGAACGGCGCCTCGCCGCGCTTGTCCTTGGCAATCGGGATCTGGTGCTGTTCGGCGAACTCGATCAGGCGGGTGCGGGAGGTGAGATCCCATTCGCGCCACGGTGCGATCACGGTGACGTCGGGCTTGAGCGCATAATAGGCGAGTTCGAAACGGACCTGGTCGTTGCCCTTGCCGGTGGCGCCGTGGCAGACCGCGTCCGCGCCGACCTTCTCGGCGATCTCGATCTGCTTCTTGGCGATGAGCGGGCGCGCGATCGAGGTGCCGAGCAGGTACTGTCCCTCGTACAATGTGTTGGCGCGGAACATCGGGAAGACGTAGTCGCGCACGAACTCCTCGCGCAGATCCTCGATGAAGATGTTCTCGGGCTTGATGCCGAGCAACAGCGCCTTCTGGCGCGCGGGCTCGAGCTCCTCGCCCTGGCCGAGATCGGCGGTGAAGGTGACGACCTCACAGCCGTAGGTCGTCTGCAGCCATTTGAGGATGATGGAGGTGTCGAGGCCGCCCGAGTAGGCCAGCACCACTTTCTTGACGTCGCCTTTTTTCATGTCCGGCCGCCGGGGTTGACGGGCGCGCCCCTTGCGCCCCCGAAAAGTGCCGGGACTATACGGCTTGCCGGCCGCGGCGCAACTGCCGGACGTGCGGGGAATATGCTGATCCGGCGGGGGTTTATTGCGCAGGCCGGGAGGCGAACACATGCTGAGGATGACGACGGCTGCGGCCATGATGACCTTGGGCGCGACGCTCGGGAGCGCGGGACCGGCGACAGCCGCCGGCGGCCCCACCTATCCCTGGTGCACGACCGGGGCGGCCCAGGAGTTCGGCGCCCGCAATTGCGGCTTGGTGAGCTTCGAGCAATGCCTGGACTCGGCACGCGGCAACGGACAGTTCTGCGAGCAGAATCCGGCCTATTCACCGCCCGCGCCCAAGGCCGCCAAGCGCGGGCGCCAAAAGCGGACCCAGCCGTCGCGCTGAGCGGTTGCGGCGGCGGTCCTCGCCCATATGTCAGCTACGATGTGGAGACGCAGGGCGGTCAAGGAGGCAGCATGTTGAGGGTAATCGGTTTGACTGGCGCAATGGTCATCGCGGTTCTTGCGTGTGTCGCCGGCACCAAGCCGGCCGAGGCGCAGGTGGTCTATCCCTGGTGCGCCCACTATCAGGGGCGTGACATGGGTGGTGCGCCGAACTGCGGCTTCACCAGCTACGCGCAGTGCATGGCGACGGTCAGCGGCATCGGCGGGTGGTGCGGCGTCAATCCGTGGTACGAGCCCGGCCCGCCGCCGCGTGCGCGACGGCGATGATCAGGCTCTCGTCCCGGCCATCACCAGGTCGTCGCGGTGGATCATCTCCGTGCGGCCGGAGAATCCAAGGATCGACAGGATGTCGCCTGATGAGCGGCCCTTGATGAGGTCGGCATCGTCGGCGTCGTAGGCGATCAGGCCGCGCCCGACCTCGGCGCCGTCGGGGCCGCGCACGATCACGGCGTCGCCGCGGCTGAAGCGACCGTCGACGCGGATGACGCCCGCCGGCAGGAGGCTGCGCCCGCTGCGCAGCGCGGCGACTGCGCCGGCGTCGATGGTGAGCGTGCCGCGCGGTTCGAGCGATCCCGCGATCCATTTCTTGCGTGATGTCACCGGATTGGCCGGTGTGAGGAACCACGTGCAGCGTGCGCCTTGCCCGATTGCGCGCAGCGGATGATCGACGCGCCCCGACGCGATGACCATATGTGTGCCGGCGGTGGTCGCGATCTTGGCGGCCTCGATCTTGGTCTGCATGCCGCCGCGCGAGAGTTCCGATCCGGCCGCGCCGGCCATCCTCTCGATCTCGGGCGTGATGCGTTCCACGAGCGCAATGAGCTTCGCGTCGGCGCTGGTGCCCGGCGGCGCATCGTAAAGACCATCGATGTCGGAGAGCAGCACGAGCAGGTCTGCACTCACCATGGTGGCGACGCGCGCAGCGAGCCGGTCGTTGTCGCCATAGCGGATCTCGTTGGTGGCGACCGTGTCGTTCTCGTTGATCACGGGCACCGCGCGCCACTCGAGCAACTTGGCCATGGTCGAGCGCGCGTTGAGATAGCGGCGGCGCTCTTCGGTGTCGCCGAGCGTAACGAGGATCTGGCCCGCGCCGATGTCGTGACGGCCGAGCGCTTCGGACCAGGTGCGCGCCAGCGCGATCTGGCCAACGGCGGCGGCGGCCTGGCCGTCCTCGAGCTTGAGCGGGCCTTTCGGCAGCTTGAGCACGGAGCGCCCGAGCGCAATTGCACCCGAGGAGACGATCAGCACGTCACGCCCGTCGCCGTGCAGATCGGCGATGTCGGCGACCAGCGAGGCGAGCCACGCTTCGCGCACGCGTCCGGCGTCGGCGTCCACCAGCAGGGACGAGCCGACCTTCACGACGATACGCCGGAAATCGGCGAGAGACGGCGTTTGGCGGGGCATTGCGGTCTTCAGGGTGTAGTCTTGGGACTTGGTCTTTTCAGACTTGGAATGATGCCGCTTCTGTTTTCACAAGGACCGCGGCTTCGCGCAACATCTTTGGAAACTTCGGGCGGGGATCAGAGCTTTGGTTGCCAGGCCGCCGCCGGCTCCTGCGTCTCCTCGCGCGGCGCGCGATCGATCTCCCGCAACAGCGCCCGCAAGACATCCGGAATGCCCTGGCGGGTCGCGCCGGAGAGCATCATCGGCGTCTTCCCGCTGGCGCGCTTGAGTCGAGCCGCCTGTGTCTTGACCTCGTCGGGCGTGAGCGCGTCGACCTTGTTGAGCGCGACGATCTCCGGCTTGTCGGTGAGCCCGTGCGCATAGGCCTCGAGCTCGTGGCGTACGGTCCTGTAAGCCTTGCCGGCGTCTTCGCCGGTACCGTCGATCAGGTGGAGCAGCACGCGGCAGCGTTCGATGTGGCCGAGGAAGCGATCGCCGAGCCCGGTGCCCTCGTGCGCGCCCTCGATCAGGCCGGGGATATCGGCCAGCACGAATTCGCGCGCGTCCGCACGCACAACCCCGAGCTGCGGATGCAGGGTGGTGAATGGATAATCGGCAATCTTGGGTTTGGCGGCCGTGACCGCCGCCAGGAACGTCGATTTGCCGGCATTCGGTAGCCCGACGAGGCCTGCATCGGCGATCAGCTTGAGGCGCAGCCAGATGGTGCGCTCCTCGCCGGGCAGGCCTGGATTGGCGCGGCGCGGCGCGCGATTGGTCGACGACTTGAAATGCGCGTTGCCGAAGCCGCCATTGCCGCCTTTCGCGAGAACGACCCGTTGCCCGACCTCGGTGAGATCCGCCAGCAGCGTCTCGTTGTCCTCGTCGAAGATCTGCGTGCCGACCGGTACCTTGAGGACGACGTCGGCGCCGGAGGCACCCGAGCGGTTCTGCCCCATCCCATGGCCGCCGGTTTTCGCCTTGAAGTGCTGCTGGTAGCGGTAGTCGATCAACGTGTTGAGACCATCCACGCACTCGGCCACGACGTCGCCGCCGCGTCCGCCGTTACCTCCGTCAGGCCCGCCGAACTCGATGAATTTCTCCCGGCGGAACGATACCGAACCGGCCCCACCGTCGCCGGAGCGGATATAGATCTTCGCCTGGTCGAGAAATTTCATCGTGTCCATCTTCTGTCGGCGGACCACCCGAGCATCGCGAATTCGCGCCGATCAGGCTCACATATAGACAAACTCGCGCCGGGGGGTATGTCCCAAATTGGAGCGGGCGTCACGGTTGCGTCACGAACAACGAGAATCCTGCCGGAAGTCGCCGCAACGGGAGCGCGTGTGGGCGAGTAATCATGCCCGGAAATAGAACCAAATGTGATTTGATTTATAGCAATTCGGACTTACAATCTAAGGTTAAAATATAGTTAATAACGGGCATGGCGTGCAGGGGTGGGTGATGGTGTATGCGTCTTCTGTCGAGCCTCGAATTATTTCTCTGACGCCGAACCTCGACCGTAGGGATCGTCTGCCTCCGATCAGGCATTTGTTGAGCGCGAGCGCGATCGATGCCGCCAACGTCGACTATTTCTGCCAGTTGGCGGAGGCGTTCGAGACGGGACGCGCCACGACGCGCTCCTTCGGCAAAACGGTTGCGCTGTTGTTCTTCCAGCCGAGCACCCGCACGCGCATGGGCTTCGAGGCCGCGACGATCGCGCTTGGCGCCCATCCCATGGGCATGGAGGACATGTCGGCCTCGCGCTCCAACGTGCGCACGGGTGAATCGCTGGAGGATTGCGCAGCGGTCGTGTCGCGCCTGTGCGACGCCATCGTGGTCCGCCATCACGAGGTGGGCGCAGCAGCGCGCATGGCCGCGAAATCGCGCAAGCCCGTGATCAACGCGGGTGACGGCTGGAACGAGCATCCCACTCAGGCGCTCATCGACATCTTCGCGCTGCGGCGCGGACTCGGCACCATCCGCGGCAAGAGCATTGCTTTCGGAGGCGATCCGCGCGGGCGCACGGTGCGTTCGCTCGCGCAGTTGCTGCGTTTCGAAGCCCCGGCTGAGGTGGTGTTCTGCGCGACGCCGCACTATCCGGTACCGGAGGACGTGCTCGCCGCGCTCGCGCAGAACCAGGTCCGTCGCCGCTTCATCAGCGACATATCGCAGGCGCTGACGGAGTGCGATGCCATCATGATGGCGCCCTACGACATGTCCGACATCGGCGAGCCGGCCGCATCCGGCTACGAGTCGCCGCATGTCACGCCGGACAGCCACGTCATCACCGCGGAGAAGATCGCGCGCACCAATTCGAAGGCGCTGCTCTACCATCCGCTGCCGCGGCAGGATGAGATCGACGCCGACTGCGACGACCTGCCGAATGCGATGTACTTCGAGCAGGTGCGCCTGTCGAAGTTCATGCGCATGGCGGTGCTCGACCGCCTGCTGTCGGAGAGCTGATGCCGGAGGCCTGAGCCGCTAGGAGGCGGCGCGGCGAGCGCGCTCGCGCTCGGCCAGGCTGGCGATCCGCTGCGGTCTTGCGAACGCCGGCTGAATGGGTTCGCTGATGGCGCGCCGCAGCTGCTGCACCGGCATCGCCTTGCTGTACAGATAGCCCTGCACCGCGTTGATGCCGAAGCTGCGCATCTGCGCAAGCTGGTTCTGCGTCTCGATGCCTTCCGCCACCAGCTCGATGTGCAGGTCGCGGGTGATTTGCGCTATGCCCGTGATAATGGCCGCGGTGCGTGTCGACTGGTCGATGTTCTGCGAGAACTTGCGATCGATCTTGACCTTCGAGAACGGGAAGTCGTTGAGATAGGCCAGCGAGGCGAAGCCGGTCCCGAAGTCGTCGAGCGAGACACCGATGTCCTTGGCGCGCAGTTCCTCGAGCACGGCGAGGGTCGCAGTGGTGTCGTCGATGAGCACGGATTCGGTCACCTCGAGATCGAGGCGGCGCGGCGCGAGTCCGGAGGAAGCGAGCGCCGAGACGACAGCGTCGATGAGCTCGCGTCCGCGCTTGAACTGCACCGGCGACAGGTTGACCGCAACCTTGATGTCCGGGCTCCAGTGGGTCGCCTCCTCGCAGGCGGTCTTGAGCACCCAGGCGCCGATCGGATTGATCAGCCCGGTCGCCTCCGCGATTGGGACGAACACGGCGGGGCTGATCGGCCCGCGCTCGGGATGGTTCCAGCGCAGCAACGCCTCGCAGCAGATCGCGCGTCCCGAGCGCGGATCGACGATCGGCTGGTAGACGAGTTCGAGCTCGTTGTTGGCGAGGGCGAATTGCAGATCGTTCTCGAGGACCATGCGATCCTCGTAGGCGCGCGCCAGCGCGGCCGTGTACGGGACGACGCGCCCGCGGCCGCCCTTCTTGGCCTCGTAGAGCGCAAGATCGGCGTTGCGCAGCAGCAGGTCGAGCGTAGCGCCGTCGCCAGGCGCTGCGGCGAGCCCGATGCTGGCGCCACAGATGTAGCTGCTCATGTTGACGGCGAAGGCGTTGGCGAAAGTCGCCAGGATCGCGTTCGCGGTCGCTTCCACGTTGGCGGCGGGCCCGGCGCACATCACCAGGAACTCGTCGCCGCCGATACGCGCGACTTCGCTCTGCGGGCCGGACGCCGTGCGGATACGGTCGGCGACCTCCTTAAGAATGGCGTCGCCGGCGGGATGACCGAGCGTATCGTTGATGTCCTTGAAGCCGTCGAGGTCGATCGAGATGAGGCCGAGGGTGCCCTGCGTCACGCCGATCGTGCGCAGCTCCTGTTCGAGCAGACGCAGGAAGGCGGCGCGGTTCCACAGCCCGGTGAGTGCGTCGCGCTGCGCAATGACCTCAATGCGCCCGAAGGCATCGTGCTTCGACACGATGTTGTCGAAGACGGAACGGCAGATCACGATCGTGCTGACGTAGAGAACGCCGATGAAGATCGCGAGCACGGTGTGGACGAGATCCCCCGTCCACAGCAGCGCCGCCATGAAGGGTACGCAGGTCAGCGTGATCTGGCCGATCGAGATCACGGGCCGTGCCGCGTTACGCGAGGAGATGCCGGCGATATAGCCGAGTACACAGCCGCTGACGAGGATCTCGAGGTCGGTGTTGGGGTGGACGAGGAGCGTATAGGCGCCGGTGAGGCCAACGAGACAGGCGAAGGCATAGGCGCCGAGCAGGGCGACGAGCTCCCAGCGTTTAGTCAGTTCGACGTCGTTGGGATCGTAGTGTGCTCGATGGTAGGCGAGCGTCGAGGCGGTGCGTGCGATGCCGACGGCG
>Ga0180222_1002097_pt1 | contig 17340 bp, 16 predicted proteins | sample eDN5th37CKraftOP_FD_151336 | JGI IMG/M metagenome (GOLD analysis project Ga0180222, IMG submission 151336) | Enriched Organic Plus compost microbial communities from Emeryville, California, USA - eDNA 5th pass 37_C Kraft OP (version 2) (version 2) ... | reverse complement strand
GACGGCCTGCGAAATCAGGCGGCGATCGAACGACACGCGCATCGGATCTTCGGCCAGCCTCAATTCGATGTCGATGTCCGGCAAACCGACGCGCATCAGGAACACCACCTGACGCACCGTCTCCGCAAGGTCTTCGGGCTCAAGCACGGCCTTCGGCATGCGGGCGAAGCGCGAGAACTCGTCGACCATGCGCCGAATGTCGTCGACCTGGCGAACGATCGTGTCGGTGCATTGCTCGAAGACCGCGCGGTCGTCCGTGATGACCTTTCCGTACTTCCGCTTCAGACGTTCGGCCGAAAGCTGGATGGGCGTGAGCGGGTTCTTGATCTCGTGGGCGATGCGGCGAGCAATGTCGGCCCAGGCCGCCGTGCGCTGTGCCATGACCAATTCGGTGATGTCGTCGAGAGTGACGACATAGCCGTGATCGGCGCCCTCGGCGTGCTCGGTCGTTACGCTCACCGACAGGTTTCGCTCGCGCCCGGCCCGGCTGATCGTGACCTGCCCTTGGACCAGCCGGTGCAGACCGGAACGGGCTTCGTTCAGCAGCGGTTCGAGTTCCGGTAACACCTCCGAGACCGGCTTGCCGAGCACGTCCGCTTCAGAATGGCCGATCAACCGCTCCGCGGAACGATTGAGAATGCTGATGCAATCGGAATGATCGACGCCGATGACACCGGCGCTCGCACCGGCGAGGACAGCCTCGGTGAAGCGGCGGCGGCTGTCGATCAGATCCCGTGCACGCATGATGTCGTCGTGCTGGGTTCGCAGCTCCTGCGTCATCTTGTTGAAGGTCTCGCCGAGATGCGCGAGGTCGCCTTCGGAGCCGTGCACGGGGACCTGCACGTAGAGATTCCCGGTCGATACCAGATTGGCGGCACCGATCAGACGCCGGATGGGTGCGACGAGCCGGTTGGCGAAGTTGAAGCCGATCCAGACCGCCGAAAGCAGCACGATCAGCGCGATGACCGTGTACATGAGCCCGAAGGCCACCTGGACGCCCAAGCGGCGGGTCTCGAGACTGGCATATTCAGCGACGCTCGCCTGCGTCGCCTTGAGTTGATCGACCACTCTGGGATCGAGCGGACGGGCCACGTAAAGATAGCTGTTGTCGTAGCCTTTCAGCTTGACCACGGCGCCAACGTAATTCGCTTCCACCAGGATCGCGATCTGCGGCTCCGAGTCCGAGACCTTCGCGAGCCCTTCGGACGACGGCATGATCAGCGTTTGGTTCTGGCGCAGATCGACCTTCTCGATCACCGAGACATTGCCATCGATGATCATCGCCAGCGGCAGGTTGCGGATCGAAGCCTGGGCGTTGAGGAACTGCCGGAACCGCTCCCGATCCTGGTCGAACAAGGGTTGCTTGGCTCGGGACACGTCGAACGCCATCGCCATGATGTCGCCGCGGATCAACTGGGCGTGCTCGCGAACATAGGCTTCAGCGACGGTCAGCGAGTTCTCGATCGCCGCGCGGGTGCGGGTCGAGAACCAGCGGTCGAGGCCGCGGTCGAGCGTGATGCTCGCGACAATGGCGACCAGGACCGCCGGCACCGCCGCGATGACCGAGAACAGGCCGACGATGCGCACATGCAGGCGTGCGCCCGCACGGCGGTGCCGGCGGGCCTGAACGACCTTCCACACCTCGCGGACGATAACCGCGAGCAGGAGGATGACGGTGGCGATATTGGCCAGCAGAACGGTAACCACGACCTCGTGGGTCGGCGTGATCGGCGTGAGGCCGGCCAGCACCAGAAAGGTCACCAGGGCGGACAGGAGCGCCAGCCCCACCGCGACCGCGCCGAGGACATTGGACGTGAACTTGGCGTCAGCGGCCACGCTGAGCGCCCGGTCGCCGAGGGAAGTCTGGTTTAGCGTTGCCATTCGCCGCAATCAGGGGGTCGCCGAGCGCGCGACAGCCCATCCGTCCCGCCCCCGCGAATTCAGCCCACAACATTGATGCTTTTATACAACAATGTTGCCCGATTGCGACATTTCCGCGGCATGGCTGCCACAATCGCAGCCGGCCGGCTCAGCTGTTGGTCCGCATCACCTGAATGTCGAGGTCGCGGATCTTCTTGCGCAACGTGTTCCGGTTGACGCCGAGCAGATCGGCCGCCCGTATTTGATTACCTCTGGTCGCGGCCAGCGCTGCCGACAGCAAGGGATATTCGACCTCCCTGAGGATGCGGTGATAGAGCCCGGGCGGCGGAAGGGAGCTGTCGAAGCCGGAGAAGTAGCGGTTGAGATAGCGCTCCACGGATCCCGACAGGCTCTCGTCCGGCCGCGGCTCGTCGCCGGCCACGGTCACCGGCTGCGACAATTCGGCGTCGATCACCGCCACGGTGATGATGTCTTGCGGATAGAGGGCCGCCAGCCGCCGGGCCAGATTTTCGAGCTCGCGGACATTGCCCGGCCAGCGATACCGGCGCATGCGGTCGAGCGCCGCCTGATCCATCTGCTTTGGCGGCAAGCCCTCCTTCTCCGCCTGGGCAAAGAAGTGGCGCACGAGGTCCGGGATATCCTCGGTGCGTTCGCGCAGCGGCGGCAGCCGCAGCGGGACAACGTTGAGACGGAAGAACAGGTCTTCTCGGAACAGGCCCTGCTGGATCAGCAGGCGCAGATCCTTGTTGGTGGCAGCGACGATGCGCACGTCAGTGCGGATCGGCGTGCGGCCGCCGACCGTCGTATACTCGCCCTGCTGCAGAACCCGCAGCAACCGTGTCTGGGCCTCCATCGGCATATCGCCGATTTCGTCCAGAAACAGCGTGCCGCCCTCGGCCTGCTCGAATCGTCCGGAGCTGCGGCTGTTGGCGCCGGTGAAGGCGCCCTTCTCGTGGCCGAACAGCTCGGATTCGATGAGATCGCGCGGGATCGCCGCCATGTTGATAGCGACGAAGGGGCCACCGCGGCGCTTACCATAGTCGTGCAGCGCTCTGGCCACCAGTTCCTTGCCGGTCCCGGATTCGCCGCTGATCATCACCGTGAGATCGGTCTGCATGAGGCGCGCGAGGACGCGATAGATCTCCTGCATCGCCGGCGAGCGTCCGACCAACGGGATGGATTCGAATTCCTCCGGATCGGCTTGATCGCGCGGGCGCGCCTGCGGCTCCGACAGCGCGCGTCCCACGATCGCGATCAACTCCTTTAGATCGAAGGGCTTCGGCAGATACTCATAGGCGCCGCGCTCCGAAGCGCGAATGGCGGTCATGAAGGTATTCTGCGCGCTCATAACGATGATCGGCAGTTCTGGCCGCAGCTTCTTGATCCGCGGCAGGAGATCGAACGCGTTTTCGTCGGGCATCACCACGTCTGTGATGACGAGATCGCCATCGCCTTGACTGACCCAGCGCCACAGCGTGGCGGCATTGCCGGTGGAGCGGACCTCGTATCCGGCGCGCGAAAGCGCCTGATTGAGCACCGTTCGGATGGCGGCGTCGTCGTCGGCGACCAGAATTCTTCCCGCAGGCATGGAATCCTCTTATTCGCCCCCGGCAGGCACGTTTGGCTCAGTGGATGGATCGACGCGCGAACCGGCGCTGAACATCGGCATCAGAACGCGGAACACGGTGGAGCGCGGCTGCGATTCGCATTCGATGATGCCGCCGTGGTCGCCGATGATCTTCGCGACCAAGGCGAGGCCGAGTCCCGTTCCGGTCGGCTTCGTGGTGACGAACGGATCGAAGAGATGCGGCATGAGGTCTTCGGGCACGCCCGGACCATTGTCGCGAACGCAGAATTCCAGCGGGAGCGACACGCGGGTCTTGGTCCCCGGTAGCATCAGGCGAACACCGGGGCGGAACGCGGTGGTCAGGTGAATCTCGCCGTCGGCCGATCCGGCGCCAATGGCCTCCGCCGCGTTCTTGACGAGGTTGAGGAAGACCTGCACGAGCTGATCGCGATTGCCGTAAACGGGCGGCAACGACGGGTCATATTCCTCGCTGAAGCGGATGTGACGCGCGAAGCCGCTGTGTGCGAGTTTCTTGACGTGGTCCAACACGACATGGATGTTCACCGGCTCGCGCTCGACGGGGCGCTCGTCCGCGAAGACCTCCATGCGGTCGACAAGCTTCACGATTCGGTCCGCCTCGTCGCAAATCAGCCGTGTCAGGGTCCGATCATCGTCAGCAGCCGACTGCTCCAGCAATTGCGCGGCGCCGCGTATGCCTGACAGCGGGTTCTTGATCTCGTGCGCGAGCATCGCCGCGAGGCCGATCACCGAGCGCGCGGCACCGCGATGCGTCAGTTGCCGATCCATCTTGTCGGCAATGGTGCGCTCCTGAAGCATCACGACAACGTGCTGCGGCCATTCCGGCAGCGGCGCCACGAGCAGGTCGACGATCCGCTCGCCCGGCAGCCGCGGCGTGGAGAGATCGACACGATATTCGTTGACCGGCGCGCCGCGCTCCCGCACCTGCTCGATCAGCGCCAGCAGCGGGCTCCCGAACGGGACCAGATCAGCCAGAAGATGACGGCGCAACACGGGCACGGAGGCTTCGAAGAACGCTTCGGCCGCCACATTGGCATTGGCCAGACGTCCATCGGGGGCCACCACGATAACCGGATGCGGCAACGCGTTGAGAATGGCGTCGGGAGCGCCGACCGCGCCCGCGTCGGATTGTGGCTGGGGCCTATTCATGCGACGGCCCTCCAGGCAAATGCGTCGAATGCTTCGGTCAGCAGGCGCTGTACATCGACATGACTCTCGGAAGTCAGAACGCGCGTGCGGTGCTGCTTCAGGTCCGCCGCCGGGACGCCTGCGGCGGCAGCTGCGGTATCGAGCGCCCAGCCAAGATGCTTCCTGGCGTGGCGCAGGCCGATTCCGTCGTCGTAATGCGACAGCAGGCGATCATAGAGTTGCTGAATGATGTCGTGCTGTTGCTTCAAATCGGGGTCCGGCAGGCGTTCTCCGGTCGCGAGATAGTGCGCCACCTGCCCTGGGAACCACGGCCGTCCTTGAGCACCGCGACCGACCATGACCGCGTCGGCGTCCGACGCTTCGAGCATGGCGTCGGCGTCGTCGAGTGACTGCAGGTCGCCATTGGCGACCACCGGAACCGAGACCGCCTGCTTCACTGCCCGGATGGCGGTCCAGTCGGCGCGCCCCTTGTAGAACTGGCAGCGGGTGCGTCCGTGCACCGTGATCATGCGGACGCCGACCTGTTCGGCGCGACGCGCCAGTTCGGGAGCATTGATGGAGGCATCGTCCCAGCCGAGGCGCATCTTCAACGTGACCGGAACGCGCACCGCTCCCACCGTGGCTTCGACGAGAGACACCGCGTGGTCGAGGTCGCGCATCAGGGCCGAGCCCGCCTCCCCGCTGGTCACCCGCCGCGCAGGACAGCCCATGTTGATGTCGATGATGTCGGCGCCGGAGGCCTCGGCGATCCGGGCGCCTTCCGCCATCCACCGGGCCTCGCAGCCCGCCAATTGAACGACATGCAGGCCGTGACCGTGCCATTCGGTGCGCAGGGCGGCCTCATTCTCGCCCGCCACCAGGGCATCACTGGCGGTCATCTCGGCGACGACCATGCCCGCGCCCATCGACGCAGCAATGCCGCGAAACGGCGCGTCGGTGATCCCCGACATCGGCGCTAAAACCACACGATTGGGGATGTTTACGGAGCCGACCGCAAATCCAATCGGGCTTTCGAGCTTCTCTGGACAGGATTTGGGCAGCATGTGCTCAATTAATGTGCACCACCGGATCTGCACATAGTTTAGCCACTTCTCCAAAATGTGCAAGCGTTGCAGCGCACAATAGCAGCAGGCCCTACCGAAAAGCAGCTTCGCCTCTGGGACCGAAGCGGCTAAGGCTTTGCCGGCAGGAGCAAATGATGACGGGAACGGTGGCAGCGATCATAGTGGCGGCAGGACGCGGCACGCGTGTCGGCGGGTCGCTTCCCAAGCAGTATCGCCCCGTCGCCGGCGTTCCGGTCATCCGCCGCAGTCTCGAACTCTTCGCTCGCCACGCCGAAATCGCCTTGGTCCAGCCGGTCATCCATGATGCGGACAGGGATCTGTACCAGCGGGCGGCCGGCGACCTGCCTGTTCTTCCTCCCGTTGCAGGCGCAGAGACCCGCCAGGGCTCGGTGCGGCGCGGGCTCGAAGCATTGGTCGCCCACAAGCCCCGGGTGGTGCTGATTCATGACGCGGCGCGGCCGTTTGCCTCGCCGGCGCTCGTTTCCCGAGCCATCGTCGCCGCGGCGTCCGGCGCGGCGATTCCCGGCTCGCCTGTAACCGACACGATCAAGGTGGTGGATGCCGACAACCGCGTGACCGCGACGGCGGATCGGATCCATTTGCGCGCCGTGCAGACGCCGCAAGCCTTCTTGTTCCAGCCGCTCCTCGACGCCCATCGCCGGGCTGCGAGCGACGGCCTCACCGGGTTCACGGATGATGCCGCTCTCGCGGAGTGGAGCGGAATGGAAGTTAAAGTTTTTGAGGGGGAAGCTGGGAACGTGAAGCTCACGACCAACGAAGACTTTCAGCGTGTTGAGCGCGAGGCCGCGGCGGTAACCGGCGACGTGCGCATGGGCACGGGCTTCGACGTGCACGCCTTCGGGCCGGGCGACCACGTGGTGCTCGGAGGCGTGACGATCCCCTCCCCGCGCGGCCTGATTGGTCACTCCGATGCCGACGTTGTGCTGCACGCGCTGACGGATGCCGTGCTGGGCGCGCTCGCCGACGGCGATATCGGAATGCACTTTCCGCCGAGCGACCCGCAGTGGCGCGGCGCGTCGTCCGACCGGTTTCTCGCGTTTGCCGTTGACCGCGTCCGCGCCCGCGGCGGCGCGATCGCCCATCTCGATGCCACAGTGATTTGCGAGAATCCGAAGATCGGGCCGTACCGGGACGCGATTCGTGAGCGCATCGCCGCCATCGCCGGCGTTACGCCCGGTCGCGTCGGGCTGAAAGCCACGACGAGCGAAAAACTCGGTTTCACCGGCCGGGGCGAAGGCATTGCAGCGATGGCGAGTGCGACCATCCGGCTGCCGTGGGGAGACGCATCGTGATCGATGATGAAGTTCGGGCGGCCGCGCAGGCGGTCCTGGAGGCGTGCCGGCGGCGCCGACTGATGGTCACGACCGCCGAGTCGTGCACCGGCGGGCTGGTCGCAGGCGCGCTGACGGAGATTGCGGGATCATCCGACGTCGTCGACCGCGGATATGTGACCTATTCCAACGCGGCCAAACAGACCGTGCTCGGCGTACCTGCGGCGGTCCTCGCCGCGCACGGCGCCGTCAGCCGCGAGACGGCCGAAGCGATGGCGCGGGGTGCGCTCGGACGATCGGATGCAGGCCTTGCCGTTGCCATCACCGGCATTGCCGGACCCGGTGGCGGTTCTGCAGAAAAGCCCGTCGGGCTGGTTCATTTCGCGGCCGCCGACCGGAACGGACGGCTGCTGCATCGCGAGCAACGCTTCGGAGAAATCGGCCGCTCTGAGGTGCGGCGGCTGTCGGTGCTCGAAGCGCTGTCGATGCTCAACGCGCTGGCGCAGGATTGACCGATCGCTGCCACGCGATCAGGCGCTCGCCTCGCGCTTGGCGTAGACGATGTCTGCCCGGCGCTCGAAGGCTTCGGCAAAACGCCGAAACGCGGTTTCGAACATCGCACCCATCAACATGCCGAGCATGCGACTGCGAAATTCGTAGGCGATGAAGAACTCAACGTCGCAGACGCGTTCGGCGATCGGCTTGAAAGTCCAACGGTTGTCGAGATGGCTGAACGGTCCGTCGAGATACTCGACGAGGATCTTCAGCCTCGGACGATCGAGCGTGATCCGACTGGTAAAGGTCTCGGAGATGAGCTTGTAAGCGACGGTCATGTCGGCGACGAGCGTCTCGGTCCCCTCGCCTCCGGCAATCCGGCGGCGGACCTTCAGCGCCTGACACAGCGGCACGAATTCAGGATAGCGTTCGACGTCGGCGACGAGGTCGAACATGTCGGGGGCGGCATGGCGCACCCGCCGGCTGGTGCGAAACTGCGGCATCCGCTCAGCGACCGCGCTTGGCTTCGCGCGCAGCCCGCAAACGCTCGAAATCGTCGCCGGCATGATGCGAGGAACGGGTCAACGGCGAGGACGACACCATCAGGAAGCCCTTGGCGTAGGCGATGGTTTCGTAGGCCTTGAACTCGTCCGGCGTGACGAACCGTGCGACTGCATGGTGGCGACGGGTCGGCTGCAGATACTGGCCGATGGTGAGAAAGTCGACGTCGGCGCTGCGCAGGTCATCCATCAATTGCAACACCTCGTTCCGCTCTTCGCCAAGCCCGACCATGATGCCGGATTTGGTGAACATCTGCGGGTCGAGCTCCTTCACGCGTTGCAGCAGCCGGATCGAGTGGAAGTACCGCGCGCCGGGCCGCACGGTCAGATATTTCGACGGCACGGTCTCGAGGTTGTGGTTGAAGACGTCGGGACGCGCCGCGACGACCTTCTCGAGAGCGCCATCCTTGCGCAGGAAGTCCGGTGTGAGGACCTCGATGGTGGTGCTCGGCGTGCGACGGCGGATCGCGGCAATCACCTGGGCGAAATGCTCCGCCCCGCCGTCGGCGAGGTCGTCGCGATCGACCGACGTGATGACGACGTGCGAGAGGCCGAGTTTGGCGGTCGCCTCGGCCACACTCTCCGGCTCAGCCGGGTCGAGCGGCCCCGGCAGACCCGTCTTCACGTTGCAGAAGGCGCAGGCGCGCGTGCACGTGTCGCCCATGATCATGAACGTCGCGTGCTTCTTTTCCCAGCATTCGCCAATGTTGGGACAGCCGGCCTCCTCGCAGACGGTGACCAGCCGATTTTCGCGAACGATCCGATTGGTTTCCGCCCAGGCAGCCGAGCCCGGCGCCTTGACGCGGATCCAGTCGGGCTTGCGCAGGACCGGCGTTTCGGGGCGATGGACCTTTTCAGGGTGACGCGGACGCTCCTGGCGATCTTTCAGCGTGTCGAGGACAACGACCATGGTTTCTCCAGGATTTCCGCCGGATTTTCCTCTACTTACGCACGAGGGTGCCGATCCGCAAGCGGTCAGGTATCTCGCAGCTGACGCCAGATGAACAGGATCAGAACGGCGCCGACAATGGCTGCTATCAGGATGCGGAAGAACCCTTCCAGAGGTATTTCAAGCAGTTCCGCCAGGCGACCGCCGACGAAGGCGCCGGCGATGCCCACCAACATGTTGGTGAAGAAGCCGTGATCGGACCGGGTCGCCTTTTCCGCGACCCAGCCCGCGATGATGCCGACCAGCAGCATCGTGAAAAATCCGGCGCTCGGATGGTCGAGCGCGGCCCCGACAGGCTCCATTCCCCTCCTCCAAGCCGCGGTCAGACGGTGCGGCGGCGGAACAGGCCGAGAATGGCCAGCAGCACAATCGCACCGATCGCCGATACGACGAGGCTCTGCCAAAATCCTTCGAAGTCGAATCCGAGAACCTGCCGCGCCAGGAATGCCCCGATGAAGGAGCCGACCACGCCGACGATCAGGTTGGTCAGCAAGCCGTGGCTGCGCGACATCACCTTCTCGGCGATCCATCCGGCAAGGATGCCGATTACCAATGCTCCGATCCAGCCGACCCCGCTCATGACGTCCTCCGCTGTGTTGCGCGCACCGTCAACGCGTGGCGCGGCCACGTGGTTTCGTGGCCGGCCTCCGCCGCCGGGCGCGCCGCGCGGCGGATGTCACATGTTCAGCACACGTCCATAGGCGTCGAGCACCGCTTCCTTCATTGTCTCCGAAATGGTCGGATGCGGGAACACAGTGTGGAACAATTCTTCCTCGGTCGTCTCCAGGTTCATCGCCACGACGAAGCCCTGGATCAGTTCGGTCACTTCGGCGCCGACCATGTGGGCGCCCAGGAGCTGACCGGTCTTGCGGTCGAAGATGACCTTGACCAGGCCCTGGTCTTCGCCAAGCGCGATCGCCTTGCCGTTGCCGACGAACGGGAAGCGGCCCACGCGGACGTCGCGGCCTGCTTCCTTTGCCTTGGCCTCCGTGAGTCCGACGGAAGCGATCTGCGGATGACAGTAAGTGCAGCCCGGGATCATGGTCTTGTCCATCGGGTGCGGATGCAGGCCCTTGATGGCTTCGACGCAGATGACCGCCTCGTGCTCCGCCTTGTGCGCCAGCATCGGCGGGCCGGCGACGTCACCGATAGCGTAGATGCCAGGAACGTTTGTACGACCGTAAGGATCGGCGACAATGATCCCGCGGTCGGTCTTCACGCCGAGTTTCTCAAGGCCGACATTCTCGATATTGCCGACAACACCCACCGCGGAAATGACCCGGTCGACGGTGATCGTCTGCGTGCCCTTTCCGTCGTCGATGGTGGCGGTGACGTTGTCGGCCTTCTTCTCCAGCTTCGTCACCTTGGCGCCGGAGATCACCTTCATGCCCTGCTTTTCGAACTGCTTACGGGCGAAGCCGGCGATCTCGGCATCCTCCACCGGCAGGATCTGCGGCAACACCTCGACGACCGTCACCTCGGCGCCCATGGTGCGGTAGAAGGACGCGAACTCGATGCCGATGGCGCCGGACCCCACGACCAGCAGCGATTTTGGCATGATGTCGGGCGACAGCGCCTCGAAATAGGTCCAGACCAGCTTCTTGTCGGGCTCGAGGCCCGGCAGCACGCGCGGGCGCGCACCGGTGGCCACGATGATGTGCTTGGCCTGATAGGTTCCTGGACCGAGCGCGCCGCTCGGGGCCGGTGTCGGTGACGCTTTCACCGAGAATCGCCCGGGCGCCTCGAGCGTCGCCTCGCCCCAGATGACACTGATCTTGTTCTTCTTCATCAGGAAGCCGACGCCGGTGTTCATCCGGCCTGCGACACCGCGCGAGCGTTTCACCACTGCGGCCGGATCGAAGGACACGTTCTCGGCCGACAGACCGTAGTCCTTGGCGTGCTTCATGTAATGGAAGATCTCGGCGGAGCGGAGCAGCGCCTTGGTCGGAATGCAGCCCCAGTTCGAGCAGATCCCACCCAGATGGCTGCGCTCGACGATCGCTGTCTTGAAGCCGAGTTGTGCCGCACGGATCGCCGCGACGTAACCGCCGGGGCCGGAGCCGATGATGACGATATCGAAAGACGTGTCGGCCATGCGGCGCTCCATAGTCTCAACGGGTCAGGCGGGCACGCGTCGCGGCGCGCCCCGGTCATGGCGGCGAAGCGGATCGGACGCGATCGGCAGGAACGGTAGGAAGCCAGGGCGCGAATTGCGCGCGCTCGGTGCTCTCCGCGCTCCCGCGACCATCACACGACCATCATCACCGGGTTCTCGATCAGACTCTTGAACGCGCCGATCAACTCCGCGCCGAGCGCACCGTCGACCGCGCGGTGATCGGTCGACAGCGTGACAGTCATCAGCGTGGCGATCTCGATCGCGCCGTTGCGCACGACGGGCCGTTGCTCACCGGCGCCGACGGCCAGGATCGTGGCGTGCGGCGGATTGATCACGGCGGCAAAGTCCTTGATGCCGTACATGCCGAGATTGGAAATCGCCGTGGTCCCGCCCTGGTACTCTTCGGGCTTCAGCTTGCGCGACCGCGCTCGTGCCGCGAAGTCCTTCATCTCGGCCGAGATGACAGAGAGCGGCTTGGTCTCGGCCTTGCGAACAACGGGCGTGATCAGACCGCCGGGGATTGCGACCGCGACGCCCACATCCGAATGGCGGTGCTTGAGCATGCCGCCCTCGGTCCAAGTCACGTTGGCGTCCGGCACCTTTTGCAGCGCCAGAGCCAGTGCCTTGATGACGAAGTCATTGACCGAGAGCTTGTAAGCCGGCTTGCCGTCCTTGTCCTTCGGCGCCGCTGCGTTGATCTCCTCGCGTGCGGCGAGGAGCTTGTCGAGATTGCAGTCGACCGTCATGTAGAAATGCGGAACGGTCTGCTTCGACTGCGTGAGACGCTGCGCGATCACCTTGCGCATGTTGTCGTGCGGAACGACCTCGTAGGAGCCCGGTTCGAACAGCGCGGCGATCTTGTCGTCGGACGGCGGCAGGACAGGCTGCGGAGCCGCTGCGGGAGCCGGGGCCTTGAGCGGCGCGCCGCTCCGGGCTGCTTCGATGTCGCGCGCGACGATGCGGCCGTGCGGACCCGAACCCTGTACGCGCGACAAATCGATTCCTGCATCCTTGGCGAGCCGACGCGCGAGCGGCGAAGCGAACACGCGGCCCGCGCCGCCGTTGCTCGGCCGTGCCGCGGGAACCTCCGGCGCCGCGGACTGGGCCGGGGCCGTGGATTGAGCCGGGGCAGAAGCCTGCGGCGCAGGCTTCGAAGCAGCGGGCGCCGGGGCGGGTTGTGCGGGCGCCGCCGGCGGCGCGCTGGCCGGCTTCGGCGCAGCCGCGGCGGCGCTGGCGGCCGCCTTCACGTCCTCGCCCTCTCCGGCCAGGACGGCGATGAGCTGGTTGACCGGCACGTCGGCCGTGCCCTCGGGCACCACGATCTTGGCGAGCACGCCCTCGTCGACCGCCTCGACTTCCATCGTCGCCTTGTCGGTCTCGATCTCGGCGATGACGTCGCCGGGCTTCACCGCCTCGCCTTCCTTCTTCAGCCACTTGGCGAGATTGCCCTTGTCCATCGTGGGCGACAGAGCGGGCATCAGAATGTTGATCGGCATGACAGGTCTCGCGTGCGCTCAGCTGATGGCGGAGGTGGAGCCGGGATCGGTCGGATCGTCGAGTTCGGCATCGAACAGCGATCGGATGCGTTCGATGGTCATCGCCTCAGAGGGACCACCCTCTGAAGCGTAAATTCGGGCAACGTGCCGCGTGACGTCGGCCAGGAGCATGCCCCAAGCCTGCGGGTCGTCGAAGGCGCGGCGGAGCGATACATGCAGGCCGCCGTCGACGATCGCCGCGCGAAGAACTTCGACACCGCCCTGCTCCAGCGCTGTCGGCGGAACCTGCAACGCGTCGAAGGTGGCCATGCAACCCTCACCGATAGCAGACGGTTTTCGCCGCCTCGATCACCTCGGCGACGGAAGGCAACGCAAGCTTTTCCAAATTTGCCGCATAGGGCATCGGGACGTCCTTGCCGGACACGCGCAGAACCGGCGCATCGAGATAATCGAAGGCCCGCTCCATCACGCGCGCGGCGATCTCGGCGCCGACGCCGGACTGCTGCCAACCCTCTTCGACGGTGACGAGGCGGCCGGTCTTCTTCACCGATTCCACGATCGTGTCGGTGTCCATCGGCCGTAGCGTGCGGAGGTCGATGACTTCCGCGTCGATGTCGAGTTTGGCAAGTTCTTCGGCCGCCTTGAGCGCGTAATTCATGCCGATCGACCAGGCGACGATCGTCACATCGCGGCCCGGCCGAGCGATCTTCGCCTTGCCGATGGGCAGCACGAAGTCATCGAGCTTCGGCACCGGCGAGGAGTGGCCGTAGAGGATCTCGTTCTCAAGGAAGATGACCGGATTGGGATCGCGGATCGCGGCTTTGAGCAGCCCCTTGGCGTCGGCCGCGCTATAGGGCGCGACGACCTTGAGGCCGGGAATATGGCTGTACCAGGCGGAGTAGTCCTGGCTGTGCTGGGCGGCGACGCGGGCTGCAGCGCCGTTCGGTCCGCGGAACACGATCGAGCAGCCCATCTGGCCGCCCGACATGTAGAGCGTCTTGGCGGCGGAATTGATGATTTGATCGATCGCCTGCATCGCGAAGTTGAAGGTCATGAACTCGACGATCGGCTTCAGCCCCGCCATCGCTGCACCCGTGCCGAGACCGGCAAATCCGTGCTCCGTGATTGGCGTGTCGATGACACGGCGCGCCCCGAATTCCTGCAGCAGGCCCTGGGTCACCTTGTAGGCGCCCTGATACTCGGCGACCTCCTCGCCCATGACGAAGACGGTCTCGTCGCGACGCATCTCTTCGGCCATAGCGTCGCGGAGCGCCTCGCGGACAGTCATGGTGACCATTTCGGTGCCTTCCGGCACGTCCGGCTCCGGTTGCGCTTGGGGCTGCGGAGCCGGCGTCGACATCACCGGCGGCGCCTTGACCGCGGGCTCATCTGCCGCGGCCGGCGCACGGGATTCGGCGGCCTTCTGCTGCTGCGAGGGATCAAGTGCAGCGGCCGATGCGTCCTCGCCATCTGCCACGATCACGGCGATGGGCGTGTTCACCGCCACGTCGGCCGTGCCCTCGGGCACCAGAATTTTGCCAAGCGTGCCTTCGTCGACCGCCTCGACTTCCATCGTCGCCTTGTCGGTCTCGATTTCGGCGATCACGTCGCCGGCGCGAATGGCATCGCCTTCCTTTTTCACCCATTTGGCAAGGTTGCCCTTCTCCATGGTGGGCGACAGAGCGGGCATCAGAACTTGGATCGGCATGGGCGGACCAGGCTCCAGACTTCAACGCGCCGACAGCGACGCAATACGGGTGAGATTGGTGAGCAGCGCGGACGTGGCCACGAACAGCATGGCGGCGGCGAAGAAGCCAACCAGGGCCTTACCAACAACCTGGGCGTCCTCCGCCCCGGCGCCGGACAGGCGCCGGGAAGCAAACGGCCAGACGATCGTGACGAGGAATCCCAAACCGCCGGCCTCCGGCGACGCCGCACGAATCCGACGGGCATGAATCACGGCGACGATCCATGCCGCCAGGGCAGCCGCCGCGGACAGCAAGACCAGCCCATGAACGACGGTGATCATCGCGCGGCTCGGTTCAACGCAGGACGTCGGTGTAGAGCTCCGCCGGATCGGGCTCAGGATCGTTGGTGGCGAACTCCGCGGCCTCGTTGACGATGTCGCGGACCTCGGCATCGATCTTCTTGAGCTCTTCCTCGGTCGCCCACTTCTTTTCCAGGAGCCGGGCGCGGACCTGCTCGATCGGATCGTGTTCGGTGCGCATCTTCTGCACCTCTTCCTTCGAGCGGTACTTGGCCGGATCGGACATCGAGTGGCCGCGATAGCGGTAGGTCTGCATCTCGAGGATGTAAGGACCGTTGCCTTCCCGACACCATTCGACGGCCCGGTCGCCGGCCGCCTTCACGGCCCTCACGTCCATGCCGTCGACCTGCTCGCCGGGGATGTCGAAGGACGCACCACGCTTCGAGAAGTCGGTCTGGGCGGACGAACGATGCACGGCCGTACCCATGGCGTAGCGGTTGTTCTCGATGATGTAGACCACGGGCAGCTTCCAAAGCTGCGCCATGTTGAAACTTTCGTAGACCTGACCCTGGTTCGCGGCGCCATCGCCGAAATAGGTCAGCGCGACATTGTCATTGCCCCGGTAGTGATTGGCGAAGGCCAGCCCGGTGCCGAGCGAGACCTGGGCGCCGACGATCCCGTGGCCGCCGTAGAAGCCCTTCTCGACGCTGAACATGTGCATCGAGCCGCCCTTGCCCTTCGAATAGCCGCCGCGACGGCCCGTGAGTTCGGCCATGACGCCCTTCGCGTCCATACCGCAAGCCAGCATGTGGCCGTGGTCGCGATAGCCGGTGATGACCTGGTCGCCTTCCTTGATCGCCATCTGCATGCCGACGACGACCGCTTCCTGGCCGATGTAGAGATGGCAGAAGCCGCCGATCAGACCCATGCCGTACATCTGGCCGGCCTTCTCTTCGAAGCGCCTGATCAGCAGCATGTCGCGGTACGCCTGCCGATCCTGCTCGGGCGAAAATTCGGCGATGGCGACCTTTCCGGACTTGTCGGGGTTTCCGCGGCGTACGGCGGCGGCCTGCGCCGCCGATTTCCTCTTGGCGACAGCCATTAGGTTCCCTCGGGAATGACGTTTGGTGCCCACCCCATAACCCAAATTGAGCAGGCGCGAAAGCGCGCGCGTGCATATCTCGCACTGCACAAATGCCTGTAGCGAAAGGCAAATTATCGATTAACCGGCAGCTGGTTCACGCGCAAGCAGGGCAGCGACAAGAGGCGCTCAGGGCTTCCGCAACATCAGTGTCAGATCGCGCGGATGCACGTAATTTAGTTTCTCCCGCGCCCGCTCATCGAGCATATCCGGATCGAGTCGGTTGCTGCGCAGAAGCGCAACGCGACGCTCCCATGCGCGCCGCTCAGCACGCAATGCCTCGAGTTCTTCCGTGTGGGCGGCGATTTGGGCGGCGAAATCCTGCTTCGCCTTCAGGCCGTAGTCGCCCGAATAGGCGTTGATTCCGAAATAGCCGATCAGCAGCGCGGCGCAGACGTAAAGTCCGAGCGCAGTAATGATGTTTCGGAGTCGCCGACGCGTAACCATGGAGGCGAGGATTCTCCCTCGCCCCTTAAAGTCGCTTTAACGGCGCGCGCATGTGCTTCGCGCCGGTGCCGGATTGGTCACGCCAGCGCGCGTAAAGCCGCGCGGCCGGCATAGCGCGCCTGGGAACCGAGCTCTTCCTCAATGCGGATCAGCTGGTTGTACTTTGCGGTACGGTCGGAACGCGCGAGCGAGCCGGTCTTGATCTGCCCGCAATTGGTCGCGACGGCGAGGTCGGCGATGGTCGCGTCTTCGGTCTCGCCGGAGCGGTGCGACATGACTGCGGTGTAGCGCGCCTTGTGCGCCATTTCGACGGCGGCCAGCGTCTCGGTCAGCGAACCGATCTGGTTGACCTTGACGAGGATGGAATTTGCGAGCCCGCGCTTGATGCCATCGGACAGGCGCAGCACGTTGGTCACGAACAGGTCGTCGCCGACGAGCTGGCACTTGCCGCCGATGCGGTCGGTAAGCAGCTTCCAGCCGTCGAAGTCGTCCTCGGCCATGCCATCCTCGATCGAGGCAATGGGATAGCGCCCGACGAGATCGGCGAGATAGGCCGCCTGCTCCTCGCGAGAGCGGGTTTTGCCTTCACCCTCATAATGATAGGCGCCGTTCTTGAAAAACTCGGTGCTGGCGCAGTCGAGCGCGAGGACGACGTCCTCGCCCGGCCGATAGCCGGCCGCTTCGACGGCCTTCATGACGAAGTCGAGGGCGGCGTCGGCCGAGGGCAGGTTCGGCGCGAAGCCGCCCTCGTCGCCGACGCTCGTGCTCAGGCCGGCGTCACTCAGGGCCTTTTTCAGCGTATGGAAGATTTCCGCGCCGGTGCGGATCGCTTCGGCGACGCTTTCGGCGCCCACCGGCATGATCATGAATTCCTGGAAGTCGATGGGATTGTCGGCATGTGCGCCGCCATTGACGATGTTCATCATCGGCACCGGCAGCATGCGCGCGGCGACGCCGCCGACATAGCGGTAGAGCGGCAGCGCGTTGCTCTGCGCCGCGGCCTTGGCGACGGCGAGGGATACGCCGAGGATGGCGTTGGCGCCGAGCCGCGCCTTGTTCGGCGTGCCGTCGAGCGCAATCAAAGTCTCATCGATCTTGATCTGGTCCTCCGCATCGAAGCCACCGATGGCGTCAAAGATTTCGCCGTTCACGGCGTC